>Ga0209541_10016008_pt1 | contig 11132 bp, 9 predicted proteins | sample RifCSPlowO2_01_FD_184027 | JGI IMG/M metagenome (GOLD analysis project Ga0209541, IMG submission 184027) | Groundwater microbial communities from Rifle, Colorado - Rifle CSP2_plank lowO2_0.1 (SPAdes) (version 2) | ecosystem: Environmental > Aquatic > Deep subsurface > Groundwater | place: Rifle...
ATAAACATGATCGGAGCCTTTGGAGTAATGGGGATTTTCAAACATTCCCATCGGTCCATTCCAAATGATCGTTTTTGCAGCGCTGATCGCTTCCTCAAAAGCCTTCCTAGTTTTCGGTCCGATATCGAGAATATACATGTCGTCTTCCACTTCTTCGATGTCAACGACCTCAGGTTTCACCCGATCGTTCGTCGGATGACCGACTACTGCATCCTGGGGTAAAATCTGCGTTACTCCTCTGGAGCCACCAAGATAAAGTAGTTGTCTGGCTTTTTCCACTTCTTCATATTCGTAAATACTTTTACCAATTTTGAATCCCTGGGCGGCCATGAACGTGTTGGCGAGGCCGCCGCCAATTAACAGGAAGTTACTGATTTCGAGAAGTTTCTCAATTAGAGCAATCTTTGTGGACACCTTGACGCCACCAATAATTGATGCCACCGGTTCTTTAGGGTGACTGGTGGCGCGTGAAATCATTTCTACTTCTCGTTGCATGTGGAGTCCGGCGTAAGATGGGGCGTGGCGGGGGACGCCGACCACCGATGTCTGGACTCGGTGGGAGGCGGCAAAGGCATCGTTGACATAAATATCAGCGAGATGAGCCAGTTTTTCCGCAAAATCGTCATTTTTAGTTTTTTCGCGTTGATAGAAGCGGATATTCTCCAAAAAAATAATTTCCTCATTGGTTTGTTTTTTAATTCTTTCTAGGTCTTTCTCGAAGTCATCGATAACGATTACTTTATATTTGGGAAAGTAGGTTTGAAAGTGGTGCGCCACTGGTTTCACGGAATATTTGGGATCGCGACCTTGGGGTCGTCCGATATGAGTAAGCAGAATTATTCGATTGCCATTATTTAGCAGGTGCTTTAAGGTTTTGAAAGTTTCGGTGATTCTCAGGTCGTTAGTAACGTGATGGTTTTTATCGAGAGGAACGTTGTAATCAACCCGAATAAGAACCTGCTTATTTTTAATGTGGGCATCATCGATGGTTTTGATTTTAAATCCGTGAATCATAGTATTTTGCAAATTCATCAATCTGTTCTTTGCTTCCTAACGCGATGGGAACACGAGATTCAAAAGACTCTGGAGTAATACTCAAAGGATGTTTCCCCATACTAAAACAGCTTCCTTGTGCTTGCTGCATAATAAAGGACATGGGATTCACTTCATACAGTAAACGAAGTTTTCCTTTAGGGGCTTTGCTATTTTCAGGATACAAAAAGATTCCACCCTTACAGAGAATACGATGTACATCAGCAACCATTACTGTTGCATATCGAAGTGTGTAAGGATTTTTCTTAACTTTAATATATTTCAAATATCTCTGAAGATACTCAGGATAGAACGGAAAGTAGCTTTCATTAATTGTATATATATTTCCTGACTTTGGAATTTTCATATTGGGATGGGAAAGTAAAAATGCTCCAATCGAAGGATCAAGAGTAAATCCATTGACACCAGAGCCGCTTGTATATACAAACATTACAGACGGACCATACGAAATATATCCAGCAGCAACCTGATTACTTCCAGGGATAAGAAGATTCTTGGATTTATGATATATAGAAAAAATTGTCCCAATATTTATGTTAACGTCAATGTTATTCGAGCCGTCAAGAGGGTCATAGAAAACTACATATTCCCCATGGTTTTTAGGTAGAAACTTAGGTTGATCCATTTCCTCAGACGAGTATGCATACACCTGTCCACAGGCTTCAAGTGACTGGGCAATTGTGATATCAGCAAATTCATCTAATTTCTGAACGTCTTCTTGGAAGATATTCTTTTTGTTTGTCGAGCCCATAAGGTCAACAAGTCCATTACGTCGAATGTGAGAAGAGATTATCTTCGCAGCATTTTCGATTGTAGTCATCAACAGCGTGAATGATCCCGTGGCTTTCTCAAATTTCTGTTCCTCCTGGAGTAGGTATTCGGTGAGGGTAGTGACTTTTTGATACATAAAAATTCTTCTTGAGTATACAGGAAATATGATACAATTTCTACAAATGTTGGATGTGAAACTAGCCAAACAACTTAACGAAACTGCCAAGGCGATGGTCGCCAAGGGCAAAGGCATCCTCGCCGCTGATGAAAGTACTTCTACTATTACCAAACGACTGGATTCTATCGGTGTTGAATCAACTGAAGAAACCCGCCGCTTCTACCGACAAATTCTCCTGACTACCAAGGACGCTGAGAAATATATTAGTGGGGTGATTCTTTATGATGAAACCATCCGACAGAAAGCTGACGATGGCACGCCTTTTCCTAAGGTATTATCCGATCGGGGTATCTTACCGGGAATCAAAGTTGATACTGGGGCCAAGCCGCTGGCATTATCACCTTTGGAAACAGTGACCGAAGGTTTGGATGGGCTGAGAGAAAGACTTCAGGAATATTACAAACTGGGGGCGCGCTTTGCTAAGTGGCGCGCCGTAATTACCATTGCCGGGATGGATTTGCCGACGGATTATTGCATTCATGTTAACGCTCATGCTTTAGGCAGGTATGCCGCTCTCTGTCAAGAAAATGGCCTAGTCCCAATTGTCGAACCGGAAGTGATGATGGACGGAGGAAATATGAATCACTCGATTGAAAGATGCGAGGAAGTTACCACGAAAACACTTCATGCGGTTTTTGAAGAGCTAGCCAAACAACAGGTAGATCTAAAGGGAATTATCCTAAAACCCAACATGATCGTTCCTGGGAAGAAAATAGCGATGCCGGATCCAAAGCAAGTCACGGAACATACATTAAGGGTATATAAGCAAGAAGTTCCGATCGAGGTTCCGGGCTGTGTCTTTCTCTCTGGTGGTCAGAGTGATATCGACGCCACTGTAAATATGAATGAAATGAATAAAATGGGACCTCATCCTTGGGAATTAAGCTTTTCGTATGGACGCGGACTACAAGCCGCCGTTCTCGAAGCCTGGAAAGGGAAGAAGGAAAACGTCGCCGCTGCCCATAAAGCCCTCCTCAAAAGAGCCATGCTCAACGGGGCAGCGAGAGACGGCAAATACTCTCCAGAGATGGAGAAGTAAGTTTTTAATGCCTCCCCTATTTTCCAGTTGACAAACCTCTATCATACTAGTATACTAGCATGATATGTTAAATAGGGAAGAGGAGCTCCGGTTTGAAGAATTCATGACTGTTTTGCGTCAGATGAATTCTAGTGAGAAATTGAAAAACTTTTTACAGGGTGTTTTGACCGAAAAAGAACTAAAGGAAATTCCCCGGCGTTTAGAAATTATTAAGATGATCAAAAAAGGAGTTCCACATCAAACAATCGCCGAAAGGCTTGATGTCGGTGTCGCCACGGTAACACGAGGGTCAAGGGAATTACATTTAGGACGATTTAAATATGTCTAACATGCATTTATCACAAATACTTTCTTCATGGCGGCTCCACTATTCCGGGGCTGATATAACTTGGCGTCCTTAACTAACTAGTTAACTCTCTCGCCTTTCTCCAGCCCCACCCCAGACTTTTTTACTAATTAAGCAAATTACTATGGCAGAATCAGAATATCAGATATCGAATGTAGGGGGTCGTGTCAAATCGGCCGGTCTTCCTTTTGACTTCCTCACCAACTTTGGTGATGAATTTAGAAGAGAACCAAGTCTCGGTGGCGCGGCCGAGATGGCATCAACATTTAGGAGCCTAAGAAAGAATCCTCCCGGACCACTAAGAGATAGATTTTTCCCACTGTCAAGATCAGAAGTTAAATCAATGACTCAGTCTACTCCCGCCCTATTACGCCCAGTATTGAAGACAGATCAAGGCCCAGGGATGTTTTTACCATTCGAAATATCTCCGGATGGAAGTCCCGGTCCCTACGTTATAGCTCGAGAGGAGGGCTATATTATTCCGGAAGTTTACTATAAGGAACAGTTTAGTGCGGCATCCAATATAACTGATTTAGGAAGAATTCTCGGTCATCTAATGGATAAATTTGGCTCAGGAGATTTGGCAGAGGCTCAATTGGGGTTCCAAAGACTTCAGGATGTTAGCGAGGAATCGGGATTAAACTTTAGGAGAAATGCCAAAGTAGGTAGATATGCACTCTTTTTTATTCATCCTGGTGTTCCAGAAGAAACAATAGAAGTCTCATCCGATGTTACAGAAAGGGTGAGGGAGAGCGCAGACGACACCTTCAAAAGGCTCATTGATAAATCAGAGATTGCTAGGAGACGCTTTGCAGAGGAACATGGACTTCCGAATAGAAGGTTGGATAACTTCGGCATGCCTCACTATTTTCAGGTTGATGCTCAGATATTGCCTAATGGTGAAGTGGTTATCGCCGAAATACAAGTTCCTGATGTGGGAATGTTTTTACATGGACTTGATTGGGATCATAGCATTTCTGTTTCGGATATTCAGAGAATAATGATTTTTATGAGAGGTGATATTTTAGGCTCCTTTGATAGAGTCATTAAAGACGCCAGGGAATCTCGCGGCGATCTTCCGATATATCTTGTTACTCGAAGCGATGTTGTAGACAAGCAGGAGGATACTCTTGAAATATTGGAACTTGAAGAGGTGAGAAAAGGTTTGGCGGAGATGAGCTATTCTAGCACTGTGATATCAGCGCTGCAGGCATCGGAGATGGATGAGGATTGTCTGATGTTTATATTTAATATTGATCCAAATTCTGATGAATTTACTAAACTAGCTAAGGCATACTTAAGTGATCAAAAGCGGAAACTTTTGATGTGTCCCGATCCTTTCTTTAGAGTCGCAGAACAAGAGGCGACTCAATATCAAGAAGTGGTAGTTGCGGGTGAGCAGCTAAGTAATCTTACGACCTTAGTGGAAGCAACGGAAACAGATCCAGCAAGAATATTCACACAGTTAGTGGCAATTGATGGCTATTTGCAAAGCAAAGGAGTGGACGAAGACGTGATTCACGTGTGCCATCCTGAATTTGCAACACCGATACCAATTTATCGGTACGATCAGAGAGGAATTCAGATTGCAGCCAATATAATTAAGGCTAAAGGAATTGATTATGTAAGATTAAGGTCAATTCCGATATCGGTTGATAGATCAGTTCTTAGAAACCTAAAAGGCAATCCGTACTATGCTACTTTTAGATTTATGATGTATCGAACTTAAACCCTAGAATTTATGAGAATAATAAGAGAGATAAATAAGAATCACGTCTTGAGGATCGCCATGAAACTTGTCCGCGAATCTAAGAAGACGGTACATGGGACGATGATCCTTAAGGAGGAAACAAGGAACCTCTCGAAAGAATATTTTACGCTAATGAATAAGAAAGTTTCCTCCGGATTGCGGGTCAAGAGAATCGGGTTTGGTACACATAAGGATTTCGCTATTGCTCGTCAGCAGCTCGGTTATTCCTCAGTAATTGTAAGAGGCGAATTTAAGCTGTGCTCGAATACTAATCTTGCTCAGCGAATGCTCATAGCGGATAAAAAGAAAATGATTTTCGCAGTATATCAAAGTAAGGATATTAAGCGAGTTTTTTATACAGAAAATAAATTTATTGTTAGAGGGTTTCTAAGCTACTTTGATAATTTATTTAGTTCTCTTTAGAGCCTTCCAGTAGCCACCGGAACCCTTGAATAGCCAGTGGGCCACTCGAGTTACCGTAGTCGTAGACACCTCGGCTTTTTTGGCAATCATTTCATAGGAATGCCCCTCGAGGAGGAGTCTGGCGATTTCCAATCGATTAGAAAACTCCTCGATTTCCGGAAGAGTCATAAGATCTCGCATAAAGGCACTCATATCAGTTTCTGATCTAAGTGAGACTAGGGCTGATACCAATGCCTTTTCTTTTTTATTTCTTGGAGAGTAGAATTCGGTTTTTCGATAGCTGATTTTTCTCATATTATAATTATAGTCTTTTATTTCACTGTTGACAATGCTAAATTAGCATGTTATCATACTAACATGATAATAGAAATTAGTAATCGTTACTATTGCAGTCACCACTACCTCGCCTAGGCGGGGAGTTAATTTAGTTATTAACCATTCCCGCCGCAAGGCGGTTTTTTTATGGAAAAAAAGATACTTATTGATTGCACGCTAACTGGAGGCAGAGGTCCTGCAAAGAAGGCAGCCGAGTTTATTTGGGAATGTCAACGCAGAAGTATTAATTACTTCTTACTCACAGATCTAAAATTAGCTGAGAGATTTAAAGAACTAGACATTAAACCAGATCAAGTATTAAACATTGACTTTAACAGCGCTGACAAGGAAATATATTCTGTATTCGAAAAGAATCTTCGTCTCATTGACTTTGACTTATTAGTCAAATTTGGGGCAAGAGTGCCTGGACCTTATGTAGCGCGTGCATTAGGAAAGCCTTACATCATCATTGACGGGGGTTTGCCTGACAGGCTTGAGCAATATCCGAGTCTCTATGATTCAGAGACCTATTTTAATGCGGAAAAATACATATTAACAACGAACTTCCCATGGAAACCAGACTTAACACCTCGTTTTACAAATGTTAAGGTTTGCTACTTCCCTATTTCTAAAAAAACTCAGAAATTTGTCAACCTTCTTAAGACTAAGAAGAAAAGTCAAATCATAAGGAGTGTGTCAAAAATGCTCACAAATTTCCCAAAAAAATATGACCTCGTCATTAATTTGAGTATGACGGATGACTATGTTCAGTATAAAAGTAGAACCACTTATGGAGCCTGGCTTAAAACTAAACAGTACGATCAGACTGTGGGATTTATATGAAGGCTAATCACCGATCTCGCACTTATAGATGACAAGAAAAAAGTCATCATTATGGATTCCGCAATATCGCAGATTGCTTTAGATCTGTATGGCGAATTTAGAAATATATATCCCGTAACATGGAAAAACAAGTGGGACTACTACACCGAAATAGCGCTTGATCGTATCGCTGATTTTACTATATCCCGAGCGGCTAACTACCAGCCTTTTATATACGCGCTTAGCCAAGGAACGAATATTACCACGCCGGTTCCTGCAGATGGATATATGAATGAAGACAGCGCCGCAATTCAAGCTTCTGCCCTTGGCCTCACCAAGCTTATTACTTATGACGATTCGGATTATGTTCAAAAAGCAGGTGAATTTTTTAATAATTCATCAGAAATAAAAGCGGTAGCTAGAAAACAAGAGACAAATATGAATGTTTTTGGAAAAAAGAGCGGAACGATCGAGGAAATTATTAGTTATTTTGAATGTATATGACTGATAAGGAAGGTGGTCGCAAGATGACTCAAGAAATTACACCAGACGTAATTGGTCAGGAATTTGATAGGCAAATGGATCTTGCGGATCCCTTTGCTGTTATGAGGCAACAATTTGACGACTATTCTCGTGGACCTCTTGTTATTGGATTGGGCGCCGTTGGCGGCGGCGGCGCCGGTGAAAAGGCACGAGGGATTTTACAGCAGTTTACCGAGGACGATGTCCCTTATATTGTAATCGCAATGGAAGGCTATTTGAGCAAAAATCCACTAATCGCAACTGAACTTTCCAAAGGGGGCACGAACCTGATAGTGCTTCAGGACGGATTGGCAATTGGTGATCAGTATCAGGCAGTGTCACAAACCATTTCTCAGCTTTGCCAAACCCGCTCTTTAAGTGGCGTTTTAAGTCTTGGCCCACGAACATATTTTCCTGAAGGAGCTCGAAGGAATGGTCTGCCAGCAATGATAATCGATGGGGCAGTTCCTGATATGTGGTCTGATAGTGCGAATAACGGCTCAGTTAACACTGAATACTACACCGCAGCGTATGAATCTTCTCTCTACGCAACAACGTGTGGTTTTAGTGGCTGGCTACCTCCTAGGAGAACATATCCTCCAAATATGAAAATGCGAGTTGTCGGGCAGCCATTTAGCAAAGAGAAAATCGCTTATTTAAGACAATTGAGGAACACATCAAGCAAAGACGCAAGAGCCGAGATTGTTAAATCTGGAGCGATTGATGGGCTGACAGAAGACTGTTTAATTTTGGTACCCACCATGGACCAAGTTTATCTAAATCCGATGGCATTTTCTATTAATGGCGGGTTTCTTACTATGCCACAATTTGGACAGACATACTCTTTAATGGCTGAAATATTATTATCCTCTGCTCGATTGGCAGGGGAAATTCAAAGATCAGTTGGAGTGTATGTGCGACCAGGAATATTAAGAAAAATGCTTGAACCAATTTTGAGTGGAATTGATTCCAGCAAGGTTCTTCTGCTTGGTCCTGCTGACAATGATTTTATTTCTAATGACCAATGGCTTTTACTCCGTAAAGCCGGCATCGCCATTGGAAGAGCGCCTCTCTGTGTAAGTACTGCTGAGGCGCTTGGTATGGGCGATTATCAAATTACCACTGCCGTACCTGGGAGGACGGGTGACGGGATTTCATATATGACTGAAGCGGAAGGTCTTGAGGTTTTAGATAAAAAAAAGGTGACGAGGACGCTTTTTCCAGGTGAGTCAATGTTGGAAGCAGTCAGGGACGTAACTCTAATAAAGGGTTTGGTATAATCAACCCATGCTAGAAGTTTCCAATCTCTCTGTTTCGGTGGCTGGGAAGAAGATTTTGCACGATATTTCTTTTACCTTTAAAAAAGGGAAAACTTATGCGATTATGGGTCCCAATGGTTCGGGGAAGTCGACGCTGGCGTCGACGATAATGGGACATCCAATATATAAAATTAGTGGCAAATCAAAGATTATTTTTGCCGGAGAAAATATCGGCGAGGAGCCGACGCACAAGCGGGCCAAGCGCGGCATTTTCCTGTCATTCCAAACACCATTATCCCTAACTGGCGTTAATATCTATCAACTAATGAGATATGCGCTTGATGGGAAATTGGATCCATTAGCTATTCGGCAGAAGGTCAAAAAATATGCCAAACAGTTGAAGATTGATGAGTCGATGCTTTCTCGGTCATTAAACGAAGGCTTTTCCGGTGGTGAAAAAAAGAAAATGGAAGTGATTCAGGCGGCAATGCTCGATCCCCAGATTATTTTTTTTGATGAAATTGACACTGGCGTTGATGTCGACGCGATGCGGACGATTTCAGTATTTATCCGTGGACTACAGAAGCAAGGTAAAACTATCGTGATGATAACGCACTATAACCGGATTTTGAAATATGTGATCCCCGACGAGGTCTTGATAATGAAGGGTGGAAAAATAGTTCTTGCCGGAAAAAGCAATTTAGCAAAAACCATCGAGAAAAGTGGTTACGAAGCAATATGACACAAACCCAACAGCGAGATAATCTGGATTTTGACTACAAGTATGGTTTCTCGAAACCGGATACCTCCGTGTTTCGGACGAAGAAGGGGATCAATGAGGCAATTGTTAAGCAAATTTCTAAAATTAAGAATGAGCCGCAGTGGATGTTAGATTTTCGGCTCCGTAGCTTCAAGATTTTTCTGGAAAAGCAGATGCCAGAATGGGGCGCTGATTTGTCTGATATTGATTTCGATCGAATCGTTTACTTCGCTAAGGCAACTGATAACCAGAAAAAATCTTGGGAGGAGCTTCCGGCCGAAATTAAGGATACTTATGATAAGATCGGGGTGCCGGAAGCGGAGAAAAACTTTCTCGCTGGCGTTTCGGCGCAATATGATTCTGAGGTTGTCTACGAAAGCATCCAAAAGGAATTGAGTAAAAAAGGAGTCATTTTCTGCGATATGGACACAGCTGTTCAGAAACATTTTGATATCGTCAAAGAATATTTTGGAACACTAATTCCGCCGCACGATAATAAATTTGCCGCTCTAAATTCGGCGGCTTGGTCCGGCGGTTCTTTCGTCTACGTTCCCAAAGGAGTGGATGTAAAGCTACCTCTTCAAGCCTATTTCCGAATTAATTCGGAACGGTTTGGGCAGTTTGAGCGTACTCTCATCATCGCCGAGGAAGGTAGTAACGTGCACTATATTGAGGGCTGCCTTCCTGTTGGAGAAAAGATTTCTACGGGCGATTCATGGGTACATGTCGAAACTGTTAAGCCAGGTGATCTGGTGATGACTCATTCCGGTTACTTATCAAAAGTATCAAAAATAATGACGCGTAAATTTAGAGGAAAAATTCACACTATCACTCCTCTTTCGCCATACAACGCATTTTCATTAACAGGAGAACATCCAGTATTAACCATAAGGAGAGATGATGTTCTCGTAAAAAGACAGAGCAGGAAAAAAGACTGGCTTAAAGAGGTCGATTCGGAAAAACTAGCGACAGCATCTCCGAAATTTATTCCTGTAAATCAGCTTTCAAAAGGAGATTTTATTATTTTCCCTAAAGTAAAAAGTCAAATTGTCGATCAAAAATCATTTTCCGATGAAGAGATCGAGCTGCTTGGATTTTATACTGCTGAAGGATCATTATCCTATCATAAGAAGCTTAAGCAATATATCGTAGCTTTTACTTTCAATATTAAGGAACACTACTATATTGAGCGAGTCCAGGAATTAATCAAGAAAATCACTGGGAAAAAGGCGATGCTTTTTGAGGAAAAAGGGAAACATGCGATGAGGATTATGGTCTATTCGCACCCATTACATGATTTTTGTTTTCAGCATGCGAGTAAGTATGCCCATAAGAAAGCTCTGAGTCAAGAAATTCTCAATCTTCCAGACTTTCAGCTTTCCATTTTCTTCGAAGCTTATTTTGGGGGAGATGGTAATCTCTTCGTCAAGCCAACGAGTAAAAGCCAATTGTTTCGAGCCGCGACCGCTTCGCAAACGCTAGCAATTCAACTTCAGGAAATTCTCGCTAGGTTGGGAATTTATGCCAGTATTCAACTCCGAAAAGGCGGCCCAGATGTGATTTTGGGAAGGAAAATTCTCAGGAAAGATCAATATATTGTTGGATTCACCTATCCAAAAAAGTGGAGCGAGGTTAGGGAAACGGCAGATTATTTTATTGTTCCGATAAAGAAAATTACCACGAAAGACTATGACGACCATGTATTCAACCTTGAGGTTGAAGGGACCCAGTCATACCTGGTGAAAGGGTTTGCGGTGCATAATTGTACCGCTCCAATCTACATCACTGATTCATTGCACGCTGCTGTCGTAGAGATATTTGTGAAGGAGGGCGCGCGCGTTAGATACACCACCGTCCAGAACTGGAGTAACAATGTTTATAATCTGGTGACCAA
>Ga0209541_10016010_pt1 | contig 11129 bp, 12 predicted proteins | sample RifCSPlowO2_01_FD_184027 | JGI IMG/M metagenome (GOLD analysis project Ga0209541, IMG submission 184027) | Groundwater microbial communities from Rifle, Colorado - Rifle CSP2_plank lowO2_0.1 (SPAdes) (version 2) | ecosystem: Environmental > Aquatic > Deep subsurface > Groundwater | place...
AGCATAAGCTATTTTCCTCTTACCTGCTTTAAAATAGTTTCGATATATCACAACAATTAAATTTAAATATATGTTATGATTAACCAGGAGTGAAAATGGGCCTAGAGACTATATTGGAGAGAAATCCGATTATTAAAGCAGCTGGAAAAATAAACAACCCTTTTAATCGTGATGCAACAACCAAGTACATAATAACTTTATTAGACCTAATAGAAATAACTAGAGGAAAGGACGTTAAAGAGGAAATAGTGGGTAATATAATAGACAATCACGTTCCTTCTGTTAAAAATAAAAATGAGTTCTTAAACTATATTAACAATGAACACAATTGGATTGATGGAATCTTAAATACTCTTTTTTTTGAGTATAGTAAAGAATGTTTACAGATTGAAGACATATACAGATTTGTTGGCAGAACTACAGTAAGTCCTAAGTTTCTTCATATAACAGTAGGAGAATTGTTTGGAATTGAATTTATTTATGAACAAGTTGCAAAGTTAAACCCAAATTTTAACTCGGTTATAGACCTTGAATTTGTTAGTGACAAGTCATCAATTGGTCATACTGTAATTCGCAAGAAAGTCTTAGAACATTATAAAAAAAGATTAAAAGCAATTTTCGGCGAAGAGCTTTATAAAGATGTTATAAGAAATGAAGATTTGATTACAATTGGTGTTTTAGAAGGTGTCCCAAAAGCAATAGACCCTAATAACGACTTTGCAAAGTTAGTTAATGAACCTTATTGTGAAAGTAGAGAAGATGATTATTGTGAATACAATATAGAATGGACTCCTAAACCTTATATAGACTTATCCAAAGTTTCAATAAGATCTCCTAAATCTATTGTTAATGTTGGTTACAATGCTGCAAGAGGTGTTGGCAAGGCAATAACAGCAGGCATTATTTATAAACTTCCTCAAGTTAAAAATTTGATTGATAGAATATTACAAATGGAAGTTGTAATACAAAAAAGTACTGAAGAGATACGAAGAGAGTCTGAGGCTAGATTACAAGCACAAAGATTAGCAGCAGTGAAAGAAACAGAACTGAAATTAGAAAAAATTTTTAGTGGTGGATTTGCCCATGAACTAAGAAATGTACTTTTTTATGGATCAGTTGAAGTTGATGACCTATCAAAACTGGATTTACCTAACCTTGGTACCTTAGATACAAAAATAGGTGAACTTGGAAAAGCTATTTTTGACTTGGAGCAGTATGGTGTACCCAACAATATTATTTATCAAACAATTCTACCATTAATTCAACAGATTGATGGAATAAGCAAAGGGTTAGGTGCAACAATCAAAAAATATTCAGAATCTACACCAATAATTAAAAATTCTATTGGAAGAGGCCTGGTATTAGCACAGCAATTTCTTGAATACTCCAAAATGCAGGAAATAAAAAGAGGGGATAAACCTGTAGATATATATGGAGTAGCTGAAAAGATAGGCCAAAAATATGAAAAGGCATTCATAGAATCAGGAATAACTTATAGCATAGTTGCACCACAAGATAAAGAATTAACAATTACAGGAGATTACATGCAATTAGAGCAAATTCTGGAAAACCCTATAAGAAATGCAAAAGACGCTCTTGAAGGAAAAAATGGGAAGATAAATGTTTCATTATCAAAAGTTGAAAAAGACGGTGTTCCATACTTAAGAGCTGTTATTGAAGATAATGGAATGGGAATCTCAGAAGAAAACCTGAAAAAGATATTTGACCCATTTTTTTCCACAAAAGGTTCAAAAGGAACTGGTTTAGGATTGAATTTTGTAAAAAAACTTGTAGAAGCTTATAGAGGTAATATTTCTGTCGAATCAAAAGTAGGCATAGGAACCACGATGTATATAGATTTGCCAGTATCAACTTGAAATAATCAATAATTTAGCCTAGAAGTTATAATCTTAAGCTTTGTCAATAAATACTGGATTGGATAATTCTCTAACTATATACACTCCCTGATGCGGTAAAAGAATATTGAAATCATGTGTAGGCTTATTTAACTTAACAGTATGAGACCTTAATAAAGGCAATACACTATAAAAAGATTTTTCATCTTCGGTAAAAACAGAAGTAACAAGGTTTTTCTCCATGCCATTGTCCCTTAAATCCTTTTCAATTATTTCACGTAATTCTTCCATATCAGTAAAGGGCCTGACAGATACAATAGGACCAGGGTACTCCATTGCTGTTTCATATTTACTCAATGGAACAACAGATGTGTGAATCAATCGTCTTTTTTCATAAGGTTGTACATCAAATAGGTCAGTTGAATTTTTAGACAAGTCACTTAACTCTACATCAGAAGATTTAAGAAACTCAAGTTTTCCCCTCTTCAACAATTCACCTGTTATATAGTCCACATTATTCTGTTCAACTAAACCAATTGTTCTTGGATCAAAAGGATTGCCAGATCTATATTTTTCAGCTTCTTGTTGCAGTCTTCTTAAAACAACATCATACATCTCGTTTTTAACATATACAACATCAGTTGAGGTACATTCATTCCCTACATTCACAATAACAGATTCCATTATATTTCTAATAGTTTCATCCAAATTAGAATCATCAAGGATAACTGACATGCTTAATCCTGTACCATAGCTAATAATTTTTCTAGGAGAACATTTTTCCCTGATATTTGCTTCAATTTCTTTTACTGTGAAATTATCACCAAAAAATATGTAATTCCAGCCATCAATAGACAAGCTATCCAAATAATCTCTAGATTGTGTGTTAATAACAGATATCGCAGATCTCAAAGGCTCTAATGAAGGGTCATTTGTTTTATCAATGCCTTTGTTCAAAGCAGATACAAATTCAAATACCGAATAAGAGCTTGCGCCAAGGCTGCTTGGTCTAATAATTGTAGCATTTCTTGAAAGTAGTGTCTGGGCAAGGACATATGGTACCTCTTGCTCTGAATTGCTTGGCAAGATAGCAACAACAGGAGCAGAATTTCTAAAGTAAACATTATTTCCCTCTAACGCCAAAGATAAATATGGGTTTAGGTCTTTGCACCAGTCTTTTACAAATTTTGTGCCTTCCCTTACAAAAGTAATTGGGCTGCCTGTTAAACTAACAATAACATTATATTTTGAATCGTCATCAAAATAATAGTCCACGCTTCTGCTTAAGACACCAATAATTTTTTCCAGAGGTATGTTTTCAAGTTGATGTTGTGTTTTTGAAGCTGTCTTTATTGCAGATACTAAGCCCCATTTGTCAACATCATGGACTTCCAGCATAGGCTTGCCGCTTATACCAGAGATAATTCTCCTTAAATGTTTTGGAGACATTCTCTCTTCTCCTAGTATATAACTTGGAACAGTTATTAAATCGTTTACCATTTTAATTTATCTGGCAGCCATGGATTGCCTTTCCCTCATGGAATTGAATTCTATTAATATCATACAAAACAGGTGTATTTCTTCCACATTTACAGAGCTCATCTTTACTTAGTCTGGCGCCATCACCAGTCATGTAATTGATAAAATACGTTCCGGATGGAAGAACATTATTACCTTCTTTGTCTGTTGCGCCTGTTCTCGACACTAAAGTATACCCAAACTCGTCTGGTTTGGCTAAGCCAGTATTTTCCATGCTCTTTATCAAAACCAGGGAATGCCCATAAATCAGATGGAAATCTCTCATATGTTCTGAGCATGAAGCAGCAGTAGGAGCCACTTCAGTACTTCCAAAATGACCTTTTATGTAGGGAATCTGAAGGTCTTCTTTTAAGTATCTTAATAAATCCTCAGACATAGGCATGCTTGACCAAAAAATGAATTTAAATTCGGGGTTATACCTATAACTTAAATGCCAAGCATCAGGTTTAGAATTTTTTGCATCTACTCTGAGTATATTTTCTAAGTCAATTGCTTTCTTACCTGTACCTTCTTCTGGTGTAGCAAGCAAACCATTTACCCTATGTTTTTGAGCAGCGCCATACACATCTTCTGGCGTTGGTGTTAGATGAGGTCTCCAAAGAAACTCGCTACCAAATCTAAGAAGCATAGTTGCATATATGTTATTAGTAATATGTGCGCGATTGTAAACTCCTAAAATTCTGGCATCTTTAAGGGGATTTGTATACTCATCTTTAACTCCAAATAATTCTTTTATGTTTTTATCTCTAAAAAAATCAAATTCAATATGCCTGTCTGCAGTTAAAACCATCCCTCTCCAATCTTGCATAGAATGATATACCTCAATTGGATCCCCTGTAGTTCCACCAGTTGGGAATACCCAATATTCTCCTATGTTTGGGTCAATTTCTTCAACTTCTATTTCTGGAATAAATGCTCCGCTATCAACATTTGCTAAATGTTCTTTAGTGATGTATGGAATAACAACAGCAAATTCTTCCAGTGAAGAAATATTTTGAATATCCTGAGGAGATAACTTCTTATAATGTTCTCTATAAAATGGCACTTTTTCTTTGGCAAACAAAGCAGTCTGTATAGCCTGTTCCAATGCTGCTTTATTTCTCTCTTCTGGACTATTTGTGTCCCACCAGAAATCATCAAAGCTAGGTGTGTTTAGTTTTTGCATTTTTCTCAAAATCTATTTTTTAATCACGTGCACTCTTAAAGATAGGCTGTAATCTAAATAATGTGGATGAGGATCATTAGCTACAACTCCTTGGTATCTTGGATCTCTTTTTAAAGCAACAAATTCTTTGTCAGGGAGAAATACACTATATTCTATTCTATCTCCAAATCCTTTTAATACCTCTTCTAATTCTTTTTTTGTAAAAGACGCTTGGAAAGTGTTCATTAAATCTCTTCTAACATATTTGTTTGTTGCTAACAGCCGCTGTGCAACAAAACTGTCTAATAGCCCTTCCCTTCTATAGTCAGAAACATAAAAACTACCTCCTGGCTTTAGACAATCAAGTGCTGCTTCAAAGAGGTTATGTAGGTCTTCATCAGTAAAATGGTGTATAGAATTTTGGCAAATAATAAGGTCGGAATCTCTAAGGTCTCTATTTTCTTCGCTTAATCTGAATATGTCAGCTAACCTGAAGTCTAGGTTTTGGGCTTTATGTTTCTTTTTTGCTCCTGTGATCATATAAGGTGCCCCATCTATTCCTACAATTCTTGCAGGTTCGTACTCGTTAATTCTGGCTGATAGGTCTCCTGGACCTGTACAAAATTCTAGTATTTTCTTTCCTCTTAAGCCAAAAGCATTGTAAAGTTCCATAGCAAACAAGACATAATCCGAGTTTTCATTATAACTGCAACCAGTGAAATATCTTTTTGCTTCTACATCATCTGCTATTCCATAAGACTCCATTACTCTTGGTATTTCTTTTGTTGGATCAAACATCATACTAAATCTTATCAGCTCTTCTTTCTCTTTAGAGTCCGTAACATGCTCAAAAAACCTGTTTCTTAGAACTCCTGCAAATTTATTACATGCAGCTTGCATTTTATCACTTAATTCATCTAGGGTTGGCAGAACTATTCCCCCCTCTGAGTCTATAGTTGCTTTTCCTTTTGTAACATATCCAGCAAGATTATGGTCAACAGCTTCAGGAATAGTATGCTCATCTTGGAATGCTGTAAGCATGATAACCGGAAGCTCGCTGTCCCTTTGATGTATCTTTCTTGTTGCTTCCCATCCACTCATACCAGGCATTTTAGCATCCATAATCACACAATATACATCCATATCTTTTCCTCTGATTTGTTCGTATAATACTAATGCTTCTTCCCCACTTTCCGCAGCAATAACATTATAATCTGTTAATTTGCGTACTATTACATCTAAAACACTCCTTTCATCATCAACTACTATAATTGTTCTTTTTGAGGAGTTTTGTTCTATATGTGCCTTATCCTTGACTATACCCTGCTCTCTTAGAAGTCTGTCAAGACTGCTTTCTACCATTTTGTTGTATTCCTATTTATTGTATATTTATAAACTAACAAATAACCCAGCACGGTATTTAAATATTTCTCTTTTTATCACTCAACGGTGAATCTTACTTACTATCAAGAATCTAACGCCTTCTCAAATTTTTATTTTTAAATAAGTATATAAAAAATTAAAGCTAATAATCAAATCTCAGTAAGTAAATTGTCATACAGAATTAAAGCTGTTACTGTCTCTCCATAAACTTGCGCCATATTTGTTTTTGTGCTTCCAATCTCTGAAAAAGCATAGCATCCAAAAAAAGGAACATCCTTATGTTTTTTCAGAACTAATTGATTTGCCTTACTTTCTTCTCCCTCCATCAACAGTCTTCGCGAGCAACAATTACAAAACAAAACCATAATAATCTTCTTCCCTTTATTATTCTTTTTTGAGTCCAAAATTATTTCAGACATAGTATTAAATAAAGATTCTTTATTGAATTTAAGCACATTTAAAACCATGTTTTCTTTAAGCTCATAAGTGCAATGCAGTGTCTTTCCATCCGGATTTGGAAACGCTTCTTTAATGTAGGTAGATCCATCCAGGGCTGTTAAGCCTAAAGGCCGTGTCAGACTGTAATTTTCAGGATTCTTCAGGTACTCCTCTTTAGAAGCTCCAACTATCCTGCAGTATTCAGCAACAGGCTCTTTGCCGTTAAGTTCAAGAATCTCAAATCCTGTTTTATCTAATTTTGTTACAGCTACAAAATCCTTAGTAGTCAAGTAGCCATGTTGCACATCAATTTCAAAATAAAGGCTGGATATAACAAAAACAACAATCCCTGCATTTTTATATGTTTTTCCTTTCGCAAACTGGAAGTTTCCAACATCTTTTACCTTTGGGCTTAGAAACTCGTCAAAGTCAGAGCCTGCCCCAATACCAAACACAGGTATATGTGGGCCTGTGTGTTCTAAAATACCTTTTAGAAATTTTGTTTCCTCTCCTGCAACATATTTTCCATTTTTTTTGGTTTGACTGCCTGCAATTGCAAGTATAAAATAAGGAGGTGTTTTAATAATAGTTGAATAGTCTTGTCTTTTTGCTCTTGTAAACTGAACATATGAATTAACATACCTATCAGCTTTGACATCCTTCATTGCTTCTTTTATTGCTTTAATTCCTGATCTTACGGCATTTGACTTATAATTTTCAATTGCACCAATTCCAAAATGCAAATATTCAGAGAATATGCTAAGGACAGAAACTACAGTATCCTTGCTGTAAGAGGTTTTGCTTGAAATCTGTTTATCAACAGAACAACCTACCCAATTTTTGCCAATTACTTCATTAATGCCCTTTAATATCTGTTGAGGATTGTATCTTGAATCAACATAAACAATAGAAAAAGTTGGGATGTTTCCACAATCGTCCATTGCTTGCTTGGCAGCAGCTTTTGCAGCCTTGTAGGCATCCTTAAGGTTGCTTGCACCAACTCCTACACTTATCTTATTTTGCTTAACTTTTTTATTTGCCATTTTAATCTCCTGAAGTAATTTATTTTATCTAACAACATACTCATAATAATTAACTCCCATTCTGGGTTTTATTTTTTTTGCATCTACATCCTTTCTAAATAAAAATGAAAACATTCCTGACAGTATAGCAGGAGTCACCATAAGGCCATCTTTAGAGTTCTTTTCCATTAATACTATATTATGTATCCTTACAACACAGTTTTTCTTCTTATAGTCGATATCAACTATCTGCATATCCCCTAAACCAAAAGTATCAAAGATGTCACCTAAAATATTTAACATTCCTTCTCCGCTGCTGCCTAACTTTTTTGCATAGTCATCAATGTTTTTCTTCATAACATTCTTAACAGACGAATAAACCCCTTTTGAATTGCATTTTTCCAATTCAGAAAAAACATCTTTTGGAAGCAAAATCTGTTTCTTGCCAAGAATTTCTATTTTTCCATCTATCATAGAAAACTGTCGTGCAAATAATAACTTCTTCAAAAATGGTGATATCATTTGCTAACCTCTTTAATGCCTTTCATTCTATCCCACTTTTCATAAGTTAAGCTTTGATCCTGCTCGCTGTTTACCTGTATGGAATTGACAAACATTTCCGTTATCTTATCCTTTTTTAACATAGAATTCAAAGTTTTTTTCAGAGCTTCACAGAATTTTTCCGCTTTTTTACTGTGCACAAAATGGGCATTCATAGCCAAAGGAGCACTAACAATTACCTCAAAAAAACCGCCTTTTTCAAAAATAAATCTTTCATATGTTTTTGCTTCAATTATGTCCATGCCCATATAGTAAATTGTTTCCTTATAGTTTTTCTCTAGCCTGTCTATAAAATTAATCAGCTCTTTTTTTGCCCTTTCCTGTTCCTTTATATTTTCCTGCAGTGTTTTTGTTTTCCTGACCACAAAGGGCAAAAGTTCGCCTACATCCAAAGAAGCAACAAATATGTGTTTTGTCTTCATATTCCTTTTACCGAAAGTTAGATTATTTAAGGTTTATGATTTAGCTGTTTATACTCTGATTCATAAAGAAAAAATTATTTGAACTGGCTCTTTAATATCGTTATTCCATTCCTCCCAATTTCCATAGGAACAGGCCCTCTTTTATGGTTAGTCCTTCTCATCTTAACAACTCTTACAGCCCTGTCTGATTCACCACCTATTCCTGCATAGTGCAACACTATAACACTATCTGCTAAAAATTCTTCCACTCCGTACCTTGAGAAACTTCCTATACTTTCTGAGCCCAAGGCATTTTCGCTGGGAGTTTCAGAGATAAGTATGCTTGTGCAGTCCATATTTTTTAAAGTTTCTATGACCTTAAAAATCTGCTTTCTTCTTTCAAAATCATCTTCCAGGGGCATGGCAATAGCGCTTATAGAATCAATAACAACTCTCTGAGGCCTGAATTTTGCCAATTCTCTTTTAAGGAAAGTATCAAAATTAGTTATGCCGTAAACAGGTATATAGGCAAATTTAGTGTCAGCAAAAAATTCAACACCTTTGGACACTTCCTTAAAGCTCAATCCCTTGCTTTCTACAACGGACTTAAGCTTCTTTTTAATCTTTGGATCATCTTCTACTGCTCGAGAGGGTATGCCAAGGCCCTCAATATCTGACTTCAAATCATCCTCTGTCTCTTCAAATGAGATATAAAACCCTCTTTCATTATATTGTTTTGCGCCATTGAGAATGTATTGCAAAGAGAAAATTGTCTTTCCTGTACCTGTGCCTCCGCAAAGCAAATTTACAGAATTCTTGATAAGTCCCCCTCCTGTAATACTATCCAATCCCGGTATTCCTGTTTTTATTCTCTTTAACATTTTATTTCAAAAAGCTGTCAAGCAGGCTGTCAAGTATTTTTTTCTCTTTGTTTATAGCAGATTGGTATGTCATCATTGAAATTATTAAAATTATTATGCCGAAAATGAACAGTATACTGATGTAGCTCTCCGATAGAAAATTAGTTAATCTGCTTAAATAAGCTAATATTATGAATGCAACAAAGATAAGAAATCCTTTGTTAAGTATGGTCATGGATTGCTCTCTCTGGATCTTTGACTTTTCAATCAGAATTAAAATTACTTCCCTCTCCATCTCAGAAAGCTTTCTTTTTGGCAATGCCCTGAAGATTTCAGCTAAATCCCCATTGTTACTATTCACGCTCTTTTTTTCTTCGTCCATTCTAAATCTAGTATTTACCTAATATATAAATTTATTGATTTCTTACATTGTAAAGTCTAAGGGGTTTTTATATTTTTATACGGCTCTGTAGAAAATCTCACAACTGCTAGCGACACACTCGCAAAGCTCGTGTGCAATTCACGGGTTAGCATCGGTTCGGCTTGTGATTTCTATTTTAAATGTGTCGTTGGAGCTCCGTAGGAGCCATTCCCTCCCAACTCTGTGAAAGCATAATCCAATAAGCCTCACAAATTGATGCTAACCTACATTTTGAACGCAGCCCATTGAAAACAAAAACTATTTAAACATCAGAGCTAAAATTAGTCTTAATAGCTTTATAGGGATTTAATATGGATGATAGTATGCAGTTGGGTGGTAGTATTGAGCTTTCTGGCTTTAGGGATATAGATAGTGCATCTATGGTTGTGTTAAAGAAGATAATAGGCAACTATGGCCGTAAATTTTCTGAGATTGCTGAAAAGTTTGAAAAGCTACATGTTACAATGAAGCCAGTCCATGAAACGGAGAAAAGCGAAAAATATGAAATACATGCTAAACTCATAAACAATGGAAAGCCCTATGTTTCTGAAGTTATAGAAAGAAACCTATTTATAGCTGTAGACAATGCCCTAAAGAAAATAGAGAGTGAAATTAGCTGATTTTCTTATGCTCTTCCTTAGTCTTCTTAAGGCTTATTATTTGTATTAGTTTTAAGGCACTTATTTCCTGCTTTAGCTCTTCTATCTCATCCTTAAGTTCGTATATCAACTCATAATTATGCTGTATATTGTCAGTGTTCTCATTGACAATCGGGGGTATATCTGAGAAATTCGCAAATTCTCTTCTAATCTGCTTAATCCACGCATCTACATTATCTGTGAAATTTTTTAGTTCAGGCTCCATTTTTTAAAGTTTCAAAAGGGGCGTGATATCAAAGCTTATGGTCAAATTGAAAGTTCTTTTTGTCCTCACTTGTGATATCTTTTATGCCCCTTTTGATATGAAGGGATTAATAAACTAGTATACAAATACGTATATTCCAATATTTAAACCTTTTGGATAATATATATAGTAAAAGATATATATTCTAATCACTAAAATTGAGCAAAACAATTAAATATATAAAAAAACCAATAAAATTCATAATGAACAATAACCTAATATCAATAGGCATCTTAGTGATTTTAATAGGCTTTGCATTGGTTTTTATAGGCGCTTTAACAAACCTAGGTACTAGTCAAAAAGACACAAAAGTAGCAGTTGGAGGCTTTGTTGGTTTTATTCCGTTTGGTTTTGGCAATGATAAAAAAATGGTTTGGACACTAGTAATTATAATGTCATTGTTAATGATATTCTTTTTTGCTATGAACTTTTTCTTGCAGCATAGATTTAAATAAACATTTATAAACAAATAATTAAATCAGTTTAGACTATGGGCTAGTAGCTCAGCTTGGACAGAGCGACAGCCTTCTAAACATAGAAGCAAGCTGAAGGTCGGGAGTTCAAATCTTCCCTAGCCCGTTTTTATCAAAATGGCTAAAGT
>Ga0209541_10016011_pt1 | contig 11129 bp, 13 predicted proteins | sample RifCSPlowO2_01_FD_184027 | JGI IMG/M metagenome (GOLD analysis project Ga0209541, IMG submission 184027) | Groundwater microbial communities from Rifle, Colorado - Rifle CSP2_plank lowO2_0.1 (SPAdes) (version 2) | ecosystem: Environmental > Aquatic > Deep subsurface > Groundwater | place...
TAACAAATAAAAAAATGATTAATTTAGCAGTATTTGCCTCAACCAAAGGCACTGATTTGCAGGCAGTAATTGATGGCTATGTATTGAGCTCGGCTAAGCCTGAAAATGATTTGCGGAAGAAATTGGGGGCTATGGATACTGAAAGATTATTTGCTTATTTATATAGGCTGAATCCGGAAATTGCCGAAGAATTGAATGAGAGCGATAGGAAGAATAAAAGGAGATTGGTCCGGAGGATCGAGATGATCAAAAGCGGGGAAGAGGGGGGAATGATAAAGGGTGAGAAAAGATATGACGCTCTCATATTAGGACTCAGGCCGGAAAAGGAAAAGATGGAGAAAAGGATTTATAAAAGATTGATTGAGAGATTGGAAGAGGAAAACATGATCGGTGAGGTAAAAAGGTTGCGTAAGCAAGGCGTCAGCTGGAAGAGACTGGAAAGATTCGGCTTAGAGTATAGATTTATTGCCCTATATTTGCAGAAGAAAATAAATCATGATGAAATGGTCGAGCAATTATTCATCGCCATCAGGCAGTTCGCTAAACGGCAGCTGACTTGGTTCCGTCGCTGGGAAGAGCAAGGGGAGAGGATCGATTGGGTCACATCGAAGAGCGAGGCGGTAAAATCAGTAAAAGGATTTGTAAAGAAATGAGTAATGTCATTCCTCCGCTGGCTCCATAGTCCCTTTAGGGCTGTGGAGCCTTAGTGCAATTAGCATTAGAGCTCCACAGTGCTAACGCAACTATGGAGCCAGCAACTGAGGATGTCAGTAAATTTTGAACTTGTTAAATAAAGAACACCGGCATTGTGCACCGGTGTTCTTGGTGAAGTTTACTTTTGGCAGTTGTCGCATTCTTTTTGGCTTGCAAGAAGCGGGCAATTTGAACACCCGCCGCCGATATCCTTCCTGAAGCAATAAAGGCAAGTAGAACAAATGCATGTTTTTTCTGCCATAAATTTCTCCTTTCTTTTTAAAGGACAAAAAAATATCCCGCTTTTGCGGGATATTTTAATTTAATTTTTTACTCCTAAGTTCTTCAACTATTTTTTGGACTCTCATAGCGGAATAATTTTCAACATTAAAATCAGGATTTGATTTTTTACTGATTTCTCCCATTTCTACAAACTTCTTTTTTTCTAACTCCAGGCTGATTTCTTGGTCTTTGATTTTTCTAGCTAATTCAGTCTCTCCAAGCTTGATTAATTCTTGGATCACAGCGGAATTCATATTGTGGGACATGCTTTCCAACTCTGATTCTTTGGCCGCTTCTTTGATGGCTTCATTGATCTCATTGTCATTTGAATATCGTTCTGTGTACATAAATTTAAGCTGCTTTCTTGGGAGTCAGGTTTAATTCCTCAAGTAAGCTTATGAGTTCTTTTTGTTTATTCCTATCACCATCAAAAGTATGATAGATGATGTAATCCGTAATCGATGGGATATTTAACGACTTGACTCTTGAGATCATCAATTCTCTGTAGATTTGATTCATTGCATTCGCGATGCCTTCTTCTGTAATGTTTTTTGATACATATTCATCAAGATTACTCCTTAGTTCGTAAAGAGATTCTATGTTTTCTTTTTCGTATCGATTCATTTTATCAGTCAACGCGCTTGAGGCTTCCTTGCCGTTTACTTTTAAGATTGCCAATTGTTTCATGTCTTTTATCATGTCAAAAAAATCAGCTTCTTTTGATTCTAAAGATATTCGTTCTGGGATATGCATTTCCGGTGCCATAGATTTATAATAATTTTTTAAATATTCCAATGACTTTTTTTGGATTCGCTTTGCCTTTCGTGGCCGCCATGGTTTGGCCGACGAAAAACTGGATGACAGCTTCTTTCCCGGCTTTATATTGCTCGACTTGGGCTGGATTCTTATCAATCACTTCTTTGATGATGTTCTCTAATTCAGCATCATTGTCCATCTGTTCAAGGCCCAATTCCGTCATGATGTTTGTCGGGTCTCCGCCTTCATTATACATGACATGCAATATTTTTTGGGCAGCTGAAGAGTTTATTTTGTCTTGGTATACGAGAGTGATGAATTCAGCAAAATTTTCAGGAGTTATTTTGACCTCGGCAATGGATAAGCTGTCTTCTTTAAGGTGTTTGAACAGTTCACTGATCATCCAATTGGAAGTAGCTTTGGCTAATTTGTTTTTTTGCCTTTCCCAATCATCGCCGGTTGAATCTATCCAGGCGCGCAGTTCGGAAATCACCTTTTCCGTGTAGTCGGCTAATTTTTTATCTCCGGCTAAAATTTCCGCGTCCTGTCCGCTTAAGTTGTATTCTTCCATGAATCTTTTGATTTTTGCAGGAGGAAGTTCGATCAGATCCTGTCTTATTTTTTCAATCTGTCCGTTGCTGATCTTGATCGGAGGGATATCCGGTTCGGGGAAATAGCGGTAATCGGCAGAAGTCTCTTTCGCTCTCTGGCTGAATGTTTCTCCCTTGTCTTCGTTCCAGCCTCTTGTTTCCTGGATTATTTTTTCTCCATCTTCCAAGGCTTGGGTCTGGCGCTTGATTTCGTAATCGATCGCTTTTTCAATTGCGCGGAATGAGTTCAGGTTCTTGACCTCAACTTTTGCATTAAGTTTGTAATCGCCGATCGGATTTATGTCTTTGCCCTGACGTTCCCATTTTCCTTTTTCTTGCACGCTGATATTCGCTTCGCAACGCATATGGCCTTTTTCCATATCCGCATCGGAGACATCCAGATAGCGAAGCACCTGCTGGAATCTTTGGCAGAATTTTTTCGCGGTCTGGCCGTCTTTGATGACCGGATCAGTAACCATTTCCATCAAAGGTGTGCCGGCACGGTTGTAGTCAACCAGGGTATAATTCTTCCCGGCAGGGTGAGATGATTTGCCGGTGTCTTCTTCAAGGTGGATCCTTGTAATAGAAATAGTTTCTCCATCGATTTCCAGCTCGGCATCATGGATGAAGGGGAGGTCGTATTGGGAGATTTGGTAGCCTTTCGGCAGGTCCGGATAGAAATAGTTTTTGCGATCGAATTTGCTTAACTGGTTGACCTTGCCGCCTAAGCCTAGGCCGACTAATAGCGTCCATTCTATCGCTTGTTTGTTCGGAGTCGGAAGAGTGCCCGGTTGCCCCAAGCAGACAGGGCAGACAACGCTATTCGGCTCTTTGTTTTCAGAGTCATTATTGCAAGAGCAAAACATCTTTGATTTGGTTTTCAGTTCAGCATGAATTTCCAGGCCGATAATCACGTCGTAGTTCATAAAATAAACACTAATTAATGCAAATTAAGACAAATTTGCACAAAAGGATTCGTGTAAATCTGTAACAAATCTGTGAGAATCTGTTTATTTCATTTTATCCAAAACCGGCAAAAAAAGCAAGGAAATATCAGTATATTTTCTTTAGAGCCTTTTTGATTGTCTTAGCTTTTTTTTCGTGCAAAAAGCCTATAAATATGAGAGCGGACGCGCCCAAAAAGAAGTAGAGCGGAAGCAATACCTCTTTAATTCTTGTAAGGCCCAATGCTGCGCTTCCGCCATTTTGTGCGCCGACTGAAAAACTGAAATTTTTTTCTAAGTAAAATTTGCCCTCATTTGAAAATTCAATTTTAACCAAGTATTTTCCATCGTTTAACATGGTTGTCGGTATGTCTATGCTTGGAATCTCATATTGGGATAATGGTTTTACGGGCGCAGTCTTATCGGGAAAAGGGTATATTGCATTATGGATAACGTTGTCGTCTTTAGTAACTTTTATCTGGATTTGCGGTTCTATGCTTACATTTCCCTGATTGTCATAGATGAATCTTATGTTAAGCGGTTCTTCCGCATCGAGGTTGTATTTATCAGGGATAATGGAGGCGGAAAAACTAATGAGCTCGTTATCACTGACCCGTATCGTGACCTCTCTGTCGATTTTTTGGGCTACGGAAAGGATGTTATCGCTAGGGGAGATATTCCCTTCTTTGGTTGCACTGATAAAACCTTTATATTCTCCGTTCGGGGTGTCTTCCGGAATCAGGAAGTCGGCAGAAAGGTTTAACTGTGATTTGCCCGGAACATTGATGCTGTCGATCGGTTCGGTTTGATTGCTATTGCTGTAAAATTTTACCCATCCGGCGATATCCCCTTCGGCCAGCAGTTTTATCTCCGCATCATTTTCATCAGTGTTTACCAGAAAAATTGTTTCCGTAAATCCCTCTCCTTTTAAGCCATTGTTAAAGATGATCGGTTCGGTCACTTGTCCGATAGCAAAAGCAGGAAGCGGAATCAAGCAGGATAGTATGAATATCATTATTATGTTTTTTATTTTCATATTTTTTAAATTACCTGGCGCAGGGGGCGAAATTGATTTCGCCCCCTCCTTTTATTCGGGTTGATTTATTCTGCTGCGCAGGCTAGGTGCGGAGCTTTTATCGCGCCTAAAGTCATTTGGCCGGAAAAGGAACTTCCGCTATGTGTCGGAGGAAACTTGTAGATCAGTATAGAGAAATCCATTTCATTCAATTCTGATAAATTTAGGGAGTTGCTTAAAGTTGCCCATGCTGTCGGCCAGAAGTTTTTGAACGTTGCATTGCTTCCAACCCTTGCGTCCCATCTGACATTCCATGAATTATCAGTTTTTCCAAGTCCCATGTCATCTTGCATTATTTTCATGCTTAACCTGGTATTCCCGACATTCCTTACTGAAGGCTTATCACCCCATTGCAGGTCCCCGTTTATTATTTTGTGTGTATTTAATTTTACATTTCCATAATCTACGCTCTGGAAGTCTGTTTCAAAAGCAGTCAGATCAAGATAGCGGAAAGTGTTTTCAAGTATGCCGTCAAGGCCGTTCTTGTCCTGAGCTAAGACAAGCGTCCTGTAATCGCCGGAAGGATCTTCGTAGGATAATGTTCTTTCTCCGCAGTAGACTGCGGCAGTTTCTTTCCACAATTCACCGTCGGCGGCGCAGGCCTCGTCATAATTGAAATTATTGGTGGTAGTCGCATTCCATGTCGGTAAATTGTTATTATTGGCCCTTATCTGGTTGCATAAAAGATTTATGCCATCGCTCTTTGATAATCTCTTTAGGGAGATTTCTCCGATCAAGTCGCCGCATCCCTGCCTGCTGTCTTCATGATTAGGGCCTAAGTCTATGTCTGTAGGATAAAAGACGTCGGCGTAAACGGCTGAGACGTCGGCTAGGCCGTCAGGATCGGTAACTAATCCGCAGATGCTTATAGTTTTTCCGATCTGGTATTTTCCTGAAGGCATAAATTGAGCTCCGGCGGCAGTTGAATCATCGCTGCCGAGGGCATTGGTGCTGGTTCCATTATTGTTTATGCTGTTCATTTCCCACTTAGCTTTTACGATCGGATTTGAACCGCCATTACTATCCCTGACAAAACTGGTATTTACGTCAGCTGCAGCAACGGGAAGAGCGAGTGAAAAGAGCAGAGAAATGACTACGAATTTTTTTGTGTTTTTCATAATTTTTCCATGACTGACGATATGAAAATATCATCAGTTTATAATTTAATTGTTAAGTTTGTCTGTTGCGCGAGCTTCAAGTCTTTATTCAAAAGGAGAAAATTTATCTCTAAACAATCTCCGTTTACCCGCTTCCGACAGACATTTTTTTCCTGTAAAGCTGGAAATCGCTTCGACCTTTTTATGGTTAAGAAACCATAAGTTAAGAATAATTCCTTGTAGCGGCTGATATCTTCTTTTCCATTCAGGATTAAAATCGGTAAAATATAAAAAACCTCATATATGATGACATATGAGGCGAATACCAAAAAAATGATATGGCGGTATAAATGGATCTTGTAATTGATATTTATCATATAAAAAACCGGCTTTTAATAAGATACATGCGTCTTGGGCATGATCTTTTAAAAATAGCCGGTTTCGCCACTCGCTCACCGCATCATAGGCGACCAATAGGGGATCTGCGGGTCAAAGCATCTATTTTTAATGGGTAAATTCCAACTTGAGATTCTGGAGTTTATAGGAATTATGTAACTATGTAAAGGGGCTGGACGGAGAGAATGTGTGGAGAGAGTGTGGATTAAAAAAAGCTCAGCCGGAAGGCTGAGCTTTTAAAATGTTTCATTTAGAATAATCCAGTGCTGCCAAAACCGCCATCTCCACGAGCCGTCTTGTCGTCTAATTTCCTTTCGATTATTTCAGGATGCTCTATTTTTTGGATCAAGATTTGGGCTATTTTTTGTCCAGATTCTATGTAAATCATCGACTCTCCAAGATTAGCCAGGCTGATGATGATTTCACCCCTATAGCCTGAATCTATGACTCCGGCCATGGAGTGCAGTCCTGCTTTAGCGATTCCGCTTTTGTCCCAGATCAAGCCGGCGCATCCTTCCGGGATTGCCATCCTTACCCCGGTATTTATCATGGCTCTTTGGCCGGGGGAGATGCAGTAATTGCCATAAGAATATAAGTCGATGCCGGCATCACTTGGATGGGATCGCGTCGGTAATTTAGTATCCGGATATATGAGCTCTACTTTCAATCCATCGGAAGCTTTTGTTTCCTCTGGATTATTTTCAGCCGGAATATTTTTGCTTTCTTTTTTTCCGTCCCTTGTCGCGTCTTCCCAGAAACTTTTAGCTGTATAAAATTTGTGTTCACTGTCTAAACTATTTTTCGGGTTGATTAACTCAGCAACTAGCCCAAAGACAGTATTATTGATCTCTTCCTTGGAAAGCATTTCGTTATTTTTTGTGCATTCGATCAGAGAGAAGTCGGGAAAGGTATTGGCGATTTCCAGATAAACCGATTCAGCTTTTTTAAGATGGGCAAGATCGTCTTGATGTATGTCGTTTGTTTTACCCTTCCAGTCTTCTCTCGTCCTTTGCTGCGATAATCTTTGGGAGATCTCAGCCGGTACATGCAAGATGATATTCAAATCGGGGCGGGGGATAGAGAAGATTTCATATTCAAGCTTGTAAAGCCAGTCAAAATATTCTTTCCTTTCTTTTTCGCCGTCTATTTTCCCACCTTGGTGGCCCATGTTGGCGGTAACATAACGATTTGAAATTACGATTTTCCCATCGTCTAGCCATTTCTTGATCTTGAAGCTGGCATCATAGCGATCACACGCATAAAAAATGGAAGCGCGATAAGGTCCGACTTCGTCGGCGTTGCCATATTTGCCGCCCAGATATTCTTCGACTAAGCCGGCGGACTTCGTGTTATATTGCGGAAAATCGGCAATTTCCACAGAGTGGCCTAAGTTTTTTAATCTTTCCGCCACTAAGGCTAATTGGGTCGTTTTGCCTGATCCGTCCGTGCCGTCAATGATAATGAATTTTCCTTTTTTTTGTTCTTGGTTTTGCATATAGACGAAAAAGAAGCGCGGAAATGCGCTCCTCCTTAAAGCACAGTTTTAAATTATCTTATTAGACTGTCGATCTGAGCGTAAAGCTCTTCCAGTCCTTTGCTGTTATCTATTTTGAAATCCGCTGTTTTGCCGATGTTCGGTATATTTGATTCCGTTTCAACGTCGTGTTCTTTTACGAACTGCTCGAATGTCTTATTATTGTCATCGGTATTTTCTCCTCTTTGTATCAGTCTTTCGTATCTCGTCTTCATGTCTGTCGTTATGTAGACGAGCTTGAATTCAGGCAATTTTTTTAGATATTCTATATCCGCCGGCCTTCTTACGCCGTCAACGATAATAATCTTACTGGGATCATTCTCTGCATCCTGGCTGATGATTTTAGCCAGTAAGTCTTGGCCGAAATGATTGCGTAGCATGATAGAAATATCTTGCATGTTTTTTCTGTCCACCTTTAAGTGCAGGCGATCAAGGATATCGCGCAATGGATTAGAGAAGCGATGTGAAGATGCTCCGTATTTTTCTTCTAAGTATTTAACCGCCGTTCCCTTGCCGGAAGCCGGTTCGCCGACTAAGCCTATGATTATTTTATTCATATTTTACCAGTTCTAAGAATTTATATTTATGATTTTCATCAGATCCAGGCTCTTCCTTGTTTGCTTTAAAGGCAGAGTAGTCCGGGAAAAATGTGTCTGCTTCAAATTCTCCCTCGACGATCGTTAGATATAGTTTGTCAGCCAAGCTGATAGTTTGGCTATATATTTGCCCGCCGCCGATTATGAATATTTCCTCCGGTTCTATCTTTTTTGCTTCAATCAAAGCGTCGTCAATGGTGTGGCAAATTGTGCAATTTTCAGCGATAAATGACTCGTCTGATGTGACTACAATATTTGTTCTGTTTGGTAGGGGGCGGCCGATCGATTCGAATGTTTTCCTGCCCATGATTATGGCATGGCCTGAGGTAATATTCTTAAAGTGTTTCAAATCTTCCGGGATATGCCATAAAAGCCCATTGCCCTTGCCAATAGCTCTATTCTTATCCATAGCGCAGATTATACTGATAATCGGTTTGTCCATTTGTTATACGGCTATAGGCGCCTTAATCGCTGGATGCGGGTCGTAATCTTCTAGCACAAAGTCTTCGTATTTAAAACTGAATATGTCTTTTACGTCCGGATTGATTTTCATCTTCGGCGAGTTGCGCGGTTCACGTTCTAATTGGGTTTTGACTTGTTCAAAATGGTTATTATAAATATGGGTATCTCCGATCGTGTGGACAAATTCTCCTGGTTGCAGTCCGCAGACCTGAGCGATCATCATGGTTAACAGGGAATAGGAAGCGATATTGAAAGGAACGCCTAAAAAAGTATCCGCGCTTCTTTGGTACATCTGGCATGATAATCTGCCATTAGCGACATAGAATTGGAAAAGCAAGTGGCAAGGAGGCAGGGCCATCTTATCGATTTCGCCGACATTCCAGGCGCTGACCATAATCCTTCTTGAATCAGGGTTGTTTTTGATCTGATTTATCATTTCCGTGATCTGGTCGATTTCTCTTCCGTCATTCGTTTTCCATTTCCGCCATTGCGCCCCATAAACCGGACCTAATTCACCATTTTCTTTTGCCCATTCATCCCAGATAGTCACGCCATTATCGTTCAAGTATTTTATATTGGTGTTGCCCTGTAAAAACCATAACAATTCATGGATTATGGATTTAAGGTGCATTTTTTTTGTCGTTAACAACGGAAAACCTTTTGATAGGTCGAATCTCATCTGGTAGCCGAAAATGCTTTTTGTGCCCACGCCGGTGCGGTCATTTTTTTGCACTCCTTCGTCCATTATTTTTTGCAATAAATCCAAATATTGTTTCATATGGTTATTTAAGATTTTAATAGCATGCTAAAAATTTTTATACATCTCAGAGGCCCGTGGCAATTTATCGCCGAAATATTTGCTATTCAATCCGTCCGAGCCATAAGGCTTTTCGCATTCAGATGACAGGTATTCAAAGGCCATCTGTCCGATCGGCATCTTGTAATAAAGTTTGATTGGCAGGGGACCGGCATTGAAAAGTTCCAAAGTCATCTTTAGTGAGTTGCCCGGATCAAGATAGCCGGCAGTAGTATGGATTATGAGGCCGAGCCTGCCCAAAGAGCTCTTGCCTTCAAGGCGGCCGACAACCCTGCTGGAAACGCCGGTTTCTTCCATTATCAATCCTAATGCGAATTCGCCGGGGTGGAGGATAAAAGGGGTGTCATCATCTATGGTGATCCGGTCCATCAGGTTTTCCGCTTTTTGGCGGACATCAATGACAAAGTTTTTAACAGTATTAAAAACTAAGAATTCTTTATCTAAATGCAGGTCAATGCTGGCCGGTTGTACGTATTTTTCGTCATATGGCTCAACGATAATGCCTCCATTTTTTATTTCTTTTTTGATGTCTCGGTCGGAAAGAATCATATTTTTGGGATAAAAAAACAAGGTTAGACCTCCCCTGTGTATAAATAAGTTAATATTCTCCTTTAATATTAACAAAAGAGGGGGATTTAGGCAATAAAAAACACTCGGGACTTGCCCGAGTGTTTTTTTATCGAAAGTTTATTGTACGGAAACTTTTATTCCAGGACCCATTGTTGAGTTCAGAGAAATGTTCTTAAGATAAATACCCTTGCTTGATAAAGGTTTTGCCTTTCTGATAGCGTCTACTAGGGTTTTGTAATTTTCTGCTAATTTAGCAGTATCGAAAGAAATTTTTCCGATAGCAACGTGGACATTGCCTGTATCATCATTTCTGAAACTTACTTTACCTTTCTTCAACTCAGCTACGGCAGCTGCCGGATCAGTTGAAACTGTTCCGTTCTTAGGAGAAGGCATAAGGCCTCTTGTGCCTAAAATCTTAGCGATCTGAGCAAGATTTTTCATCATTGCCGGTTCTGCTACTGCAACTTCGAAGTTAGTCTTTTCAGTCTGCTTGATTTCAGCAATCAACTCATCGCCGCCAACAATGTCAGCGCCGGCTGCTTTTACTTCCTTTTCTTTATCAGCAGAAACGAAAGCCGCAACAGTTACCGTTTTACCGGTTCCGTGCGGAAGGGAAACAGCGGATCTGATCTGCTGGTCGCCTTTTTTCGTGTCGATTCCTAATCTGAAATGCACTTCAATGGAAGCGTCAAATTTAGTCTTAGCGAATTTCTTTGCTAATTCAATAGCTTCTTCAGCTGAATATGACTTTGTTTTGTCAAAATCATAAGTGACTTTCTTTCCCTTGCTTGCTTGTTTTTTCATAAATTTGTTTCGTGGTAAAACGACGATTGTTCATCTCCCACAAATATTAAAAAATAAAATTTTGCTTGCTTGTTTTTTTGTTTCTTTGCTTATTTGATTTCCACACCCATCTGTCTCGCAGTGCCCGCAACGATCTTCATTGCTGCCTCGATATCGTCAGTATTCAGGTCAGGCATTTTCATCTGGGCGATTTCTCTTAACTGCGCCTCTGTGATCGAACCGATTTTTTCAGTCAAAGGTTTGCCTGATCCTTTGCTGAATTTACCGACTTTCTTGATCAATTCTGAAGCCGGAGGAGTTTTTGTGATGAAGGTAAAAGTCCTATCATCATAAACTGTGATTTCAACAGGAGTGATATCTCCCATCCTGTCTCTGGTAGCTTCATTGAAAGCTTGGCAGAACTGCTGGATATTCAAACCGTGCTGACCTAATGCGGGACCTACTGGAGGAGCCGGATTAGCTTGGCCAGCCGGGATCTGTAACTTGATTTTAGTTATAATCTTTTTAGCCATA
>Ga0209541_10016012_pt1 | contig 11129 bp, 13 predicted proteins | sample RifCSPlowO2_01_FD_184027 | JGI IMG/M metagenome (GOLD analysis project Ga0209541, IMG submission 184027) | Groundwater microbial communities from Rifle, Colorado - Rifle CSP2_plank lowO2_0.1 (SPAdes) (version 2) | ecosystem: Environmental > Aquatic > Deep subsurface > Groundwater | place...
ACTTGAGAATATAAGTCAAAATTGCTTCAGAAACGTGAACTGCTACTAAATTGCAATAAGCTGCGTAAAAACAAAAACCTTAGGGAACTTAACAATTTTTCCGGGTTGCGAAAATCTGCAAAGCAAATTTTCCGCAACCAGTGGAAAGCCGAGCTTTCCGGGTTGCGAAAATCTGCAAAGCAAATTTTCCGCAACCTTTAAAAACAAAATTATTTCCTCCATTTTTATGTCAGAACATGAGCAAGTATCTGGGGAAATATGCCCCCTCTGCCACCAGAAAACATTAATCTTGATGGAAGAGCAGGTTGAGGTTCCTTACTTTGGGAAAACGTTTCTTTTCTCTATGACGTGCTCGAACTGCCGCTACCACAAGGCAGATGTTGAGGCTACTGAGCAGAAAGAGCCGTGCAAGTATACTTTTGAGATAACATCGGAGCAAGACATGAAAATCAGGGTTGTAAAAAGCTCGGAAGCGACAGTTAAAATACCTTATATAGCTGACATAACCCCCGGGCCGGCTTCCCAGGGATTTGTGACGAATATAGAGGGAATATTAAACAGGGTAAAGCACCAGATAGAGTTTGCAAGGGACAGCGCGGAAGATGATGGGGACAGAAAAAAAGCCAAAAACCTGCTGAAAAAGCTGACTAGGGTTATGTGGGGGCAGGAAAAGCAGAAGATAATACTGGAGGACCCTTCAGGCAATAGCGCTATTATCTCAGAAAAAGCTGAAAAGGCAAAGCTGAAGACATAAAAATTAACTGATAATTAAGGAGGCAGGAATAATGGAATTCAAGGAAATAGTAAAATCAAGGTATGCAACTAAAAAATTTGATGGAAAAGAAATTCCAAAAGAAAAGCTTAACGAACTTTTAGAGATTATAAGATATGCCCCGTCTTCATTCGGATTGCAGCCATATATGGTCCAAGTGATATCAGACCGGAAAATGAAAGAGAAATTAGCACCGGCTGCCTGGAATCAGCCTCAAATAATAACATGCTCTCATTTGCTTGTCTTTTGCGCCAACACCGACATTAAAGGCCATATAGAACAATATCATCAAATGATGGCAAAAATGAACATTCCTCGGGAAAATATAACCAGCTATATTGGAATGTTAAAAGGATTTGAAGAAGGCCTGTCAGATGAGCATAAATTAAGCTGGGCGCAAAGGCAGGCATATATTGCTGTTGGGAATGCTGTCAATGGCGCTAAATCGCTTGGTTTTGACTCGTGCCCAATGGAAGGCTTTTCTCCGGATGAATTTGCAAAAATACTTGAATTGCCAAAAAATATTGTGCCTTCAGCTTTGGTTGCAGTAGGCTATGCTGCAGACAAACCGCATTCAAAGATAAGATATTCTAATAAAGAGCTGTTCTTTTGAAACATAGGCGCGGAGATTCATTTTCAATATATTACCCATGCCTATGTTGGCGAATTTAACAAATATTGCCATAAATATTAAATTCTGGAGCTATAGTTTTATTATTTTTAAAATCTTGCTTGCACAAAAGTCATGGTATAAAAATGAAGAAAATCCAATAAATAATCACATTCAATATTGTCAGAGGGACGCCTATCTTGGCAAAGTCAAAAAAAGTTATAGTTTCATTGCTTCTTTTCTCTGCGTTCTGTATTATAATAACATTGCTTGCAGCCCCTAGGATAAACAAATTTCCCGCAATAGTGCTTCCTGCGGCTAATGCTATAAACTCTTTTGTGGAAGCTCCGGCATGGGCCAGCATAGGGAGATATAATGCAGCTAAAGGCACATTAGATATTAGCTGGCTAAGAAATATGCTTATCAGGAGTATGGCAAGTATCGAAGCTATGCCTATGTTCGATTGAGCTATGACAGACTGAAAGAATCCAGCGTGCCAGACGCTTTCCATAAGGACAAACATTGCTGCAAAGAATATCAGGATATGCCAATCTATTTTTTTGATAATTGCCACCCGTTTTTGGCTAAATAAAATCGGCAGCATCGCTATTAATGCTATATATGTCAGCCTAAAATCAAAATTAACGCTTAAAATAACAAATAAAATTTTTATAAAAACAAGGACAGCTATTAATACCAAAGAAAATTTTGATAACATGGCAAGATTATGGTCGCTTATAGGCTCCTGCGAATGGCTTAAATTTTTTCCAGAGAAGTTTTCTTTGTAAAAAAAGTTCAGCAGGAAATAAGCAACAAACAAATTTAAAATAGTTGGGACAAAAAGGTATTTTAAGAAGTTTATAAATGGATTTTCAACCTCTCCTTTTATTGCTATTAACAGATTCTGCGGATTTCCTATTGGGCTCATAGCGCTGCCTATAGTGACAGCGAAAGCCAAGGCAAGCAATAAGGGCTTTGCATGCATTTTGTGCTTTTTTGCAATAAGCAGAACAACCGGAACTCCAATTATAGCTATTGTATCATTCATCAAAAATGCCGAGAGCAGCCCAAAGATGAAAAGCATGAAGAGCAGAAGTTTTTTTTGGGTATTCGCTCTTTTAAAAAATTTATAGGATAAATGCGACAAATATCCGCTTTCTTCAAGAGCCCTCCCTATAACAAACATGCCAAAAAGAAACAGCATCACATCCGCATTTATTGATCTGATTCCTTCCAGTGGAGAGATTTGGCCTGTGATTAAAACAGCTAAAGCGCCAAACAGCATTATCTGCCAAATCTGCAGCCTTATATTGCCTACTTGCCTTATAGCAATGAGAACAAAAACAACAGCTAGGATTATTATTGGGATTAACATAATAGCTGCCATAATCAGATTTAATTTATAAATTTAAGCTGATACTATCTATGACTATTTCATGATAGTAAATACAGAAATATTTAAAATATAAGCTATTTATCCACTAGATAATATCAAATTATGTATAAAAATAACATAAAATGAGTAAGACATTCACAATTACCAAAAGGATTGCCAAGCATGGCAACCAAGCTGTAATAGTTATACCAACATTTCTGCAGCAAGAGCTAAAGCCGCAAACAGTTGTGGAAGCAAAAATTAACGTTCTTAAGGAGGCTCAAAATGACAAATTTAAATGAACAGCAAAAAGTGCAGGCATTATACAAGCTTATCGGAGACAGAGGACTGTATGTAAATACAAACGCCGATGTCTTTACAAAAAAACCAGAAGAAGTTCCATTAGGAGTTGGGTATAAAATACCCCTAATGCAAGATGGATCTCAAGCTTATGCTTCCCCTCTTTTATTCGCTACATTAACTTCATTGCTAAATCACGGAACAATGCTAATCACAGGCGCTCCAGGAGTCGGAAAAACGACAGGAGCAGAGTTTTCAGGTCATTTTTTCACAGGAACTCCGTTGGAGGATATCCTCTCCGCTGAAATCCAGGGCCATCCTCAGCAAACAGAGGAAAAGATGGTTGCAAGATACGAGCTGGGAAAATTGATATCCAGCGGACAGGAAGTTGTAATTCCAAGAAAATTCCTAGAATGCCCTGTAAAAGTAATTGACGAGGCAAACAGATGCCCGCCTGATGTTCTTAGCATAATTATGAGATTGGTTGACACAGGCAAAGCAGTCTATGGAAACCAAGTCTTATCAGCAAAATCAGGTCCATTATTTGTAACTGCCAATTATGCAGATGAAGGAACTTTCCATTTTACCCCGCCTTTCTTGGACAGGTTTGACGTTGCTGTTATGGTAACAAGCCCGCAGCCATGGGATTTATCGAGGATTAGAGCTAGAGGAGACGAAAAATTAAATGGTGGATTAAGTGAATTGTTAACAATACCTCCAGAAATGAAATTGAATTTTGAAAATATCCGAAAACAAATAAACGGTTTGGAAGAAAAAACAGAATATGGAATTCCAGCTGTGAGCGCATTTGCAGATTTTGTATACGGCTCATTGAGATTTTCAGAAGCTGCAAGCGACAGCCTTGCAAGAAGCACAAAAGGAAACGCATGGCAAGTTACGCAGGATAACGCTCCGCCCGGGCATTTTGTAGACGCGCCATTTACTTATACTGTAAATGAATTAAGCGTAAGGACAGCAAGAGCCATGATGAGATATGCCAAGGCATTTGCATGGCTGAATGGAAAGGACAAAGTTGAACTTGATGATATAAAAGCAGTGCTTCCTTATTTGTTGTGGCACAAGCTCCAGCCAACGCAAAAAGCAATGACAGAAAACCCTAAATATGCTAACGACAGAATAGCATTTGTCGAGGGAATAGCTCAAAGAATCGAAAATGATTATGCTGACATGATGAGCAACCAGAGCGCTCTTAAAACATACGCAGCCGCTTTGGAAATCCTTAGAACAGGAAAGATAGGCAATAAAACATTAACCGAGCCGGAGATTAAAAATGCTTTAAGAACAGCTATAACAAGAATTGGAAGCATTGATAAGCAATGGACAATACCTCTGGCAAGCCAGCTTGCAAGCGAATACAACACAAGAGCAATGTATCAAAATTACAGATTTTGAGATGCTCAAAAATTTTTGCAAATTCCGATAGATAATAAAAATTTTTGACATACAAAAAATGACCGAGCCAAAACCAATAGTTCCGGTGGATCGAGAAGGATTAGAGGAAGTAGCAGAGTCCTTATTAAGAGGAGATCCTCAAGTTGCATCTACTGCTCCCAGCTCTAATATAGTAACTCAAATAATAAATCCAATAGAGTATATAACACTGCCTGGAAAAACTCATGGAAGCTATTCCTATCCTGATTTATTGGTTGCCATGCACAGGCTAGGCTATGATGCTGATGTAGAACGGGCAGCTAGAACACTTGGCTTAAGTTTGCAGAACACAACAAAAGAGCAGAACGGCAGCAGGTATATTGGAAACATTAATTGGGAGCAGGCATTAAAGCTAAACCTGCTATTAGGAAACTCTACTTTAAATCCAAGGCAGTTTATAGATTTTAAAGAATTATTGAAAAAAGGGTTAAAAGGAACAGAAGTTTATGATGGCAAAGGAGCAGTTATAGACTCGAAAATCCTTAAAATGGTTCATGACGAGATATTTACAGTGAGAGATCCATTCAGAGGAGAATGGCTGGATGCTAATTTTGAGGTTATTGATGTTATTGATAACATATTTCATATAAACTATGATCATAAAATAGCAAATGGGGTTCTAAAACCGCAAAAGTCAGAGCCTTTAGAAAATTGTTTAATGGAAGAAAAATATGTTGATTTGTCTAGCGCAAATCGCCAAGGATTGCCAACCAGAAAATCCAGTATCTTTTCAAGAAAGATTAAGTACTATCACCCGCAAAACCAAAGTATCGCCAAATTCTATGCACACTCCGACAGGGTCGTCCTCGATGCCAGGGGGGATCCTGCTTACCCATGTTCGCCGGTCGGGGTACGCGCCGCGAAAATTAAGAGATAAAAATGAATCATAAATCTAGCACTTTAATTAAATCTGAAGTAGAATATACCATTACTTTAGACTGTTGTTTGAAGGATTTTTCTTCAGACCAGATGGCACAATCCAATTTTAATGCTGCGGCAAAATACGGAATATCTCCTATGTGCCTTGTTAATTTTGAAGCTTCCGGAATAAAAGCAGAATATTCAGAGGAATTTACAATTCTTATAAATTTAAACAATATATCCTTAGTTTCTGAAAAATCTACCCGCGATTTGAATTTTTTCCTTAGTACTTCTTCATTGGATTTAAATTCGTCTTTCAGCCAATCCGGAGAACACAAACTTATATCTTCAGAAAGCATTATTTTGCGGCATGTAGAAACTTTTAGAAATGCTGCAATCAGCACATTTGCATCAATAACTAAGATCATTCATCTCAATCCATGCCTTCTTGCTATGCCTTGCTTGATTTTTGCAGACACTAACCTCACATCCTCTTCAGTTAGCTTGCTACCTGCTGTCAATTCATCAAGCTTTCTCATTATTTCCAGCCTTCTGACTTTTTCAGATAATATGCTGCGCATTACTTCTGACCAGTTTATTTCCTTAAAGGAATCCATCTCGATTTTAAGCCCTGAAGGCACAGATAACGTCACATTTACATTTTTTGACATAACTTGCTCGTCTTGTGTGTTTAATAAAAATAATAAATTTATTGAAGTATTTAAATCTTTGCCTTAAATATAAAAGTATTGCATAAAGCTAAAATGAACATTTCAAAACCATTATTCCCAGTGAATCAAACAGGCCTGGATGAAGTAGCAAAATCTCTATTAGAAGGAGACCCAAATCCTCCTACCTCTGCATCGCCCAGCGGTTCAAATATTCGAAATGCTGAAAACTATGTTATCTTGCCGGGAAAGGCGCATGGAAGTTACTCTTATCCAAACTTGGTTGTTGCAGTTGAGAAAACTTACTTAAACAGCAACTGGAATCAAACTCATGAAGCTCTGCACAGGGAAAATGCATTCATGCTTTCAATCAGGCAATACATTGACTTCTTGCAAATGTTAAAGTCAGGAACAGTTTACAATGGAAGGGGAACTAGATTAGCAAGCGGCAAAGTTGATGAAATTCTTGATGAAATACTAACAAAAAGAAAGCCATGGGGAGGTGAATGGCTGGATGCTTATTTCAAGGAAGTTAATGATGCATTAAACATTAGTTATGGACATAGAATTGTTAATGGGCAGTTAAAGCCGCAGCGAACAGAAGCTTTGGAAAATTACGTAATGGAAGATGCTTATGTTAATTTGTTCAGCGCAAACAGGCAAGGGCTTCCAACTGTAAAAACCAGAACACAAGAAACTTATTTCTGGCATCCTAAGAATGAGTGTGTCGCCGGGTTCTGGGCGGGTTCCGACTGGGTCATCCTCGATGCCTGTAAGAATCCTACGTTCCCGAATTCGTCGCTCGGGGTACGCGCCGCGAAAATTAAGAGATAAAAATGCCTCAAACATTGGATCTTAATGTGGAGCAAGCATGGAATGAAGCTGTTGATAGATGGAACCATCCATCAGTTCCTGCAGTCATAGCTCCAAAATCCAAGGATGAGATTGAAGGCTTAGGCGATATTGGAGCAGCTTTGCAGGCAGAATTGGCATTTATGAAATATCCTGAATTTCAAACCTATGCAAACATAGCCCAGATAAGCCAAACCTTTGGGGCAGAGGCAGAAAAGGGGCTAAAAGCAGTCTTGAAGCATGAAGTTGGGCATAGATTTTTCCCTTATGACACTGTTACTTCAATAATATTAGACCATGCAATACAAAAAGAGCTTGGAAGCGAGAAGCTCCCTTACGATAAAAAAAGCGCATCTCGCACAATTCTAAACTTATTTACAGATATGTGCATCAATACAAATCTAGCAAGAAACGGAGATGAAGATATTCCATGGGCGTACCAGCACATCAGCGCAACAAAAGGTGACAGCAAGCTGTGGAGGGTTTATGCAAGAAGCATGGAAATCGCATGGAACAAGAAACTGCTCCCAGATGGGGCAAAACTATCGAAAGACGAGCAGGCAGCATCGCAGAAATTAGCAGACTTGTTTAAGGAAGATTATTTTGATAAAACCAGATGGCCTGACAATGTCAGAAGATATGCAGGCGTAATAAGCAAATTTCTGGAAGACAAGCAAAAAGACCAGGGCGCGTCTCTTGATCCAAAGTCCGGGCAAGCTCCTGATTCAATTGATGAAAAAACTGCAGGAGAATTAGCAAAAAGACTAGCTGAAATAGGAAGCAATGGCTTGCCGACAAATCCCAAGGGCTTGAAGGAATTTAAAGATATAATGGCAGGCTACGGCCAAGGCGACCCTAAGAAAGCAAGCATTATGTTTTATGACAAATTATCAGATGCTTATGATGTCATGTTTGCAACAAGGCCTTTTGGAAGGCCGAGAGTAAATCCATTCCAGTCTATAAAATGGGAGCCTTCAATGGGCACAGACAGGCTGGATGTAGACTATTCAGTTCAATCTGCTGGAAAAATAATTCCGGGCGTCAGCACATATTCATGGAATACAAGAAAAAGGGACGCTTTTGGCGGGATGGAAGAAGTTGTCCCAGATTTAGATCTATATATAGATAGTTCCGGAAGCACTACAAATCCAATTGAGGAAATCAGCCTTTTTGTTTTAGCCAGTTTTGTATTGGCAAAAAAAGCCCACAGAAAAGGAGCAAAAATTAGGTCAACCAATTTCAGCGGCAACGGGCAATACCAAACAGAAGAATATACAAGAGATTTGCAAAAAGCCTTTGAGAATTTTGTAATATACTACAATGGCGGCACTGTTTTTCCAGCAGGCCAATTAACTTCAGCGCAGAGCCCAAGGCAAGTTGTTGTGATTACAGACACATTTTTAGGAAATGAGCAGGAAACAGTTGATGCTCTTGCAGAATTAAAAAGCAAGCACGCTGGAAACAGCGCAACCATTTATGCGCTGCATCCTGTTGCAAACGGAGATTCCTTTAGAAGGGCAGGAGCGCAAATAATTCATGGCACGACAGCAGACATATTCAAGGAAATTATAGGAAAAGCAAACCAAGTTTATACTCACTAGCGTTCGTAACCTCCTTACTTCGTGCAGAGGTATTCAAAATGACCGAGCCAAAACCAATAGTTCCGGTAAATCCTGCAGGCCTGGAAGAAGTAGCAAAATCTCTATTAGAAGGAGATCCAAATCCTCCTACCTTTGCATCGCCCAGCGGCTCGAATATTCAAAATACCGAAAACTATATTATGCTGCCGGGAAAAGCGCATGGAAGTTACTCTTATCCAGACTTGGTTGTTGCAGTTGAGAAAACTTACTTAAACAGCAACTGGAATCAAACTCATGAAGCTCTGCACAAAGAAAATGCATTTATGCTTTCAATCAGGCAATACATTGACTTCTTGCAGATGCTACAATCGGGAACAGTTTACAATGGAAGGGGAACTAAATTAGCAAGCGGCAAAGTTGATGAAATTCTTGATGAAATACTAACAAAAAGAGAGCCATGGAGAGGTGAATGGCTGGATGCTTATTTCAAGGAAGTTAGTGGTGCATTAACCATTAACTATGAGCATAGAATTGTTAATGGGCAATTAAAGCCGCAGAAATCAGAGCCATTAGAAAGATGCTTGATGAAAAACAGATACTTTATTGATTTGTTCAGCGCAAACAAGCAAGGGCTTCCAACTGTAAAAACCAGAACACAAGAAACTTATTTCTGGCATCCTAAGAATGAGCGTGTCGCCGGGTTCGGGGCGAATTCCTTCGGGGTCGGCCTCTTTGCCTTTTGGGATCCTGCGTACTCGTATTCGTCGCTCGGGGTACGCGCCGCGCGGTTGAGATACTCGGGTATTAATTCTGAAGCAAAAAATTAAATTTAGGGGGTATATCTAAATTTTTGCGAATTTTTTTACATCACTGGTTCATGCAGGTATCTTTTGCTATTGTCAGAATAAAGCCAGAAGTATTAACTATCAAAAAATCTAAATTCTAGAGCCAGCTATACAACTATCTATAAATAGTAATCATAGAAATATTTATAAAATCTATAGCAGTAAATCCCGTTATGAATGTAATTGAAAGTTCTATCTTAACACCGGGCCAAAAAACATTAGACAGCATTATTGCATTGAATTCTGTTGCAGGCGATAAAGAAAATAAAGGTGTTTCAAAGGAAGAATTAGAGAAAAATATTATCTCTATAAATATTTATAATCGTCTAACAAACAGATTTTGTGTAGGTTCGGGATTTTTCTTGACAGCAGATGGCTTTATTGCTACAGCAGGGCATATTACAGATGTACTTTATACGTTTGTACCTAAACCTTATGCCCCGATAGAAATAACTCAGGACTTTTACTTTGCTTTTGATTCTACAGGCAGAGAATATCCGCTAGACACCACTTTCGTGTATAGAGATTCAGGCTTAGATGTAGCACTACTGAAAGCGATAAAACCGGAGCCTGCAAAGCCAATCGGGTACAGGTTCAATGAGAACTTTCCAGCAAACCAAACTTTATCGCTTATAGCCCCGAGTCATATAAAGCCAGAAGGATTTGATATAGAAAAAATAGATGGAAAGCTTATCAGGAAAGGCTTACCTCTTCATTGGATTAATGAAGCCGGGTTAGACAAGATTTGGGTTGATGCCATAGGAAGACCCGGCCAAAGCGGAAGCCCAATAATAAATGAGTATGCTGAAATATGCGCCACTTTTTGCGGAGTAGGCCCCAGTTTGTTGCCTGAAGCATCCTATTCAGCCCCTGCTGATAGTCTAGTGAAACTAATAAACTCTTCTGTAGCATGTCTAGCAGAAAGATACAGAAAAATTACGGGCTACGACCCGTTATCTGGTCGACATATTCCGGCACACTTGCATGATAAACACAGGCAAGAATATCTGTCAATGGTAAAAAGATGCCAGGATTTGAAGAATAAATAATACGGAATAATTGTACTCTACACTCCAATCTCCTGCATAACCTTCTTTTTTGCTGCTGCCAGCCCCGCTTCCATTCTTAAAATATCAGCTTTATCCATCTTTTCCCATGTAAAATCAGGATCATCCCTTCCGAAATGGCCGTAAGCGGCTGTTTTCCTGTATATCGGCCTTTTGAGGTCAAGCATTTCTATTATTCCTTTTGGCCTCAAGTCAAAATGCTTGCTTACCAGCTCGTTTATCTTATTTTCAGGAATCTTGTTGGTGCCAAAACAGTCTACATTTACCGAAGTTGGCTTTGCAACGCCAATGGCATAGCTCAATTGCACTTCGCACTTGTCTGCTAATCCGGCCGCAACAATGTTCTTTGCGACATACCTTGCGACATAAGCTCCGCTTCTGTCAACTTTGCTTGGATCTTTTCCAGAAAAAGCTCCGCCGCCATGCCTTCCTATGCCGCCATATGTATCAACAATAATTTTTCTCCCGGTAACTCCGGAATCCCCTTCCGGGCCGCCAATGACGAATTTTCCTGTAGCGTTGATATGGATCCTTGTGCCGTTGTCAACCAAGCTGCCGCAGACATGTTTTATGACTTTTTCATATATTTCCTCCTTTAACTTTTCCTCGGAAATATTATCAACGTGCTGCTGCGCGATAACTACTGCGCTGAGCCTTTTTGGCTTTCCGTCATGGTATTCAACAGATACCTGGGATTTTCCATCGGGCCCAAGGCCTTTTATCATGCCATTTTTCCTTACTTCAGCC
>Ga0209541_10016014_pt1 | contig 11128 bp, 14 predicted proteins | sample RifCSPlowO2_01_FD_184027 | JGI IMG/M metagenome (GOLD analysis project Ga0209541, IMG submission 184027) | Groundwater microbial communities from Rifle, Colorado - Rifle CSP2_plank lowO2_0.1 (SPAdes) (version 2) | ecosystem: Environmental > Aquatic > Deep subsurface > Groundwater | place...
TCACCCAAGAAAGAACTTGGTCGAGGATGAATTTAAGTCTTTTTATGCATTGCACGCATTTTGCCGACTAATAAATTATTTTATATCGACCAACCAAATTAAGCGATTGCCTCTAGGTGATGTGTATTCCTGTGTATATGAAGTCATTAAACAGCTTTAACCTTGAAAATTTAGTGAATTCTTTTAAAAATGTTAGTAAGAAAGCTGTATGATGTGGATAGGAAAATTGCATTCATAAATGATAAAAACTGAGGGATTTACATCACTTTATTTAAGTTTAGACACCATCGGCCTTAATAAGTGTTTTATTTAACAAACTCAACTCCTTGCATATTCTTGAATTCTCTATCTCCGGTCAAAAATTTCAGCTTATTTCTTTTAGAATAAGCATATCCAATACAATCAGCATATGACAAGTTCTTTTGCGTTCTTTTTAGCTGCATTGCATCAAAGATAGTATCATCGTCAATTTCGACAACTGATTCCTTAAACTTGTGGTAAATCATGCTAGCCATTTCCTTGGTAAAATTATTGATTAAAGAATAGTATAATTCAATAAGATTAAGCTGGGTTAAGATTATTTTTTCTTCGGAATATTTCAGATAGCCAAGATTTCCTTTAATCAGTTCAATAATCGCATAAGTGTCAAAAAAATAACAGCTCACTATTCCCAACCTTTTCTTATCTCATCTTTCAATTTTTGAGTATTGATTTTCCAAGTTGGAAGCAATCCAAAAAATTCTTTTGCCTTGCACATTCCTTTCACATCGATTACCAGTTTTTCATTAGGTTTTATGCCATTTTTTTGAACTAACGACTTGGGTAGCACGATACCTATTGAGTTTCCCCACTTTTTTGCATAACATTCTATTTCAGGCATATTTATCACCAGTTATATTTAATATAACTAAGTTATATAAAGTATAACAAGTATATAAATCTTTTCTCAAATCATAGATTATCCGCAATCTTCTTGGCAAGGTCAATCGAGCTCTGATAATTCTTAGGCTCCTGCTGGACTCCATTCATCGGCTTACCAGTTATCAGAGACCTTAAAAAGTGGCCATCACCCTTAACAGTCTCATTAAGGTAGTCATGCTGCTGAACCAGAGTAGTCTGATAATTATTGCAAGATATGCTCAGGTCTTTAAGCCTTTGAAGAATGTTTCTCCTTGATTTGTCAAACTGAAAGGCATCTATCTGCTGTTCTGCTAGGCATCTCGCATGCTCGATTATTAGCGTGCCTTGAGCAACATAATCTTCTGTCAGCGAATACAGCTTATGCCTTTGGGTCATTGTGCTGAAATGCCAGCCCAATTGCTTGCATTTTGCCTGGATAGATTGAGAAGCAACATATGCCTGCTTCTTCTTTTGGTCGGCTTCTTCTATCAGTGACATATTCTTCCTTTCCATATCAACTGCATAGAGTCTGTCTTTTTTTGAATCAGATTTCTTTGCTTGATCAATATCAGCCAGATTTTTGACAATCCTTTCCTCCAAATGAATAACATCAGATTGGCATTGCTCAATCTCAAATTTCATATTGATGATATCATTTTTTGTCCCAAAATATGCCTGCTTTGACTTCTGAAAATCTGATTGGTATTGGCCCATTAATTCAGCCTGCGCCTTTATGTCCCTTGAAGCTTCTTCGATGCATCTGTCGATTGATTTTTGGTTAGATGGGAAAAATCTCCAGAGCATTCTCTCAGGAAAACTACCACCCAATAACTTATAGCTCCTGTCAACAACTTTTTTTAGCTTTTTTAGGTCTCCATGACAGATATTGGTTACTTGGCCGACTTCATACTGCAAACCTCTAGCCATGTCGCTATACTTCATAAGGGTATTTGAATCAAAGTTAATCTCATCCCCGGTGCGCAATGAATCATACCCCTTATCATTCCCAGAAACATCTCCTGCTCTGGAATTCGCTTCCAGCGCTTCAAGTATGCCTGACCTTAATCCATTCCTTCTTGTCCTTTTTCCATTATCCATTTTGATTCACCTCAATGTGTTTTCATATTTTCTTAACGCATCTTCCACTTTTTGTGGATCCTTTGCTTTTTCCTCTATCAATGATCTAATTTTATAATCCAGAGTAGACATCTCAACGCATTTTTGCTGGAGTTCGCCAACCTTAGAATATTTTCTCTCAAACAAGATACCTGAATAAAAAATTCCACCAGCAAGAGCAACATAAAAAATTGCTTTGAGGCTCATTTTTGCACCTCAGGAAAAAAGTAGCCATGAATTGAATCATAGCTCTGCCTTATGGAATCTTTTGGTATGCCAAGGACTTTTGTTTCTGAAGCAGAAGTTATATCTCCGATAAGGTTAGACAGCTCAAGCTTTATTGTTGCATAGCCATCTTCAGCTTTTCTCTTGATTGAAATCTTTGCTAATTGCCATTGAGTTTCTAAAGGAAGATTTTTATATTCTTTTTCTGCAAAAGACTGCCTTTCGTCAAATGGCACAAGAGCTATTATCCTGTCAAAATATCCTTTTTCAAGCAAGGAAGAAACCATCTTGAGCTTATAAGATTCAGAAAACTTTTCCTGTGCTCCAGCAGTCCCTTCAATCACATCTACGAAATCATCGATGCTTCCGGCAAGACCATTGTCTATCAGCTTTTTCTCATGATACTCGTTGTCATAAAGATAAGATTTTCCCTTAATCTCAACCACTTCATATCTTGGTTTTTCACCTGAGCTGCAGCCAAAAAAACTCAATGCAGCAGCAGATATTAACACATATTTTGCTAGTCTCATTTTCTATCACCCTGCAATTCAGTTAGAAAGAGGCTTTAAAATCAGTTTCTGAAGGTAATCCGAAAAGATTCCGGCAATGATGAAAACATTTCAATCTGTGCGAATTAATTGCACTTATGCAGAATAAAGCAATTTATTTATGGAAAAACCGAAAAATTATCGAGCCTTATTACTAAATAATCAATCATATTTTAGATAAACCATATTATTCCTATTACGGAGAGCATCCTCAGATCTTTTCAAGTCAGACAATTCCCGGTTGATCAATGGTATGCAATACATATCCTGAACAACGGCGGTTGCCATTCCAACAATGTTTGCGCCCAAATTCATGATCTCCAAAACTTTTTCAGCAGAATCAACACCTCCTGTAGCTATTATTGGAATCCTCATTGATGAAACCAATTCAACCATATCCCTTGTCCTTGGATAAAGGGAAGGGCCGGAAAGGCCTCCACCACCAAGCGATGTTGCGTTTATTGGAAGGCTAACATCAGCACAGGATACCGGCCTTGAATTTCCAACATTAATATAAGTCCTTTCAAACTTCTTGGCAATCCTCGTAAATTCAACAATCATCGTATCGCTTTGTGCAGGGGAAAGTTTAATGCCGATTATCCTATCTGTGCTTCTCCTCATATTATCCAATAATTCTTCAAGCAGCTCTGGTTTTGTGATAAGCTGCATTCCATGCTTTGTATTTGGGCAGCTTGGATTGATCTCGTAAAAATAACTGATATCTTTGTCAATCATATCTCGTTCAATTTTCCTAAAAATCTGTTCATATTCCTCAACAGAATTGCCGCCAATGCTAAAGCCGATTGGCTTGTATTGATGTTCAAATGAAATAATACCGGGAGAGCTTAAAACAAAATTATTATGATGTTCACTGAAACTAGCAAAATCTTCTAGAAATCCATCAATCCCTTTGCCAGGAAGTCCCATGCAATTGAGAAGACATCCATTATCCAATTGCTGCAGCCTTGGCCTTGGATTGCCTTCACGGGAATCCTTCATCGCAGTCTTTAGGATTGCTCCGCCAAGACCTAACCGCAGCCAGATGCCAACAATATCCAAGTCACCCTTAAAAGAAGCGAGAGTAATAGGAGAAGGAAACTTCAGGTCATATAATTGCGCTTCAAGATCGTCAGGAATTCGAAAATCATAAACAAGTGAGCCAAGAAACCTATCAATAAATTTTAATCTTCTGTCTCCAAGCTCAACAACTTCCTCAAGGTCATATGGATAAACAGGCAAATAATCTATAATGCGCTGAATATTTGCTTTCTCCTGCCTTCTATAGGTCCTTTGAATAGCTGAATTCCTAACACTTCTGTAAATTCTAGAAAAAAGCTTTGCCTTAAGATTATCAATTTTTTCACGATTCATGAATTATACAGAATTGATAAGTGATTAATAAAGATTATTGTGACAAAAAATTAACTTAATTCCACATAAAAATAATAAGTTGTTGTCAATAAATCATCACCGTCATCTCCAACAATCATCTGGAAATCCCAGCTTGTATTGTCAAAACCCAGTGTGGATGCGTTTATGATTGAGGCAAAGACAACGGTTTCTGTATTGTTCTCCATCAATAGCACTTCTGTCCAATTCTTGGCTTGGGCAGATCCTACACTGAATGAATTGGTTGATGGACAGCTTTGAAGCAGGCCTGTATCAAGCTGTATATTTGCAGTTGAGGTAAATGTGGCGTTAACACTTTCTCCGCCGCCATATGGCCCGCCAAACTTATCCTGCAACTCAGTCAGGTTGAGGCATTGCCCATTCGGAGATTCTGAACAATTATAACCTCTGTACAAAGCGCTCAAATTAGCGCATATCAAACCGCTCCAATTGCTCACCTGGGCATCTGCGGCCAATATCTCACCTTGAGGACTAATGTCACCAACCCATTCGTACAGAGTCCAGTTCTGCGCATTATCTAACGTAATGGTTCCAGAGATATTACCGTAATATCCTTGCCACCTTTTGGAATTTGTTGTAGAAGTAACAGTCAATTCTGTGACATTTCCAGCTTGGGCACCTAAAGTTTGAACACTTTCACCGCCAAACTGGGTTCTTCTCTCACTATCAGACACGCTGATAGAATCAGGATTTGAAGGTACAGCAATAGCAATACCTGATATTATTATTACAAACAATAAAATCATTATATAGAGTATTAATTTATCATCATTCATTTTACATTCACATTTGCGATTATATCTACACTTACATTTACGAATTTTAAATAGTTTTTTTATTCCTTAACTCATTACTGACAATATTATTGCTATCATATAATACCAGATAATCAGACATATCAGCAAAATCTCCTTTTGCCGAAGACAGACTGGCTTTGAACGAAGTGCCATCCAAAAAATCACAGTTAACTTTAAAGGACTGTGAGCTTGGCTTTTCAATTTCAATAGTGCCCATCCTTTTCTTAAGTTCAGGCTTGTTAGAAATAATTAAAATGTTTATCTTCTGATCAGAAACAGCGCTTTGCTTGAATAGTATAGCACTTATTGATGGAAGATAGCTCTCGATCTTCCAAAGCCATTTCTCCAGGTAGTAATGAAGATTTATATCATTGATGAACCAGATAGACATTATGGATTTATGGTGTTGGTCCAAATCAAACAATTTTTTGCCGGCAAAACCATTTCTAATGTTTATCAGATATCCAATATCCTTTGTAAGATGAAAAACAGTCCTTGGTTTTCCTTTGTCACGATTTGGCATTTTAGTCTTTGCAACAAGGGACGATGCTTCCAAAAGCCTAAGCTGCTGGGAAATATTAGCCATAGTCGTATTGGATTTTAAAGAAATCTGCAATGGCGAAAGGTTTTCCTGAGAAAGCAAATTCAGAATGTTCCATTTCTGTTCTGTGAATAGAGTTTCGATGTCCATTTGTAAACCACGCTAACCACCCTTTTCTCGAACAGCTTCCCCTGCAAATTAAATAAATGTGCAAGTATATAAATGTTTCTATTATTAATTAAGTATTGTAGTTATTTAGATAAGTAATTAAATAGTTAATTAATTATTAGTTTAAAAGTATAGTGTTTGTATTGCTTTTGAGGATCAGCACAGTTAGAAAACAATATGATCAGCTCATGTAATAGCGAAGTATCTTTTAGCGGTGAATAATGAAAAACATCCAATAAAAGTCTAAATTCGGTTAATTAAATTACAGAACAAAACAGTTTAAGTTATTTTAAGTTTAAAAAAGAAAAAAAGGCAGGTCCGCCAAAACCTGCCAGATTCTTGACTCTTCTTCCATGGTTTGGATTTTATACAAATGAAATGAAGTTATTGTGAATGCTTTAATGTGAATTGATATTTGAATCAGTGAATGTTGAATGGATGCATTTTGGAAATATGAATGCTCCCTATCGGCCTTTGAGTGTGGGGGTGGTAAGAATTAGGCACCAACAGGGAGCTTTGATCTTTATTTATGTTTTTGAGTTTTATGTTTTTTTCTTCACCTTTATGTTCAATGCGGGTTTTCTCAGTTCCTGAGTCCACATCAATCCTATCCTGAGCATCTCTCTATTGAACATATCGCTCAATTTGTATGTCTTCTTGTAAAGGTCATAGTCGATCACTCCCATACTCTTGAACGGAGTCAATATCCTGTCGTAAAACTGCCTTTTGTTATAGTTCAACTTGACCCTTTTTCCAAGAAATTCTGGAAGGTCAACTTCGGTCTCATAAATGCCATCATGGAGTTTTGTCGCAAACAATGACATCTCTGTTTTAGTAATCTCATTGTTGTTGTCCTTCATGAAGTTAACAAGAGCCTTTCCCACAACTGTCTGCTGTTTTGTGGCAAATATAACCTCAAATATGTCTTCAGGCAGGTTGAACCTGTCAAACAATATAACCATTTAGCACCACTATCAATCACTGTAAATCATGTGATATACTGTAATGGGTAAAAACAGTCCTAATATATAAATCTTTCTATTTTAGATATTAGTATAGAAATGTGTATATTAATATATTATTTTTGGTTTCTGGTATAAAGCCCTATTGACTCAAGCTTTCTCCTGGCCTTCCTGACGTCATCTTTTATCTCTGAATATAATTGTCTTAGGCTCAAAGATTCGGCAAGTTCAGACTGTTCAAAAACAGGCAAAACCAGGCTCTCAAATCTAGAAGATACCTCCCGTAGATAGGCAAAACCATCATGCTCCTTCATTATCATCTCCAATACCCCATAGAACACGCCCGGATCCCTTAGTTTGTTGTAGTCTTCAGCAAAATCCAATTCGATGCCAATCTCAGCATATGGAGAAATTATAGCCTGGACATTTATTTGATGACCAGATGAGCTGAAACACCTGCTTGTATATTTTTGCGCTGCAGAGATAGAAACAGCCTTTCTGAGCATGTTTGATGCTGAATAAAATCCAGAGTCATACAATTTGCCGCTCAGATAAGGGATTGAATATGCCAAAAGGGCTCCAACACCAGCAATTTTTCTCAAGGACCAGAGATCCCGCAAAGAAGTGAAAAATTTTGAAACATCTCGCTGCTTTCTGTTTTTCCTGACAATTTGGAATTTGTCAAAATCTATGCTTTCTGGCAATATCAAATTGTAAGGCCCATGGTAAAAATATCCTTCCCGCAGCGCAATAACCTGTTTTTTTGGAGCTCCCTTAAAAAAATCCATGAACTCTTTTGGGACAAAAACAGGAAAATAATCTGCCTCATCCAAATCACATTTACTGATATAATCAAAAAGGGAGGCTTTTGTTACAAACGGATGATCACCAAAAATTCCAAGCACAGGAGCTTTTGAAACTAAAGAAAAATCTGCCTTCATCCTTTTAAGATCCTCAATTAAGGTATTTGTTGGATTACTGTACCACACTGAAACTCTTTTTAGATCTATGCTAAGCTGTTTTTCCAAGCCATCGCAGAATTCTGTCTTCAGCACAATATTTCTGGCACCAATATCATAAAGCATATCCAGAACATATTGGACACTTGGCTTGCCGTAATCAGGAATTTTCAGCAGGCATTTGTTTTGCCCATCAATTGATGAGGCATCATCATTCTGCCTGCCTTTGCCTGCCAAAACAACAATTAATAATTCTTCAAGATCCTTAGGTGACAATATTCTTGACATAGCAATAATTGTTTTTCTGATGCATAAAAAGTTATGCAGGCTCCAGCATACAATAAAAATATTTTTTCCCCGATAAAAAAAAGGTTGATTTATATAGTGATATCATTCGTCGAGCATGGTGACAAAAATTGCCCCAGTATAGTAAAAGGTAGATTAGTTATAAGATTCTTCAGAAAACTTTTTAAAGAGGCAAGAATTACTCTAAATAAGATGTTACAGCATAGTTTTGCAGTGATAAAAAAATTACTGATTTGCAAAATGGCAAAAATTATTTTGTTTTGGAGTTCAAGCAGAATTCCGAAAGGTTTAAATATAAGATATCTTTAATAAAACAATCAAGATATCTTACACATTGCAAAATATAAATTAAAAAATTAATTGTTAAATAATAAGACGACAAAAAAGGGTGGAAAAACAAATGGGGGGTTCAATGATGAAGAATAAAGAGATATTTAATGTTTTTTTCCGGGAAAAACCTGCTATGATGCTTGTCGGCTTGAAAAATGCCAAAGGCGAAACATATGCGTCATCCTTGGCAAAATCAATTGACTGCACTTATTCTCACGTTGTCAAGATATTACAAGAGATGGAAAAAGCAAACCTGATTAATTTTGAAAAACAAGGAAGATTAAAACTTTTAACCCTTACCAAGAAAGGCTCAGACATTGCTGAGCATATTGATGGTGTACGAAGCCTTCTTTAATTTTATAAATTTTTTTTGTTTAATTTGTCCGTTTATCTGAAAGTGTACATATTAATTTGATCAGTTTGTTTAAACAGAATGAATATTCTATGAGTAATGAAAGATTGAGAAATTAATCTAATCAATAATTTAAAATTGACCCGATTGGGCAAGTGGTCGGAAATCCTAAAACCTGCCAATGATCTTCTTTTTTTGGATAAATGAATGATAGAGACAAATGAAAAAATGTCAACTGCCCAATACCATCTCCATGGAGACTCTTCGCAAAACCAGTTTTGCCTCATCAATGAAATCCTTCTCGTTTTTTGTTGGGATGACAGCTCCAGCCGCATTCATATGGCCTCCTGCCTCTCCGCCAATCTTCCTTGTTATCTCAGAGATTATGCCGCGAAGGTCAATATTAGAATTGTTTTCCCCTGTGATCCTGAGAGAAATTTTTGTTGTGCGGTCATTATTCCTTGCTAAAGACATAAGATAAGTGTTCTCTTTAAGGTTTCCTGATTTTGAGATCATTGATGAGATTGTTCCAATCATTGTAGGAAGGATATTGTCTTCCGCATGGATAATCATAAAACCGTCTTCCTTGATGATTGATTCAGATTCAGAATTGTCGCGATACCAATTCATAGCAGCTACAATCTCTCGCTTGTATGCCTGCATCGTCGAGATTGCCTTTTTCTTTATTTTTGGGTCATTAAGGCAGGCTCCAATGCCAAAAGAGGCTTTTCCAAGCCTTCCGCATGCATTAAGCAGAGTTGCAAATTCCTTTACGTTCATCAGCTGAGGATCTGTCTCATCAACTAGCTGATATGAATTGCCGAATATGTCATCTGCATTCGGCTCATCCTTTCTCCTCATAATTATGCCTAGGGCTAACTTCTTTTTATCATCTTCTGAAAGATCTGTGAAGAGCCGCCAGTCATCACCCTTTTTTGGATTAATTCCAAGGTGAGTAAGAAACTGGATCGCACTGCTCTCAGAGCCAGTTACACCAGGAATCCTAGGATTGTTTGAATATTCAAGAATCTTATAGAGAGGCCTTGTGTTGATTCCAAAAAAACGAAGAGTCTTGACCACATTGATCTTTTTCTTAGTGACAGCTATATCCATGATTTTTTTATTCAATCCAATAAGGTCATCCTTGTCCTGAACATCACCAATTGCACCAATTATCGCGAGATAAGAAAACATTTCCATCCTTGAATCAACTTCTCTGGCAAACAGAAAAGACACACCTGCGCCTGATATCTCCATGCCGCCATCAATGCCAAATTCATGAGGATTAACATGCATAATATTATCAAATGATTCCTTTGACTCAAGAGTGTGATGGTCAAGTATAATCACTTTTTTTGAATTTAAAGCTTCAGCTATCTGGCTTAGGGCTCCTGATCCAAGATCTGTGACAATATAAATTTTGTAATTCTCATTCTTATATTCATCCAGAAGATGTGAGGTTAGGGCAGGAACGATAGAAACAGAATATTTCCGATTCTGAAGGTTCAACAATTTTATTATGAGAGACGCAGAGCAAATGCCATCTGCGTCAATGTGGCTTATTATCCTTATAACTTCGTTATTTGGTAATTTATTAAAGAAGCCTGCAGCCTCTTTTATCTTTATATCGAATTCCTCATAACTCAAACTAATCTATCCTCCTCATTAAGTGAATGTGGCAATATAATAATTAAAAAAGATTTTGTTTAATAAAGATTGTTGTGATTTAGTAGCAGACATCAATGATTGAATGATATTTAACTGCTACTAAATTGAAAAAGATAAACAAAATTGGACTTAAACTTATATCTTTTTCTAATTGACTTATTCAATGAACATCTTTATGTTTTCCTTGTTGTACTTCCAATCCAAAGGAAGCCTGTTAATTCTCTTATAATATTTCACAAGCCTCTTAATCTTCGATTCTGTAAGCATCAAGCCGTGGCCTGCAGACATGTCCTGCTTGTTTTTCTCAAGATGCTTCTGGATCATGGCAGCTCTTCTCAGCAAAGCAGTCAAATCTTCTGGAACTGGTGCAGCCACCTTGTTTTCAACAAGGAGCTTTGTGACATTCTTGTCAATGATTTTTTTTAAGTCAGGTATGCCATAGACATCCCTAAGTATCAAACCGATCTTTGAAGCAGAATTCCCTTCCTTAGCAAGCTTAATTATCAACATTTCGACTTCTTTCTTGGTGTATCTAACCCAGCTTGGTTTTGTCCTTACTGAAGGCCGTTTTGAAGCAGCTTGGCCTCTTTTTCTTGAATGCATTCGCGCCATTTTATCATCTCACTTGTATTATAAGCAACAAAAGAAACACCCTTTGCCGCCAGTATAAGCCAGTTTACACCAACTTATCCCTTGATTAAGGTAAGAATAAGGAATCTTCTGCCATTTAAAAATGTATTTATTGTAAGGTAATGTCATTTTAACGTCATCTCTATTTTTCTTGCGTGTGTTATGAGACTAAGTAATTTGTTCTGTCCGAGGTCGAGTATTATTCCAGCAGCTTCT
>Ga0209541_10016018_pt1 | contig 11128 bp, 13 predicted proteins | sample RifCSPlowO2_01_FD_184027 | JGI IMG/M metagenome (GOLD analysis project Ga0209541, IMG submission 184027) | Groundwater microbial communities from Rifle, Colorado - Rifle CSP2_plank lowO2_0.1 (SPAdes) (version 2) | ecosystem: Environmental > Aquatic > Deep subsurface > Groundwater | place...
CATCTTAAGATTTGAGATAGAATATGATTAATCCCAACACCGAAATTTTTAAATGGGGTCCGATTCCAGCCAAGTATTATTTTCTTTCTGAATTCCTTCAGGTATGCTCGCAAAAATTTGGAGAAGAGTTTTCGGGAGAGAGATGGCCCGACACTTTAATCCTGTTTAAATCCGATAAAACTATTTGGATCAATGAATTTCCAGCCCTGCGCCGGGCCGGCCAGGAAGCTTTTTTTAGATATATGCTCAATCAGGAGAGAAGAGGCCGGATTTACCAGCGATGGCTAAAACGTACAGAAGAGTTAACCAAATTTCAGAATCAGCTCTTAAATAAGCCTTTAGCAAAATTAAGCGCTGCTGAGCTCAAGGCAATTTGGTTTGACTTTTTTGAAAAAACAATCCGTTTCTGGAACTTGACTATTCCCGGCGAATTAGCTGGATATGGTTCTGAAGAGATACTAAAAGAAGAATTAAAAAAATACACTTTAGATGAAGAAAAGCTAAGGTCAGCGATGGAAATCTTGGCAGCGCCGGAGAGCTCTTCTTTTTACCAGAAAGAAGAGATGGAACTGGCTGAGGCAAAAGACCTTCAGCTTCACCAAAAAAGATATTTTTGGCTGCAAAACAGCTATGCGGGAACAAGAATACTTCCTATTAATTTTTTTAAAGAGAGGAAAGATAAGCTTAAACTCAACCTCAGAGAGGAAGCAACTAAGCGGATAAAAGCTTTGAGGCAGGATAAAGAAAATTTAATCACTGAAATGCCACTGCCCAAAAATGTTGTTGCTATTTCTCAGGCTATTAGTGAAATTATCGCTTGGCAGGATGAAAGAAAAAAACATATTTTTATAAATCTGCATTACAAAAATCTGCTGTTAAAAGAAATAGCTAGGCGATTTAAGTATAAGTATGATGACTTGCTCAATCTTTCTTATTTAGAGATTTGGGATTTGATTGAAAAGAAAGAAATTTTTCCTGCGCTTCGTGAACGAAAAGAAGGATTGGGAATATTTTGTGATCAAACTGTAACTAATCTCTCCACCGAGCAGATGGTTTCTTTATGGAACACTTTTACTAAAGAAACTAAAGAAGCGATATCGGAAAAAATGATTGAATTCTCAGGAACGACTGCCAGCCAGGGTAAAAATAGTGCCGTCCAGGGGAAAGTCTGTATTGTTCTTGACCCTTTTAAGAGCAAGAGATTTCAAAATGGAGATATTCTGGTTGCCGCGATGACCAGCCCAGAATACGTTTTCCTAATGGAAAAAGCAGCAGCGATTGTAACCGACTCTGGGGGCCTAACTTGCCATGCCGCCATTGTCAGCAGAGAGTTTGGCCTCCCCTGCATTGTCGGAACAAGAATAGCTACACAAGTTCTGCACGATGGCGATTTAGTAGAGGTAGATGCAGCTAAAGGGACAGTAAAGATTTTGAAGCGAGCCTGATCACTTTTTGAAAGTATGTAATTATCTCCATTCCCATAACTTATATAAATCGGCTATGATTCTAAATTCAAGCATGAACCTTATCCAAGAATCCTATCAGCGTCTCTTCCCAGAGCAGGAATTCCCTTACCTAACCAAGCTGGGATACAACCGCAGATTAGCCGATTTCAATGCTAATGTCCGTAAATACAGAAATAGTGTTGAAATCAACCTTAACCTGCAATGGAAGGATATTGACGACGAGATCAAAATAGGCTTGATCCAGCACTTATTGCTGAAAGTGTTCAAAACCAGAAAAAACACCCCCAATCTGGAACTGTACCATAATTTTGTTAAAAATATCGAAACCCTGGCGCCAAAAACTGAACCGGATCTAACTTTAAAATCTTCTTTCCAGCGCGTAAACCAACAGTTTTTTTACAGCTATTTGAACCTGCCCAACCTGCGCTGGGGGCAGAGATCATTCCGTAAATTGGCCAGTTATAATTATCATACCGATACTGTTACAGTCTCCACCCTCTTTCTTAAAGCGCAGACAGAAATATTGGATTACCTCATGTATCATGAACTATTGCATAAAGACAAGAAATTCCAGCATAAGAACGGAAGAAGCGCTTACCATACTAAAGAGTTTAAAGAAGCAGAGAAATTATACCCTAATTACCGCGAAATCGAAGCAGAAATAACCCTGATTATTAAAAACAGCCGGAAAAGATGGTGGGGATTGTTCCGAAATATTTAAAAACCGAGCTCATTTTTAGCTTTTCATGGTCAAGAAGGGGTTTTTATCCCATAATGCTATGGATAAAATTATGCGTGAAGCCGGAGTTTTGCGAGTCTCTGACGATGCTAAAGTAGCATTAGCAGAAGTGCTGGAGCAGAAAGCGATACTGATCTCCACTGAAGCTAAAAAGCTGGCTGAGCATGCCGGACGAAAAACCGTAACCGAGAAGGATATCCATCTGGCAAATAAATAAGAATGAAGGTTTGAGAATGTACGAAAAAAAATCCGTAAGTGTTGGTAGCCTTAAGAAAGGAGATACTATTATAGTTGATGATGCGCCTTGTAAAATAACCGACATAGCGACATCAAGGCCAGGAAAACACGGTCATGCTAAAGTTAATCTTATGGCCGTAGGCATACTGGACGGAAAAAAACGAAACTTGGTCATGCCTGGCCATGATAAAGTAGAAGCTCCGATTATCGGGAAGAAAAATGCCCAGGTGCTTTCCATTTCCGGCAACATTGCTAATGTCATGGATACAGAAACTTATGAGACCTTCAATTTAGAGATTCCCGAAGAGTTAAAAGGAGAAGTGCGTGAAGGCGTCGAAGTGCTTTATTGGGTTATTATGAATGCTAAAGTTATCAAACAGGTGAAATAAACATGGTCAAATTCGAAGAAGCTGGAAACCGACTGCAGAAGAACATCTTTATCTGCAAGCATTGTAAGGCTAAGATCAGAGCTCCAAGCTTAAAAGTAAGCCAAGGCAAAATTAAGTGCCGCAGCTGCGATTCCCGTAAGCTTAGGCCGAAGCGTAAGAAATAAGCCGTAATTGAGGTCTGTTCTTATTCTAATATTTTTAATTTATTTTTGATGATAAGAATGCGGAACAGGCTCACACCAGCACGACTAAAGAGTTTCGCAACAACATCTCAAAATCGAAAGACATAAAAACACCAAAATAAAGCCAGTAGTTAGATGTTAAACACAATTTTAAATTTTGTCTTAAGCCATAAGACTATCTTTTTATTCTATTTAGTGGTCATTATTCTTTTAATCCTCAACCGAAAGAAAATCGTTACCCAAGCTAAAGTTATCCTTCTCTACCGTATGAAATGGGGCTTGAGGTGGATGGATAAATATGCCAAAAAATTTAGGGAATGGATAATCCTGTTTGGCTATATCGGTGTTGGAGCCGGATACGTCGGATTGATTATCATCTCTTACATCCTCATTAAAAATTTATATGACCTGATCGTTCAGCCGGCAGCGGTTTCCGGAGTGTCTTTAGTCCTGCCTGGGTTGAATGTTCCGGGAATGGGCATCTTGCCTTTCTGGTACTGGCTGATTGCCATTTTTGTAATTGCGATAGTCCATGAATTTTCTCATGGGATTGTCGCCAGGGCCCATAATATCGAAGTGAAGAATACCGGCATTGTCCTATTCGGCCCAATCATTGGCGCGTTTGTTGAACCGAACGAAGAAAAATTAAGAAAAGAGAAAGATATTAAGCAGTATTCGGTCCTGGCTGCCGGTTCTTTTTCCAATATTGTCTTGGCAGCAGTAGCTCTGCTGCTCCTTAACTTTGCTTTTATGCCTTTGCAGCAAACTATGATCGAACCGACGGGGTTCACCTTTGATGATTATTACGGCGAAATCTCGCCTTTTTCACAAAGCCAGATTGCCCCGGGAACTCTTATTGCCGGAATTGATAATAAGCCTACTTCCAATTTTCAGGAGTTCAATGAACAGCTGTTCTGCGCCCAGCCTGGAGATAAGGTAACAATTAACTCCCCTGAAAAAGATTATACCATTGTCCTGGGCACAAACCCAGATGATCCAAAACGAGCCCTGGTAGGGATCCAATCTATCCACAATGAATTCGAGATTAAAGAAAGATACCAGCAGGGAATAGGAAAAGTGTTTTATTACGCTCTAAATTGGTTTAACGGATTTTTAAGATGGCTGTTCTTGTTAAGTTTTGGCATCGGCCTGTTCAATCTCCTGCCTTTACCGATAGTCGACGGCGGCAGAATGACCCAGGTCTTCCTGCATCGCTTGCGGGGAAATGAGAAAGGCGAAAAAAGCTACCGTAAATTAAGCCTGTTTTTCTTGCTCTTATTATTGTTGAATCTGTTCTATCCGTTGCTGGCAAAGCTGTTTTAATGACCAGCCGGCTCTCGGCTCATCTTTCCATAACTCATCCTTTCCTCACCAATTCCGCCACCGCTTCCAGATGGTTCGTCTGAGGAAACAGATCAAATAAAGCTGCGCTTTTCAAAGTATAATTCTTGAACAGCTTCAATCCTTTGGCCAGCTGCTGAACATTGCAAGATACATAAATAATCACTTCCGGCTGCAGCTCATTTAGCCGACGAATAGTCTGTACATCCATCCCGCTTCTTGGCGGATCAGTAATCACAAATAAAGGCGAAGAAAAATTCAACTTTCTAAGCTGCTTAGCATCTAGATTAATAGCTTCCACTTTCTCAGTTTTATTAATCAGTATATTCTTCTTAGCAAAATCGACTGCAGTTTTATCCTCCTCTACAACTTTCACAGTAAAAAACGACTCCGCATTGCAGATTCCAAAAGTTCCCACCCCGCCATACAGATCCAATAATTGCCCCTTCTTTTCTTGGTACTGCTTTAACAGCTCTTGCACGTACTCCTGCATCTTTTCTGCCATAACCAAATTATTCTGAAAGAATCCTTGCACAGAAAAACAGAATTTTTTATCTAATAAAGTTTCCTGCAGCTCACTTTTTCCTTTGACCACAAAATAAGTAGAAGAAATGCTATCTTCTGCATCCTTGGAAACGTAAGTAACAATTATATTATCAGCTGTAGTCTTTTCCGCAAATTTCTTCACTTTTTCTATTGCTGCGGCCGTCCTCGAAGAATCCTCATTGAGCACGATAGAGATAGAAGACTCCGGGCTAGTCACCCTGATTACTGCATAAAGGAAAGTTCCTGTTTTCTTCTTAAAATCAAAAGCATCATTATCCCTAAAGAAACCCTGCACTTCTTCCAGCAATTGGTTTATTTTTGGGACGCAGATGCAGCAATTATAGACGTGAACCACTTCCGAACTATTTTTCTTTCTTAACCCAACCCCCTGCTTATGGAACAAGAAATCCATGCGGTTGCGATAAGAGTAAGGTTCGCCGGTGAACACCAGAACCTCTGGACAGCGGAGAGACTGGACTAAGACTTTTTTCTTGTTCTCCACCTGCAATTCATAGCTGAGATGCTGGGCGCTGCAGCCATTGCAAACTCCAAAATAAGGGCATTGTGGCTCATCCATAGAATTATTTGGAACATTAATCTATTTATAAAATTAGTCTTCGGCTTGCCTACAAATCGGCCAAATACTTCTCAGCTTCCATTGCCGCCATACAGCCTGAGCCGGCGGCAGTTACGGCTTGTCGGAAACGAAAATCCTGCACATCCCCGGCAGCGAAAACCCCAGCCACGCTTGTTTTCGTGAACCGGTCAGTCTTGATGTACCCTTTCTCCATCTCTAACTTACCTTCAAAAGACTTAGTGTTGGGAACATGGCCAATTGCTAAAAAAACTCCCTCGCATTTAAAATTTGTAACCTTCCCGGTCTGATTATTTTTCAGCTTGACACCATTAAGTTTTTTCCCGTCGCCATTAAATTCAACAATTTCGGAATTCCAGATGACTTTTATTATAGAATTTTTTTCAACTTTTTCCTGCATGATTTTAGAGGCTCTGAACTCGCTGCTGCGATGGACCATCGTTACTTTGCTGGCAAACCGAGTCATGAACAGCGCTTCTTCCATGGCTGAATCCCCTCCTCCAACGATGATTACTTCTTTCCCTTTGTAGAATGCGCCATCGCAAACTGCGCAGGTGCTGATTCCCCGGCTTTTATATTTCTCTTCTGAACTTATTCCCAGCCATCTGGCCGAAGCCCCGGTAGCGATAATGATAGTTTTAGCCTGAATTTTTTGATCCCCTAAATCTAATTCCAGCCCGTTTTTATTTTTTTTGAAGCTCTGGGCTATCCCATACTCAAATCTGGCTCCGAACCGTTCAGCCTGCTTTTTACTTTTGGCTACCAGTTCTGGTCCAGTAATGCCCTCAGGAAATCCAGGATAGTTCTCTACTACTGTAGTCAACATAAGCTGGCCGCCATCTTCCGGTCCGGAAAATACTCGGGGTTTAAGTTCGGCTCTGGCCGCATAGAGTGCAGCAGTGCAGCCAGCGATTCCCGATCCTAAGATAACTATATTTTCCATCATTATTCTTTTTGATTCTTTCTTTGAGTCCATTTTTTGTCGACCATCCTCAAAATCAGTTGTTAAGCAAATAATAAATCATTATTCTTACACCCGAACCAGTTGCTCCTTTGTCCAGGTACTCATGGCTGATCGGCCAAAATGCTCCCGACAAGTCCAGATGCGCCCACCTGGCTTTATCCACAAACTTGCTTAAGAACACTCCTCCGGTGATGGAGCCGGCTTCAAAGCCTTTGCCTTTGGTAGAAATGTTATTTAGGTCTGAGATAGAGCCGTCCATCCAGTCCTGGTAATCTTCGTAAAATGGCAGGATCCAGGCCCGGTCTCCAGAATCTTCGCCGGCAGTCTTGATCTCTTCCAGCAATTTCTCATCTTTTCCCATCAGTCCAGCAGAGTAATATCCTAATGCTACTATGCAGGCCCCGGTTAAAGTAGCTAGATCGATAATAATCTCCGGCTGGTACTTATCTTCCACGTAAGCCAAGGCATCAGCCAAAATCAAGCGGCCTTCAGCATCAGTATTGCCAATTTCAATAGTCTTACCATTGTAAGCTTTGACAATGTCGCCGGGCTTTTGCGCCGCTCCATTGACCATATTTTCACATAATGGCATCACTCCAATCAGATGCTTTTTCAGCCCCAGCTCTGCAGCTGCTTTGATTGTTCCCAGCACTGCCCCAGCTCCTGACATATCATCTTTCATCTCTTCAATATATTTAGTCGGCTTCAGATTGTAGCCGCCGCTGTCAAAAGTCACTCCTTTGCCAACCAAGGCGACTGGTTTTCCGCTGCTCCCTTTGTACTCCAATATCAGTAATTTGGCCGGGTTGGCGCTGCCGGCATTCACTCCCAGTAAGGCGTTCATCCCTAATTTTTCTAACTCGGCTTGGTTCAATACTTTTAACTGCAGCTGTGACGGGTGCTTGGCCGCAATCTTTTTGGCGGCATTTTCCAGGTAAACAGAATTGACGACATTGGCCGGCTCGTTGACCAAATCACGGGTGAAGTTAGTAGCTTCAGCGATGATCCTTCCTACCCCTAGCCCTTCCTGGAACAGTTTAGGTACCGCAGTCCATTGCAGAATAGCTTCAGTGACGGCTTTTTTATTTTCCAATTTCTCTTTAGAAAGGTACTTAGTGAAATTATAATTGCTTAATAAGAGCCCTTCCGCAGCGCTTCTTCCCAAATCTGTTTCATTTACAGGAGCATTGCCTTTTAATTTTTCAGCCAGATTGGAAGAGAATGATTCCAGCTTGGCTGACTTTGTGCCAGAGACAGCTTTTCCAAATAATCTTCTGATTTTTTCGGCGTCCAGCTCTTTCTTTTTTCCTAATCCCAACACTAACAATTTCTTGTCTTTTAGCTTGGTCGAATAAATCTCGCCAAACTTCTTGCTGAAAAGTTTCTGTTTGATCGCTCCGCTCAATTCCGAAGCTAATTCCGGAAAGGGCTTAGAGTGATTGGCATCTTCCTCAAAAAAACCGATAATAATCAAATCGGCGGTTAAGTCTAACTCTGGTTTGGTTGTAATCTTCATTTTGGCTATCTCCACTATTTTTTTTCTTAATTTTGTTAAGAAAGAAGAACTTGAAGGTTTAAATATCTTTTTATGGGAAATTGCGCCAATCTAAACCAGCCTTTGAGGCGCAATTTCTCATTCCAAAAACAGCACTGGGCGGTTTTTGTTATGAATAACGTTCGAACTTAACTCTTTCTGGGGCCACCCCTTTTTCCAATAATAAATCTTTAACGCCGATTACTAACTCTTTAATCCCGCAGATATAAAAGGTCTTCATCGACAGATCGCTCGGTAAATATTTTTGCACCCGGCCCGTTTTTCCGGCCCATTCTTCCCTGGTTAATGTGGGCAGATAAATAAAATTAGCCTGTTTTTTCTCTAATTCCTGCAGTTCTTGGTGCAGGATTAGATCGGCCTTTTTCTTCACGCTGAACAACAGCACAAACTTTTTATCGGGGAACTTCTGGATAAAATTAGTAATCATGTTGTAAAGCGGCGATAACCCGCAGCCACATCCGATAAACCAATGTTCGGTGCTCAGGTCAGGGACGAAAGTGAAATGGCCCAGCGGCCCTTTAGCGGTAAACTCCTGGCCGATCTCCATCTTTTCAAAAACACTGCTGGCAAATCCTCCGGCCACGATCTTGATCAGAAAAATTAGCTCTTTCTGAGCTGGATCATAATCAAAAATAGAATAAGATCGGGGTTTTTTCTCCCCCCCTTGTTCGATCATGAACGTTAGAAACTGCCCGGGCTGATAATCCAGGTCTGATGAGGAAGAGAAAGTATACTTAAATGTATCCGGAGTTAATTTCTCTTTCTTAATCAGCTTAATTTGCAGCGACTGGACCATTGAGTTTTAATTTTTTACTGTATATATAAAGTTTATGAGAATCAGAACTTAAACCGGCAGTTATCTCAATCAGCTTTATTATTCACCATAATGACTTTTTCTTTGCTCAATAGCCTTAATTTTTCCTGGCCATCTTTTTTTCCTCTAAACCCGCCTAAAGAGCCGTCTGAACAGACTACCCTATGGCAAGGCACTTGCGAGTAATGGTTTCTTCTCAGAGCCTGGCCAATCGCCCGATAGCTTTTTACTCCTAATTTTCTGGCGATCTCGCCATAAGTCGTGACTTTCCCTTCCGGAACCTGCTTACATAACCAATATACCTGTTTGGCTAAGGTCATTTTTGCTGAATTCATCTTTTCCATTTTTGCAGAAACTCTTCCAGTCTTGCATCCCCTTTTGGAACCGCGCTCTCTCCTAAAGTATAATAGGTTTTCTCCACTAACTTTCCCCACGAAAAATCTCCAGCTTCCTGTTCGATCTTATGCAGCCGGATCTCTTTTGTCTCCAGCCCTTTTCTTAGATGGTAATAAACGCTTCGCTGGGCAGCGCTGGGAAAAACCTCGTTGTAGATTTTGGCAATCTGATAGCCATATCCCTGTTTCAGATAATTAAGAATCTCAATGATATTCTGTCTGATGACACTTTTTACCGGCCTTCCTCGTTTCAATGGATCTTCTCTGCCCATTTTTTGCTTCTGCTTTCTTCCCTATTTATTTTCAATACTGAAAAGAATATATAAAATTTATGTATTATGAAAATAATTATAATGATTTAATGATTTTCTTAAAAAAAATGAAAAATGTTCGTCTCGCTGTAAAATCATTTATTATCAAAGATAATAAACTCCTTTTACTCAAACGTGCCGATAATAATCCTCATTTGCCAGAAAATTGGGAACCACCTGGTGGAAGGCTAGAATTAGGAGAAGACCATTTTGAGGGATTAGAAAGAGAAACTAAAGAAGAAGTCAACTTGGATATTGAGATTGGTCATCCTTTAACCGTCCGACATTTTGTTAGAGAAGATCAACAGACTGTAACCTTAATCAATTTTTTGTGTAAATTAAAATCTAATCAATTAATTTTAAGCGATGAACATTCTGATTATGGGGGGGTGGAGGTCAATGATAGTTTAACGCAATATAATTCTTGGTATGAACCGGAATTCTCTCGTTTACTAAAATTACACAAAGATTTTTAAAATTATTTGGATACCTATCTAATCCATGTCCAAACCCTTGCTCCCCAAACACAAGCAGAAAGAGATTGCTCTAGAACGGATTAATATCCTTTTCGAGGAAGCTGAAAAAGCCTTCTCTAAAAATAAAGCTTTAGCTGACCGTTATGTCTCTCTGGCCAGAAAAATCGCCATGAAAGTTAAGTTGAAAATCCCTTTAAAATTAAAACGGAAGTTCTGCAAGCACTGCTATAAATTCCTGATGCCCGGAGTAAATTCCCGAGTCAGGACCAGAACGGGGAAAGTGGTTATCTCCTGCTTTGAATGCAAGAAATTCATGAGGATACCGATAAAGAATCGTTTGAAATTATAGCCATTTTTTTATACTTGTTTCATTTATTGAATTTAATGAAAGAATTTTTTAAGTTTACAAAAGCAAAATTTATTATTTCATTAGTTCTTATTATTTTAACAATCCTATCTATTATTGGAGAGAGGGGTTATCTCTGCAAAGCCGGGATTGATTGCCCGCAGCCGTGGTATTTTTATCTTTCTAAAATTATTTTTGCGGTTACGGGATTATTTATTTTTTTAATAACCTCCCTTCCAGAAATATCATCTTTTGTTCGTCAGCTAAATTGGTCAAATATCTTATTTATCATTAGTTTAGTAGTAAATCTATTTTACATTTATTTCCTTGCGTGCTTGATAATGTATATTTACCATAAAAAGAAGGTTTAACCTTCCCTTCCCTTCTCCAGCAGCAGCTTCCTTTCCGTCTTGGCCACTACTCTTCTAATCTCATTAACCGCATCAGCATTAGCAGAAATCGAATCCACGCCTTGATGCACTAAAAACTCGGCCATTTCCGGGCGAGACCCAGCTTGCCCGCAGATAGAGGTTTTAACTTTGTACTTCTGGCACACTTTGATGACTTTGGCGATCTCTCCCAAAACAGCCGGATGCATCTCATCAAACAATTTCTGAAGCCGGCTGTTGTTCCGGTCAATCCCTAACGTCAACTGGGTCAAATCATTGGTGCCAAAACTGACAAAGCTGATTCCTTCCCGGCAGAGATCTTCAATTATCCAGCAGGATGCCGGAGTCTCAACCATCACTCCAAAATCAATGTCACGGCAGGG
>Ga0209541_10016019_pt1 | contig 11127 bp, 12 predicted proteins | sample RifCSPlowO2_01_FD_184027 | JGI IMG/M metagenome (GOLD analysis project Ga0209541, IMG submission 184027) | Groundwater microbial communities from Rifle, Colorado - Rifle CSP2_plank lowO2_0.1 (SPAdes) (version 2) | ecosystem: Environmental > Aquatic > Deep subsurface > Groundwater | place...
AAGATACCCCGGCTTGGCAGATACAGAAATTGCGGCAAAAACCCGCCAATACGCGAAGCGGCAGATGACCTGGTGGAAAGGGGATCAACGGATCGTGTGGCTCAGGAAGCTCTGAATAACCCCTTCGCGCGCGGAGCACCTGCGCAAAGGTAAAGCGGAGCAAGAAGGCTTCGCTATGCAAGCCGGAAAAGAGGTTCGGGTGCACCAATGCGCACGACTGCGGCGCGCGCTGCAGGAGTTATTCAGAGTTTCTTTCATGCAATCCACAGTCCCGCTGTCTGTTCCGCGATGTAGCGCGTCCGTTGCTCCGGGTCGAGGTTGCGGTCCTCCGCTTCCCGCATCCACGCTTCGGTTGCGGCGCGGAGCGTTGGATACTCTTCATGCGTTCTCTCCACATCCGCCGCGATTTGCCCGGGCGATTGTCCCCCCAGCACTTTCCACTCGCGCCAGATCTTTTTCTGGACGGCCTCTCCGGTGTCCGCGAGGCGCCGTTCCGTTTCCGCGTGAACCTTCACGCGCTCCTGAATGGCCGGGGGGAGCGCTTCCCCGTCCCGTTCGGGACTGTTTGGTTCCGGATCCCTTGATTTCTGTTTGAAGAGTCCCATGCAGACTGCGGTTAGAATTTAAAGACATTGTGATGCTCCTCAATGCGTTGTTTCATGATCCACAACTGGTCCACCATCGTCTCGAGCTGCGGGCAGGCATCCGGCGTCTTCCGGCTCTTGTAGAACTCGTAGATGAGGCGGATTTGTTGGGCGATATTCACGAGCGCGATGTCCGTCTTCTCCCGCCACGCGGGGTCCAGTTTTTCGTACACTTCCTGCACGAGGAACGTGTTCTGATCGTAGGGGTCGATTTTCCCCGCGTCGATCAGGGCGACGAGGGATTTCATAAAATCCTCCTCCTTCGCGGCCATTGAGCCGGCGATGGGTTGCCCCGCGTTCTTCTGTTCATCTTCCGTCAGTTCCGTACCGGTGTGCGCGACGATGGTTTTCCGGAAATCCGCCATTTCGATTCCATTATACCATTCTTTGGCGACTCTCTCTACATCGCTTCCGTCTCGTCGCCGGCCTCGCCGCTTTCGTCGCCTGTGGTTTCGTCCTCTCCGTCGCAGCATCCGCCGCCGTTGCCATCATCGTTGCCGCCCGGGATCGCGCGCATGGAAATGGGGGGGAAGTCGACTATGCATCTATGGTATAGATTCCCCGTTTCCCCGGTAGTTGTTCATATATTTATTATATGTTATAATAGTAAATACTTTCCCATGTCCACACTCATACACACGTTCCGCACGTTCGCGTATGAGCATGACGATCTCCCCGCATTCCATGCGGGATACCTCGTTCTCACGCTGCTCGCGGCCGCCCTGTTCAATCTCGGAGCGTTCGGCATCCTCATCCTCGCGCACGTCTGCCTCGATTTCATGAAGTACCGCGGGGTTCACCGCATGACCGTGCGCGATACGGCGGAGGGCATCCTCCGGGAAAGCCTCGTGGACATCACGCTCTTCGCCATCGGTCTCGTCTTCGCGGTGTACCTCCATCACTCCGTCGGCGTGGTGAGCATCAGCGGAATGCTCCGCGCGGATCTCTCGATCATCCGTGCAATCGGCATGTTCGTTCCCAAGGTGGCGGTCCTCCATGACACGCTGAAGATCCTCGCGCACATTCATCAGTACATCGATCAGATTCACCCGCGCATGCGCAAGGGGTGGTCGCCGCTCGACCATCTCTGTTTCTACTTCCTCGCGGTTTCTTTGATCCTCCTGATCGTGGCGGTGCCTCTCATGGGCGTCTCGGGCGGGCTCGTGCAGGAAATCCTCGTGCAGGAGCTGATGCCGTGGAGGATGTAACAAAAGTGCGCGAAGGCAGACTCCGCCTGCCTGAAGCGCACTTTAGGTGCCCTTCCCCACGCTAAAACGGCACCCCATCCGGGAAAAGTTCCGCTTCCGTCCGCCGCGCCCCCGCATACCAGATTTCCGCATCCCCGAGCATATCGGTGCCTCCGTAACGCATGCGGAAGTCCGCCAGGCGCTCGTCCAACGTGACGACGGTGTCTGACATCACGCGTTTGTCTGCGTAGTAGAGGATCCTCTGTTCGATGGTCGTCCGGGAGGGGTGTGGGAGAGAGAGACCGTGTGGTTCAACGATATGCGCGAGGGCGTCGTAGCCTTCGCCCCGGAGAAATGTCGCACACGCGGCTTCGTGGCGCTGGCCCGGGAAACGTTCCTTCCAGCGGATCCATGTGTTCTGCTGTTCCTCCGTCGGCTCGTCTGTGCCGTGCGCTCCGTTCTGACGGAAGTCGACGAAACGCAGGAGATCGTGGATTTCCGCCGCGCGCGTGAGCGCGAGCGGGCGGACGAACCGTCCCTGTCCGAGGAAGGAGGCGGCGATGCGCGCGGAGAACGCGGCAACGGCATCGCAATGCCTCCGTACCCCGGCGGGGAGGGCGGCGTCTCCGCGCCACTGTTCGATGCGTTCCCTCGTCGGAAGGAGGGAATCGCTGAACGTCACGCGGAGTTCCCGGCAATTCTTCCTGTCTGATCCGGGTAGAATCTCGGAGAGGTAGATGTGGATTCCTTCTTTTTCTCCACAATCCGGCAGCCGATCCGCCCACTCGATGCACCGGATGCCGTCGAAGTTGTCACTATTTGCAACAAGCTCTTGCGCTTCCCGGGTGGAGAGGCGGTACAGATCCAGATGCAGCAATTCTGTAAGCGGGAAGCGGGAAGCCCTTCGACACGGCTCCCTCCTTCGCAGAGCTTCGGAAGGGCAGGCAGGACAGGCGGAAAGCGGGAAGCTATAGCGCTGTTCCAATGCGAACGTCGGGCTAGTCAGATTCTCCCCGATACCCAGGCGTCGCGCGAATCCTTGCAGGAGCGTCGTTTTTCCCGTTCCGAGTTCTCCCGTGCAATAAATAGTTACAGGGAATCCGTAAAGTGTTTCTGTCAAAGATGCTCCGCAGGAACGCGTCATTTCCGTATCAGATAGCCAAACGAAGGCAGAATCGGGTGTTGTTAGTAATGCCATTTTATGGTATTATAATAATATCTGGAAACAAACACAGTATGCAGTATCTCACATCAAAACAGAATGTCGGATTCGCGTCGAATGCGATTCAGCGACGGTCCGAGCCGCACGCGTTCCGTTTCCTCGGGGAACGGACGACGTTCTGGGTAGCCGCGCTGTCCGTCATCGCGTTCGTGACTGGCAACATGGTCGGTCGGCACGGATGGTACACATTCTGGGCGTCCGTCCTCGGGGAAGGAGACGAGAATCTCATCGTCTACTCCGGCACGGTTGTGCCCGTCGCGCTCGTGCCCGACTACGCGCGCTGGTACGCGTACGGGGGCGGATCGAAGGAACACACGTTCCGTCAGGTTCCGCAGGATCTTCTCCAGGAACTTCCCCTCTACGATCCTGTCCGCGAACGACAGCCGTCCGACGCGTCGCCCGCCGACGACCTGTTCTCCATCGGGCACGCCGGCTCCTACCGGACGGGCGGGGAGCTGTCCGGCAGCCACCCGGGGATCGATATCCGTATGCCCGAGGGCACGCCCGTGCTGTCCATCGCGAACGGCATCGTCGCACAGGTGCAGGATGGGAACGGTTTCGGTCAGGCCATTGTCGTCAAGCACCCGAACGTCCCCGATCCGGCCGCGACCGACCGCACGACGACGCTCTACTCGGTCTACGCGCACCTGAGCGCCATGTACGTCTCCGAAGGCGCCATCGTTTCCAAAGGCGAGCAGATCGGTCTCTCCGGGAGCACCGGATTCGCCACGGGTCCCCATCTGCACTTCCAGATCGATCGCGCCGAAGCGCCGTTCCATCCCTACTGGCCGTTCACTGCCGAGGAGGCGGCGGGCGCCCGTCTCACCATGCAGCAGGCCGTGGACGCCGGGTTCCATCAGGAACGGATCCTCCAGTACACGATTCATCCCATGCTCTATGTGCAGGCGAATTATCCTCCGGTCCAGACCGTCGCCGACCGCGCGGAGCAGAGGAGGAGCGGGCGTTCGGCGCGTGCGGGGGCGGGGGAGGAGCTCGCGGCCGCGCTCCGGCCGCAGGCGGCGGGCGGCCTCACGCGCATCGAGAAGATGTCCCGCGCGCGCGGAAGGCTGGAAGAGAGAATCCGCGGGCGCCTGATTCGGAAGGAGACGACGACGGCCGACATTGCGGTGCCGACGGCGATCATTCATAAGGAAACGGTCGCCGCGGCGGACGGGTTTGCGTTCGATGACGGCTCGGAACCTTCTGCGATCGATATCCGTCACGACGGCACTTTCTCCGGTCGTCAGTGGGAGACCGTGCGCATCGCGTTTCTCGACGGGGACGGAAAAGTGATTCTCGAGCCCGTCCTGACGGGGAGTCTGCCGGTCCGTGCCGCGTATGGGGATGCGGAATTCCGGCCGCCGATCCTCACGGCGGGCGATTTCGTGAACGGGGTTTCCGAGGTGAACGTCCTTCCCCGCGGCCGCCGGACCGTCGTGATCGAAGTGCCGCCGTACAAAGACCTGAGCAAGCCGATGCGGTACGAACGGTAGCTGGAAGCTGGAAGCTGGAAGCGATAAGCTGTTTCCGTGCTCTATCACCTGATCGTCTATGCGCCTGTTGCTGCTGCTGCTGCGATCCGTTCCGCGCTGACCGCAGCCGGAGCCGGCGCGATCGGGAACTATGACGGTTGTTCCTTCTCTTGTCGCGGGACCGGCCGGTTCCGCGGGAATGAACGCGCGTGCCCCGCCGCTGGCAAACCGGGACGTGTCGAGGAAGTGGCGGAGGAACGGATCGAGGTCGTCGTGGAAAAGGCGAAACTGGTCGACGTTTTACGGGGAGTCGTGGCGGTGCATCCCTACGAAGAACCCGCCATTCATGTCCTGCCGATGGAGAATTACAAAGCATTCTTGTAGCTTCCCGCTTTCCGCTTTCCGCTTCCGGCATTTGAATACCGGGAGAGAACGAGCATGACCGCGAATAAGAGTATGGCGGCGGCGAATTTCCCCTTTGTCGAGAGGAAGAGCGCCGTGACGCCGAAGGATGTCCCGAGCAATGCAGTCAGCGCGATGATGCGGCGCTGCGTCCACCCCTTCGCGAGCAGACGGTGGTGCAGGTGCTCATCCCGGGCATTGCCTCTGAAGAGGGACGCGCGCTTGCCCATCCGCCGCATCACGACGATTCCCGCGTCGATCAACGGCACGCCGAGAACGAGGAATGCGGTCGCCACTTTTCCCCCGCTCATGATCGTGAGGATGCCGAGCATCAGGCCGAAGAACATCGAGCCCGTGTCGCCCATGACGACGCGGGCCGGGGGAAAATCGAAGAGGAGACAGCTTCCTGCGATGCCCGCGAGGATGAAGGACAGGAGCGCGAGATCGGGCTGGCGGACCCGGGCGGAGAGCGCGAGGAGTCCGATGACGCAGAATCCGATGAAGGAGAGGAGGCTGACCTGCCCCGGAATGCCGTCGAACCAGTTCAGGGCGTTAATGGTGAGGAGGAGCCAAAAGAGGGTGAATGCGCCGCTCCAGAAGGGGAGGGGACCAAGGAAGGCTGGAAGCGGGAAGCGGGAAGCGGGAAGCGGGAGGAAAACATCAATGGTATCGAGGGGGATGATCGGGCCCATGCCGAGCCAGCCTTCCAGCGGATTCGTGAGCGTGTAGATGCGGGTGCCGGTCGCGAAGAGGACGAAAGCGGCGCATGCCTGCACCGCGAGCCGGAAAGACGGAGGCAGTCCGCGGCGGTCGTCGATGAACGATATGAGAGCGAGCAGGGAAATCCCGAGGAGAATTCCCGCGGTCTGGGCCGTCCGCGGAGTAAGCAGTGCGAAGAATGACACGAATAGGAGGATTGCAAAGATGCCGGTGGGGTAGGGGAGGGGCGGGCGGCGGAGGCCGTACTTTCCGGGCCGGTCCAGGAGACGCAGACGCGGAAATACGTCTAACCCGATGAGGTGGAGTCCCGCGCAGAGGACAAGTGCCGCGATTGGCAGCAGGATAATATCCATGTTTCTTGCGCAAGTTTATCGCTGTATACTGCCGACGTGAAGTACCCCGCTCTGGACAAGGCCAAACTGAAGGGAAAACGCGTCCTGCTCCGCGCAGGTTTCGACGTTCCGATGGAGCATGGTGCCGTGAAGGATCCGTCCCGTATCGAAGCGATCGTCCCGACCATGCGACACATTCTCGATGCGGGCGCTTCGCTCATTATCCTGGCGCACCAGGGGCGTCCGAAAGGGGAACGGGTGCCGGATATGAGCCAGAGGCCGCTCGTGCTGGTGCTGGAGAAGCTCCTCGGCGTGCGTGTTGCCTTCTCCGACGAATGCGTCGGGGACGAAGCGGAACGGAAGGCGCGCGCGCTCGGGTCCGGCGAGGCGCTCCTGCTCGAGAATCTACGGTTTGAAGAAGGGGAAACGAGCAAGGATGCGGCGGTGCGCGATGCGTTCGGGAAACGCCTCGCGGGACTCGCGGACATTTACGTCAACGACGCATTCACCAACTGCCACCGGGATCACGCGTCCATGACGAGCATTCCCAGGTTCCTGCCGGGGTATCTCGGTTTCAACGCCTTGCAGGAAATCGAGGGTCTCTCCAAGGTGACGGAGAAGCCCCGTCGTCCCGTTGCGCTCGTCATCTCCGGTGCGAAGATCGAGACCAAGCTCCCGGTCATCGAGCGCTTCCTTTCCGTCGGAGACGACATTCTCGTCGGCGGGTGCATCGCCAACACGCTCATCGCCGCGCGCGGATTCGACGTCGGAAAGAGCAAATACGATGAGAGCGAAGAGATGCTCGAGAAGGCGCGCTGTCTCATGCTCGAGAGCACGCGGGACGGCCGCGCGCGGATCCACATTCCGCGGGATGCGATCGTCGCGACGCAGGCGAGCGAAGACGCGCAGAAAATCAACATTCCCGTCGAGAATATCACGGGCGACATGGCGATCTACGATATCGGGAAGGTGACTATCGAGCGTTACAAGGAGGTGATCGCGAAAGCCGGGACGATCGTGTGGAATGGGCCGCTCGGGATGCACGAATTGAACCGTTTCTCGCACGCGACGAAGCGCATCGCGGAAGCGGTCGCCGCCGCGACCGCGAAGGGTGCCATTTCCGTCATCGGAGGGGGGGACACGCTGGATTTTCACGAGCGCTACCGTTATCCGACGGATGTCTACACGTTCGTGAGCACGGCCGGCGGCGCGATGCTGGATTTCATTTCGGGGAAGGATCTGCCGGCGTTGGAAGCGCTGCGGAGGTAGCGCGGGAGGGGAGGGGATAGGAGACGGGACGCGCGTCTGCGCCGCACGGTATAGAATGGGCGCCGTGTCTTTTACCATCCTGAGTTCCGAGGACGGCGAATCCTGGGGCAAGTTGCTCGCGCGCATACGGAAAGCCGACGGTGAACTGCTCGTCGTGCTTTCCGCGGGGGAGAAAGAGTTTCGGCGCGATGCGGAGGAGATACGGCAATTCCTCGCGGAGGTCCAGCATCTGAGCGGGAGCATCCGCATAGCGATCCGCCATCGCAAGCTCGCGCTTCTGGCGCGTCGGCAGGGGATTCGCGTCATCGACCGCACGGCGGATCTGCAATCATTCATCGCGGGACATCCGAATGCAGACGAAGCTCTGCGGGCATTCCATCCGCAGGTCTGGAGGCAGCAGCTGCGTTCCCGGCTGCAGTCCATGGGACTCCTGTCCATGCCGAAACTGCGCATCTGGATCCTCGTTGCCACCAGCGCGGTCCTGTTCTATCTCGTTCTTTTCCGTCTGCTTCCGTCCGCGACGGTCCGCATCGTGCCGCGCGAGGATCCGATCAGCCATACGGTGAACATTTTCCTTGTGCAATCCGGCACGACGGTTCTGAAACAAGCAAGGAAGCCGTTTGAAAAGACGCCGATCCCGTCGCGCGTCCGGACCATGGAACTCCGGCCGATCACCGTGGAACTCGAACACACAGTCACGTTCGATAAGATCAGCAAGGTGTTCAGCGGGGAGAACGCGCGGGTCCCGATGACGATCGTCAACGGATCCCCCGATCGTCTGTCGCTCAAGAAGGGCTCCCGTCTCGCGAACCAGGCCGGGATGGTCTTCCGGACGCAGGAGGGCGTGGATATCGAGGCAGGGGGGCGCGTGACGGTTCTCACGGTCGCCGACGAGTTCGATCTGTACCACGAGGTGATCGGAGAACGCGGGAACGTCCCCGTGAATCTAAAATGGACATTCCCGAGTCTCGACCCTCCGGAGCACGATCAGGTGTACGGCATGAACGATGCGGAAGCGCGTGGCGGGCGCACGGCGTACAGGACGGTGTTGAGTGAGGAGGATCTCACGGCGGCTGCGCAGCAGCTGAGGCAGGAACTTCTGGCTCTCGCGAAGCGGCAGGTGGATGAGGAACGTCTGCTGTTCAATTCCCGGAACGAGGCGGTGACCCTCGAGATCCTCTATTACGAGGAACTGACGCTTGCGGAGTTCCACGGTTTTGATCTGCCGGAGGAATTCCTCGGTACAGAGATCACGACGGTCCCCGTTTCCGGCGCGATCACGTACACGGTGTACGCGTTCGACAATGCGGCCGTCCTGCGGCTGCTCACGGAGGAACTCCTCTCGCACATCGGGCAGGGGAAGCGGCTCCTCATGGACTCCGTGGGATACGACCGCCTGGTGCCGCATGTCATCAATTACGAGGACGACCTGTCGTGGATCAAGCTGACGGTGGACCTGACGGGGACGGAGCAATTTATCCTCGATCCTCTGACGCCGTTCGGCGCATTCTTCGCGCGGCAGGTCCGCACGGCGGTGCTCGGTCTGCCCAGGGAAGAGGCGCTCCATGTCATCGAGAACTATCCGGAAGTGCGTTCCGCGGGCATCGCCCTCTGGCCGCCGTGGAGCAGGAAGCTGCCGGGAATCCCCGCGCACATCTACGTGGATGCGGCGGCGAAATAGAGCATCCAGCGCACGTCTGCGGCGTGCGCTCGCAGAAGCCGAAAGTCGGCGTGCCCCCGCGCGTAGCGCCGCTGGTACGGGGAAGCCGGGAGCTCTAAGCTGTCCGCAATGATCCCCACGCGTTCGCAGCTACGCATCGTCGCCGCATCGCTCCTCGGCTTTTGCGTGTTATGGGCTCTGCTCCTCGCTGCCGCCGGGGTGTACGTTGTGACACGTGCCGATGGCGCCGGCGGGACATTCGCAGGCACGGATTGCGCGCTGGTGTTCGGGGCGGGGATTTGGGGGACCGACACGCCGAGTCCCGCCATCGAACGGCGGGTGCGGAGGGCCGCCGAACTCTATGCGGACGACTCCGTGCGCCGGCTGATCCTGAGCGGAGGGAAAGGCGACCAGCACCGCGCGTCGGAAGCGTCCGTCATGCGGGTCGTCGCGATGCGTCTCGGCGTCGACGCGGAAGCAATCGTCCTGGAAGAGCAGTCCACGTCCACGTTGGAAAATCTGAGCTTCAGCGATCCTCTCCTGCGCGATTGCGCGTCCGTCGTCGGCGTTTCGGACCGGTACCACCTCGCCCGCATCGGCCTGCTCGCGTGCCTGCTCGGGATGGAGGATTTCAAAACGATCGGGGCGGGGGAGCGGCCGGCGTTCTGGCTGGAGGTGAAGAGCGTGATGCGGGAAGCAGTGGGGATTCTGTACTATTTATCGAGCGCAGTAGCGCAGTAGTAGAGGTATAGCAGCACCGCGGAGTTCACACTGAGCATTGCCGAATCGATAGATCATATTGTCAATTGATTATTCAAGATAAAATGCATTATCTTGAACTGCATAGACTGTGGAAAACTCCTCTACCCCACTCCAATCGGCCATCGACCGTTATTTGGAATATTTGCGCGCAGAAGAAAATAAATCGCCTCTTACCATTAAATCGTACACGGAATCACTGTCGCTCCTCGCGCGCCTCTGCGGGACCGCCGATCCGCTCGCCATCTCCAAACAGTCCGTCCGTGTCTTCAAGTCGGGCCTCCATGCCTACAGATCAAAAAACGGCAGAGAACTGACAATCCGCTCAAAAAATCATCATCTAACGGTTTTCCGGGCCTTCATGCGGTATTTGATCGTCGAGGAGGAAATGGAGGTCTTCCCGCCCGACAGGATCACGCGGTTCAAGGAGGAACAGCGGAAGGTGAAGGTGCTCTTCCCGGAGGAGTTACGGCGTCTCCTTGACTCCCCCGATACCGAAACGAGAATAGGGAAACGCGACAGCGCGATCCTCAAATTATTTTTCTCCACGGGACTTAGGCTCGCGGAACTGCGCAGTCTCAATCGGAGAGATTTGAATTTTGACACAAGGGAGATTTCAGTACGCGGCAAACGGGGGAAGGTGCGGGTGGTGTTCCTCTCCGATGACGCGGCGGGTGCGCTCCAGTCCTATCTGGCAGTCCGTCTCGATCATCTGAGTCCCCTTTTCATTCGTGATCATGACAAAGCAGTGACTGCGATGCCGCCCGGAGAGGAATACCGGCAATCGGCGAACGGCATTTACCGGATCGTGAAGAAATACGCGCTCGCCGCGGGCATCGTGACCGATCCCTCCCCGCACACGCTCCGGCATTCCTTCGCAACCGATCTCCTCCGCAATGGCGCGGACCTGCGATCCGTGCAGGAGATGCTCGGGCACAAGGACCTCTCAACGACGCAGATCTACACGCATGTCACCAACCCCCAATTGAAAGAAGTGCATCGGAAATACCATGGGAAAGGGTGAAGCTGTAGCACGGCCATCTTGGCCGTGCGACGCACGCGCAGGATGCGCGTGCCACGAGCAATCCAGCACAGGCCTGCCTGTCGGCAGACAGACTTGCTATCTGCGGGATAATCGAGGGCCGTTACGCGGTTTCTTTTCATTCCTTTTCTCCTTACTTCTTTTCCCCTTCGACAGCCGTCGCCATCCCCGTCGTGAGGATCGCAACGTAATCCAGAGCCTGGAGAGTCCGGGCTCCATCGAGGCGATTGCCCGGAGGATAATCTTCGTCTCTGATTTCTCTCAAGCCATTTTCACATTGCACAAGCAGTTCAGCCGCCCTGCCGCCAGCCTGCAGTATTTGCTTGCGAATTTCTCGTCGCTGTTCTCCAGTTGCGAGCATAGATCGGACTTGGCCGCAGTATTTCGCAGGGGCGAGTGTACCATTGTGCCCGCCGGT
>Ga0209541_10016020_pt1 | contig 11126 bp, 8 predicted proteins | sample RifCSPlowO2_01_FD_184027 | JGI IMG/M metagenome (GOLD analysis project Ga0209541, IMG submission 184027) | Groundwater microbial communities from Rifle, Colorado - Rifle CSP2_plank lowO2_0.1 (SPAdes) (version 2) | ecosystem: Environmental > Aquatic > Deep subsurface > Groundwater | place: Rifle...
GGGGGGAGCCTGGCATGCCGTGACTGCGCGCGTCCACCGAGCACCTTCTGAGCGTGCGCGGTGCGCGAGCACATCGGCGTGCCAGGCAACACCCCATCACGAACACCCGCTGGTCGAACCGCAGCCCATGCACTTGAGGCAGGTGCCGTTTCGAACCAGCTTGAACTCCTTGCAGTTCTGGCACGGGTCGCCCTCGTATCCCTGCAGCCGGGCCGTCTGCCGCTGCGTCTGAACCGCCGTGGCTGTCAGCGTGACGGTCTCCCGCGTCATCTGCGTCATCTCCATGCGCGCGACGCTGGCATGCCCGCTTCCGTGGCCGTTGCCGTTCCCCTTGCCCTCGCGCTTCGGGAACCGGTCCGTGCTGATCGACAGGGTGGCCAGCGACGCAGCATCAGCGTCCTCGGCGTCCATGCACTCCGGGTCCTGCTCGTCTTTTTCCATCGAGTCCATGCGCAGATCCTCTTCCTTCACCTGCGCAAGATCGCCCCGGTCCAGGTAGGTGATCGCCAGCTCGCGGAAGATGTAGTCGATGATCGAGGTGGACATCTTGATCCGCTCGTTGAGTTTGACCGGCCCGTTCGGCTCGAATCGCGTGAACACGAAGGCCTCGACATACTCCTCGAGCGGCACGCCGTGCTGCAGCCCCAGCGAGATCGCGATGGCAAAGCAGTTCATGAGGCTGCGGAAGGCCGCCCCCTCCTTGTGCATATCGAGGAAGATTTCCCCGAGCGAGCCGTCGACGTATTCGCCGGTCCGCAGATAAATCTTGTGCCCGCCGACGATGGCTTTCTGGGTATAGCCGGCACGCCGCTCCGGCATCCGGCGCCGGCGCCCGATATAGCGCACCATCACGCGCTCGGTGATCTTCTCCGCCACCTTCATCACGTCGCCGCTCTCGATGACTTCACCCGCCTCCGTGGAGGCGTTGAGCGGCTGGCTGAGCTTGGAGCCGTCGCGGTAGAGCGCCACGGCCTTGTTCATCAGCCGCCACGCGAGCAGGTACGATTCCTTGACGTCCTGCACCGTCGCGTCCGCCGGCATGTTGATCGTCTTGCTGATCGCGCCACTGATAAAGGGCTGCGCCGCCGCCATCATGCGAATGTGCGCATCCACCGCGATATAGCGTTTGCCGGTCCGGCCACACCGGTTGGCGCAGTCGAACACCGGCAGATGCTCGATCTTCAGATGCGGCGCCCCCTCCACCGTCATGGTGCCGCAACAGTAATCGTTGGTCGCCATAATCTGCTCTTGCGTAAAGCCGAGCACTCGGAGCATGTTGAAGTTCGGATCGTTCAACTGCTCCTCCGTGAAGCCCAGCTTCTCCTTGCAGAACTCCTCGCCGAGCGTGTACTTGTTGAACGCGAACTGAATCTCGAACGCCTGCCACAACCCCGCCTCCAGACAATCCAGCGCCGCGCCGTCGAATCCCTTCGCCTGCAGCGTTTCGTGATTGATGTGTGGCGAGCCCTTGAGCGTCCGCCGGCCGGTGCAATAGGTCACGATCTCCTGAATTTGCGCCTCGGTGTATCCCAGCGTTTGCAACGCCGGCGGCAGGCTCTGATTAATGATCTTGAAGTACCCTCCCCCCGCCAGCTTTTTGAATTTCACCAGCGCGAAGTCCGGCTCGATGCCGGTGGTGTCGCAGTCCATGACCAGGCCGATCGTGCCGGTCGGGGCGATACAGGTCGTCTGCGCGTTGCGATAGCCATAGGCCGTGCCCAGCTCCAACGCCCGGTCCCAGGCCCGCCGCGCACCGAGCAACAGCTCCGGCGGGCAGTACTCCGGATGAATGCCCACCGGTTTGACGGTCAGCCCTTCGTATTCCTCCGGCGCCGCGTTGTAGGCCGCCCGCCGGTGGTTGCGCATGACCCGCAGCATGGGCTCACGGTTTTTCGCATAGCCGTCGAAGGTGCCCAGTTCGGCCGCCATCTCGGCCGAGGTCGCATAGGACTCGCCGGTCAGGATCGCCGTGAGCGCGCCGCAGATCGCCAGCGCCTTGGGCGAGTCGTAGGGGATGCCCTGCCGCATCAGGACGGTGCCGAGGTTGGCGTAGCCCAGGCCCAGCGTCCGGAAGATGAAACTCTTTTGCGCGATCGACTTGCTCGGGAAGGACGCCATCAGCACGCTGATCTCGAGCGTGATCGTCCAGAGCTTCACCGCATGGCGGAAATCCTCCAGATTGAACCGGCCGTCCGCCGTGTAAAACTGGTTGAGGTTCAGGGAGGCCAGGTTGCAGGCCGTGTCGTCCAGGAACATGTATTCGCTGCAGGGATTGGACGCGTTGATCCGTCCGTCCTCCGGGCAGGTGTGCCACTCGTTGATCGTCGTGTCGTACTGCGTGCCGGGGTCCGCGCAGATCCAAGCCGCCCAGGCGATCCGGTCCCACAGTTCGCGCGCCTTGATCTTTTTGGTGACCTTGCCGTCCGTCCGCCGCTTGAGCTGCCAGTCGCCGTCTTTTTCCAGCGCCTCGAAGAACTCGTTCGGGATGCGGATGCTGTTGTTGGAATTCTGCCCCGACACCGTCTGGTAGGCCTTGCCGTCCCAGTTGACGTCGTACTCGTGAAAGACAAAATGCGTGAAGCCTTCCTGGGCATAGCTGAACATGCGCTGGATGTAGGCTTCCGGTATGTACGCCTGGCGCGCGGCGCGGATGGCTTCCTTCAGGACGGGGTTCTTCTGCACATCCGTTTCGACCCTGTCGCCGCTCGGCCCGTCCGAGAGATGGCAGGCCTTCAGGACCGCATTGAGGCGTTGCGCGCAGATTTTCGAACCGGCCACCATGGCGGCGACCTTCTGCTCTTCGATCACTTTCCATTCGATAAATTCCTCGATGTCGGGATGGTCCAGATCGAGACAGACCATCTTGGCGGCGCGCCTCGTCGTCCCGCCCGACTTGATGGCGCCGGCGGCGCGATCGCCGATCTTCAAAAACGACATCAGGCCGGAGGACCGCCCTCCGCCTGACAGCGGCTCGTTGTCGCCGCGGAGCCTGGAGAAATTCGTGCCGGTCCCCGACCCGTATTTGAACAGCCGCGCTTCTCTCGTCCACAGGTCCATGATCCCGCCCTCGTTGACGAGGTCATCGTCGATGGATTGGATGAAGCAGTTGTGTACGATCACATTATTGGACAGGTACTGACCGCTCTCGGTCTGAATGTCGTAGACATCCTGAATACCCACAGCCTCGATCCGCTCGATGACTTCCTCCCGCAACGAAGGCAGTTGCTTGCCGGGGAATCGGTTCGAGCAGGACGCCTCCAACTTCTGCCGTTTATCCTCCGACACGAATCCAATCAGATCACGGAATCGCGCGCGCGCCTCGGCATAGCCGATGGAAACAAAATACGGCGTCCGCCGATTTTCCCGCGTTTCCACTCCACGCTGAATGCGAGCATAGACGCCGAGATTCAACAGCAGAGTCTGAACATCGAGCGCCAGTTGCTGCGAGATTGTCGTCAACACCACATCGGCCGTGCGGGATGACCGGTTTCGGAGCCTGACCGTCCCGTCGGCCTGGAACAGGGCCGAAAGATAGGCCGCGTGCGATTGACGCCCTGCCGCCCGAATTGCCGCAGGCATCGCGAGGTCGGCGTCACCGCGCAACAGTTCATATTTCTCGACAAACGGCCGGAGCACTTCCCCATAGAGACGAATGCGGCGGACATCCAGATCGGGCGACAGCGTCTCGACCGCACGGACGTGATAATGCACTCCCGCAAAGACCCGCTGCACCCGGTCAAGGACGAAGTTGAATTCGTCCTTGTCGATCGTCATGAACTCGATCGTGAGGCTGCGGTTCGTCCCCTCCTGATACTGGCCGACGAACCCATCGCCCTGCAGCCATCCGGCCAAGGCCGCCTCGTCCGCGTCCCGCACACTGCCCTGAGCAACCACCGCGGTCTGCGTGGACAGTTGCATCCGCATGCCGGGTTCCAGTTCATCCACTTTGCGCCACACTCCGGCCGACCGGCGCTTATCCAGCGCGTACACCAGATGATCGGCTGTCGCCTCGACGCAGGCTCCGTTCTTCAGCCGGATTCGAAAGACCGGCTTGCGCCCGTTTTCCTTGACCGCAACCACCTTGGTTGTCCCGGCGCCGTCGCTACGCCCATCATAGATTTCCAGCCCGATCAGTCCCTTCGTGACGATCTCTCCGATCGGCATCGGCCCTTGCGGCGTTGAAATCAAGGCATGATACGGCTGGCAGGCATGGGGCTGCGGGTGCTCGAAGGCGTTGGTCGCCTTCGTCATGTGCTTGGTCTTGGGATCGACATAATAGTGGCCCTGCGCCGGTCCCGAGAGGTTGTAGGCATAGTGCAGGCCGGTATTGAACCACTGCGGAGAATTGGGAGCCGCCATCTGGCGCGCCAGCATGTGGCACATCTCATCGTAAAAGGCGGTGGCGTCTTCCTTGGTATTGAAGTAGCCGTGGGTTTTCCCCCAATGCGTCCAGCAGCCGGCCAGCCGGTTGAAGACCTGACGGGCATCGCGCTCACCACCCAGCACCGGTTTTCCATCCGGCCCGGTGAGGGGCTTCCCGTCTGCGCCGATCTGCTGAATGCCTGCCTTGCGGAAATATTTCTGAGCCAGAATGTCGATGGCCAATTGAGTCCATTGCTCGGGAACATCAATGTTGTCGAGCTTGAAGACAACCGATCCATCGGGATTCCTGATCTCAGAGGAACGCTTCGCGAACAGGATCCCTTCATAGGGACCCTGCCCTTTCCGCGTAAAACGACGTTCAATCCTCACGTCAATCCTCCTTGCTTATCGCTGCGAATACGGTCACCCTGCCCTAGGCAGGTACATTCCCAGGTCGTTTCGAGAAAAAAATGGCGAATACCCCCATGGAAAGAGATATTCGCTTATCCTATTGATAATGTTGAATTAAAATAACTTTTTGGCTTCTGGTCAGATACTTGCCGAGCATTCAAATCACTCTTTTGTTTCTTCATAAATAGTAAGACAATCAGTAGGCCGGTAGGATTAAAAAGTGGATGGGACTATAGGCCCAAATCTAGTACCTGTCAAGAAAAAAAGTACCACATATTGTGGTTTTTATGTGAATAGCTTGAAAAAGCTGTGAATAACGAAATCACTGCTTGGGCAGTGGATGAACTGACCTTTTCACTCTTTCTTATTAACAGAAACAGGGTGTTGGTTCGCGGTGGATTGACGAAAGAAGAGAGAAAAACTATCGCTTGAGGGTCGAAACCAGCTGTCCCAGCTTCACCGTCGCCTCGTCGACACCTTTGATGGGAACAAACCTGGTAGCCACCCCAAGGACGACGACTTTCTGTTCCAGCACGCGGGACTCGAACAGGGAGAAGAAACCGAAGTTGCGCCGCTGGGTATATTTCTGCAGCACCAGCTCGATAAGCTTCGGGCCCTGGGTTGCGTAGAGGCCTCGCATCATCGCGCGGTCCTGCTCCGAGAGGGATTGATCCATCCGCCCCACCGCCAGCTCGAATTGAGTCTGGAGAAACGCTCCATAGTCCTGCGACGTCGGATTGGTCAGCACCAGGGCGACACAGATTCCCAGCAGGACGACCACAATGGCAAGAGCCGTGTTGCTCAAGATTTCTCCCCGTTGCATGACCGCCCCATCATGTTGCCCGGAGCGGATCGAGTCAATCCTTCGACTCCCCCGCCCCTCTGGCGGAGCTTGCTCAGGATTGACGCTGAGCGGCGCCTGTGACCTTATGTTTTAAAACTGGCATGACGCCATCGAAGCGTCAAGACGCGTTGACAATCAACCGTCAGTCGCCTATCTTGCGCGCAACCGCCCGCACGCATCGAACCGACCCGGAGGATCTGCCATGTATGTCTGGAGCAAAAACATCGTCCTGGGATTGCTGGCCGCCTTTGCCATCCTGATCGTGATTTTTCTCCTGGAAGGCCCCGGCGCCGCCACAAGCCACCTCAAAAGCCATACGACGTTCTGGATCACCCTGAATTACGCCGGACTCGTCATCTGGCTGTTCGTCTGGATGATCGATCAGGCCAATGTGCGGGGGAAAAACGTCTGGCTGTGGCTGGTGCCGTTCCTGCTCGCCCCCCTGCCCACGCTCATGGTCTATATTTTGTTCCTGCAGCGCAAGACGTCCTGATCCATCGGCCGCCGGATTCAGGCCGGCAAGTGACGGCGCAATCGCCAGGCGACCCACAGCCCCGGCAGCGAAGCCAGGACCGTCACGAAGAAAAATGCCCCCCAGTCCAGCGCTTCCACCAGCTTCGCGGCCGGCACGCCCAGCCAGATGCGGTTGAGCGATTCCAACGACGTTAAAAGCGCAAACTGCGTCGCCGTAAACCGATGGTCGCAGAGCGACATGACCAGCGCCACGAACGCGGCCGTGCCCATCCCTCCGGCCAGATTTTCGATCACCACCGTGGCAATCAACATCTCGTACTGCTTGCCGGTCAACGCAAGAGCGACGAACGCAAAATTGGACAGGGCCTGCCCCGCGCCAAAGACCAGCAGCGATTTGGCCAGACTCCACCGCGTCATGAACGCCCCTCCGGCCATGGCGCCGAGAATCGTCGCGCCCAGACCGATCCCGCGCGCCACCCCCACGTCTGTTTTCTCGAATCCCAGTCCCTGGATCAGAAAGGGCGTCGTGAGGGAGGCGGCGAACGCGTCCCCAAGTTTATAGAGCAGGAGCAGCCCGATCAGCGCGACGGCCATCGGACGGGAAAAGAATTCGGCCAGCGGTCCCCACACCGCCTCGGCCATGGTGGCGGGAAGAGCGGGCGGCGCGGCCGGCTCCGAGCAGAGGAGAACCGTCACCAGGCCGATCGTCATCAAGCCGGCCATGGCGACATAGGCGCTCGGCCACCCGAATGAATGCGCGACGAACAAGGCGGCTGATCCGGCCGCAAGCAGCGCCACCCGGTAGCCGGCCACCCAGATCGCCGCGCCGAGGCCCCGTTCCTGAGGCGCCAGGAGATCCGTCCGATAGGCATCGAACACGATGTCCTGCGACGCGGACAGAAACGCGACAATCAGCGCCAACGCGCCCAACAGCGGCAGCGCGTCCCGCGGGCTCGTCGCCGCCATGGCCAGCACGCCTGCCATGAGCCCGACCTGCGTCACTAGCATCCAGCCCCGTCTCCGCCCCAGCCAGGGCGGAACAAGCCGGTCCATGAACGGAGCCCATAGAAATTTCAGCGCGTACGGAAGGCCGACCATCCCGAACAAGCCGATCGTCGACAAATCGACGCCTTCGTCCGTCAGCCACGCTTGCAAGGTCCCGGCTGTCAGCGCGAGCGGCAGCCCGGACGCAAACCCCAGCGGCAGCATGACACCAAGACGGCCGGTGCGAAGGAACGCCGGCAGAGAGAGCTGCTTCACTCGACCCGGGGCAGACTGGCCATGAACTCAGTTAACAAGGCTGGCCGTTGAAGGTGCAGGGCTTGTAGCGGGACAGGTCGAAGTCGATGTTTTCCTGGTAGACCCGTTCGTTGCCGTTGACTCCGTCCATCGTCGGATCGTTCCACATCGTGTGGTTCCACCAAAAAAACAGAGGCTGGTGTTCAGTGTAGTAGACCGGATTCCCGTAGTTGCTGCGCGTATATTCGACCACGGACCGGCCGGTGATGTAATCCACCACGCCGTCGCCTTTCAACGAATAGAGCATGATGAACAACCGGGACTCGTGGTCATAGATCTCGTCCACGCGCAAATTGGTGTCCGGCTCGGCGGGAAGATAGTCTTTCGACGCGGCGGCAGGCACACTGAGCGACGACAGCAGCAGGCAGGCACCGACGAACAGGATTCTTGCACTCACCATACCGTGCCCCTCAGCGTAGTACCGGCAAGACAGGCAACACGCGGGGGGCATCCTAGCACAGCCGCTCCTTGCCGTCCACGTGCGCTCCTCCATATAATGGGGCTCGATGAAGACCGAACGTCTCCGCGCATCGCTTCATACGCTCGGCTGCCGCCTGAACCAGGCGGAAACGGCGCTGCTCGCCGATCGCCTGCGACACGACGGCTACCGGATCGTGGAGTACGGCCAGCCGACCGACCTGCTGGTGCTCAACACCTGCACCGTCACTGACGAAGCGGAACGGATCTGCCGCTACGAGATTCGCCGGACGCTCCGTCATTCGCCTCAGGCCTTCGTGGCCGTGACCGGCTGCTACGCCCAGACCGGCGTCGAGGCGCTGCGTCAGGTGCCCGGCATCGACTTGATCGTCGGCAACCAGCACAAAATGTCGCTGCCCGTCCACCTGCCGCCGCCGCCGGCGCTCAGGAAGCAACCGGCTCCGTCCCTGCTGCACACGAAAACGCTGGACCGCGAGGACTTCGCGCTGGACGGAACCGGCGACTACGACTCCCGGCGCGCGAATCTCAAAATCCAGGACGGCTGCAACTTCATGTGTTCCTTCTGCCTGATTCCCTTTGCCCGCGGGCATGAACGCAGCCGCCGGCTGGACGATACGATCCGCGAAGCGGAAGCGCTCGTGGCGCGCGGGCACCGGGAACTGGTCCTGACCGGCGTGAACATCGGCCGGTATGAACAGGACGGCTGCTCCCTGCTCGGATTGATTCAGCGGCTGGAGCGGATCGGGGGACTGGACCGCATCAGGATCTCTTCCATCGAGCCCACCACGATTTCAGATGAGTTCCTGGAATACATGGCCGCATCGAGCAAACTCTGCCGCCATCTGCATCTTCCCCTTCAGAGCGGAGACGATGACATTCTCCGCGCCATGTACCGGCGATACACGGTGCAGGAATACACGGCGTTCGTCGACAGGGCGGTCCGCCTGATCCCCGACCTGGGGCTCGGCACCGACGTGCTGGTGGGATTTCCCGGAGAAAGCGACGCCCGGTTTGCCAATACGCTCGCAGCGGCAACCGACCTGCCCTTCTCCTACCTCCATGTGTTTACCTACTCGAAGCGTCCAGGCACCGCCGCCGCCCGAGCGACGGAAACGGTGCCCGCAACGACCATCAAATCTCGCAGCAAGACCCTTGCAGACCTGTCGCGTGCCAAGCGCCTGGCTTTTTACCAACGCTACGTCGGACAGACGGTTGATGTATTATTCGAAACGAAGGACGATGCGGAACGCTGGACTGGCCTCACGAACAACTATATGCGCGTCGGCGTGACAACCAACAATGACCTCACCAACCGGCTCGTGCCGGCCCTGATCGAGGGGGCCATGGACGGCCTTGCCGTCGGGAGGCTTGTATGTTGACCTCCATTTTCCGGATCGGCCAAATCGGCCGAATAGGCCAACTAGGATTGTTCATTGCCATCAGCGCCACCTTCGCCTACGGAACCGGAGGGCCGCCTCCGCTCATTGACGGTCCGTTCGACGGGATCTGGACCAGCCCTCATCAGGGTTACGACTTCATCATTGACGGCCCAAAGGGCAAGGCCATCAGCTCCAGCCGGGCGACGATTCACAGGGACGACCTGGTCTTTGAGATAACCGCGCTCGGCGAGGACATGCGCTTCAGCGGGAAGCAATTGCTGTCGGACGGCACCTGGCATGAGTTCACCGGCGAACTGAAATACGACGGGAAGATCCATCGCTCCGATGGAACATCCTCCTGGGTTCTGGAGCGGAAGCACTGATGAACCTCGTCAAAATCGATCGCGCGCATCGCGTGCACATCGAAACCTTCGGCTGCCAGATGAACGAGTACGACACCGAACTCGTCCGCTCGCTGTTGAAGGCCCGCGGGTTTACCTTTACCGAAGACCGCGAGCGGGCCGACGTGATTCTGATGAACACCTGCGCAGTCCGCGAGAACGCCCACACGAAGGTCTACAGCCATCTGTCTGATTTGCGGGCCATCAAGCGGCAGCGCCATCTCGTGGTGGGTGTGCTCGGCTGCATGGCGCAAAATCTCAAGGAAGAGCTGATGGAAACCGAACCGCTCGTGGACGTGCTGGCCGGTCCGGATTCGTACCGGCGCCTCCCTGATCTCCTGATGCAGGCGATCGAAGCCCAGGAACAGGGCTCAAAGCCGCGTGGCCTGGCCGTCGATTTGTCGGAGTACGAAACCTACGACGACATCCTTCCCGAGCGGACCGACGGCATCAATGCCTGGCTCGCCGTCATGCGCGGATGCGACAACTTCTGCAGCTTCTGCGTCGTCCCCTACACGCGCGGGCGGGAACGGTCGCGCGATCCGCAGGGCGTCATCCGGGAAACGGAGCATCTGGTCGCGCAGGGGCACAAGCAGGTCACGCTGCTGGGGCAGAACGTCAACTCGTATCTATTCGGAAACTGGGACTTTGCGCATCTCATCACTGCCGTCGCGGACGTGCCGGGCATCGAACGGGTGCGGTTCACCTCGCCCCACCCCAAGGATTTCCCTCCGGCTCTGCTGGACGCAGTCGCCGGCCACCCGAAAATCTGCAAGCACATTCACCTGCCGCTGCAATCCGGCAACGACCGGGTCCTGGATTTGATGGGACGTTCCTACACTCGGAAGGAATACCTGGCTCTCGTGGACGACATCCGGCGGCGCAATCCCGGGATTGCCCTGACCACCGACATTATCTGCGGATTCTGCAGCGAGACAGACGAGGAATTTCTGGACACCTGCCGGCTCGTCCAGGACGTCGGATTCCATGCGGCGTTCGTCTTCAAGTATTCCGAGCGAGCGCGCACGATCGCCGCCCGCAAGTATCCGGACGATGTGCCGGAAGCCGTTAAAACGGACCGGGTCGCCCGGATTGTCGACATGCAGACAAAAATCGCGCTCAGGAAAAATCAGGAGTTGATCGGCCGCACGGTCACGGCGCTGGTGGAAGGCGATTCCAAGCGATCAAGCGAACAGTGGATGGGGAAAGCCGATAACAGTTTGACGGTCGTCTGGGAAAAGAGCGGATCGCGCGCCAGACCCGGCGATCTCATTCCAATCTCCGTCTCCCGCGCCTCGGTCACCACCCTGTTCGGGCAAGAAGTACCGGCCCGACAAAGCCGCTAGTAGCGGCGCAAGGCCGGCCTGGGAAGATTCCACAGCGTCACACGAACCGCCTGCCAGAGTTCGTCCAGCGTGTCGCTCAAATCCGGCGCCGACTTCGCGACCAGTTTGACGGCCAGGCCGGGCGCCGACGGTTCCGACACTCCGCCCAGCACGGCGCCGGGCCGCGCATCCA
>Ga0209541_10016021_pt1 | contig 11126 bp, 12 predicted proteins | sample RifCSPlowO2_01_FD_184027 | JGI IMG/M metagenome (GOLD analysis project Ga0209541, IMG submission 184027) | Groundwater microbial communities from Rifle, Colorado - Rifle CSP2_plank lowO2_0.1 (SPAdes) (version 2) | ecosystem: Environmental > Aquatic > Deep subsurface > Groundwater | place...
CCTTCCCCCCAACCCCCTCCCTTTTTGCCCGCCTGCTTGGGCTTCGCCCCCAAAACTTTTGGACGGACGGATTTTTCGGCGGACTTATAAGTATTGAGTTTTGATTCTTGATTAAGCTTCGAGTATTACCTTCAAATTCTCCAACATTTGCTCAGTAGTTTTTTGAGCAAGTTTGTTAACCACCATTTTGTTGGCGATTCTTTGCAGGGCCGTTTCAGCAAGTTCGTAATCAATTTCAACTACTACTTTTGTACCGCCATCCGCCTCTTCTAGCGTGTAAGTCCAAGCTGAGTCAGCGTCTCCCTTTGATGAGATGACGACTTTAGTCGGTGGAGTATATTCCGTAACTTCAGCTTTTCCACGAAGATCAACCCCCGCCATATTGAATCGCCAATCAAATTTTTGACCCACGCCATCTTTCTCAGGAAAGATATTCGTGTTCTCATTCAAGTTGGGGGTAAAGGCCGGACCATTATGGGGCGAGGCCATATACTCAAAAACTTCTTTTATTGGTTTATTGATTGTAATCGATGATGTAGCTTTAGCCATATTGTTTATGATTAATGAATTAATATGAATGTTACTTATCGACCTTTAATATAATAACACATAACATCAAATAAAGTAATTTTGTATAAACTTCTTAAACACCACTATTGTCAACTTTGCTTTTTTTGAGTCACTTGTCTTTTTATATAAGACGAGGATTGTTCGCTCTGTAAGATTAAGCAACCTTATCTTCATGCTCCCATCAATTTTATATTTATTATCTAATTTTTCAATGGGCGTTCTGGTTGCAAGAGCGGCTTTTTCCAAAGCTTCAAAAAGCATTGCGTCTGTTACCCCATATACAAACCAAGGATTTAAAAAATATAAAAGTAGTAGCACCGCTATTGCGATAATAAAAGTCCATATTCCCAAAAATGAAAATAAGGCCATAACCAAAGAAAGTAAATATATAATAAACTCACTTTTCTTTATCAAAACAGGCCTCTTTTTGTAGAGAGGAAACACAAAAAAATAACCTGTAAGTAATGTAAATAAAACTAAAGTTGTGTAAAAAACCCACATATAATTTATGAAATTGAATTTGTCTTTATTATATCAGACTTTTTCCGCTTAAGGAATTATTATATTTAGTAAAATTGTAGAATTATAATAGTCCCATATGTAAAAATTACGTAGAGCGAAGTTATAAACCGATAGATTTTAGCAAGGCGCGGTCGGTCTAGGATCGCATATAAAAAACCTGCAACGGCAGTAATACCCAACCATAAAAAAAGAAGATCGCTATCAACGGCGGATGTTGTTACGCTATTTATGAATACTATATTTAAGATGGCCATTGTTAAAACCAATAGCACAGCGCCAAATCTTCCAAAAATTTTTGAATAAGAATTGACACCTTCTTTTTCTTCCTGTCGCGCAAACGTTTTTCGACCGAACTCAAAAATATTGAAGAGAAACCAGCCACCAAAAGAAAAATATAGTAGATCCGGAGAAAGGTTTGTCAAAGGTTTGTTTAATAAAGCGGAAAATATCGCGGTTGATAAAAAAATAACTACAAAAGTATGCGTTACGGCATATACTGTTAGATGTGCACGCAACCATTTTTTCGAAAAGAATTCTTTATACATCACTAATGAATAACCGATAGCTATTACTGCACTTGTCAATGCCCACAATCCATACAAACTGAAAAGTAAAAGTTCCAGCGCGATTATTATAAAAACTGCTCTAATAATATCGTCCTTCCTCAAAATTCCCCGCGGGAGCGGTCTTTCTGGATGATGTATTGCATCGGACTCAATATCCTTAATTTCGTCAAATAATCGAAGTTTAAAAAAGAACAAGAAAACTGCCAAAATAAGCGGGATTAAATATAATAAATGTCCAAAATTTGAAGCCACTCCTTGTTTCAAAAAATTCAGATATATGGCATAATGGGCACCCAAAAAAACAAAAATCATCACTGAATAAGACAATGGATCAAAGCGTTCTTTTATAAATTGAAACCACCTATCTGAATATTTCATATAATTTTTGGCGTAATTTATTATAATCCACTTTACTATGATGTCGCACATCCATGGGAATTTCTTCCATAAAAACTATTTCATCTAATGGAAGTTTTTCTTTTTTAAAAACCTTGGTGATTTTTTTACGACATAATTTTTCTATTGCCCCGTCTTTTCTTTCCAAAGTGACTACGACGATAATACTGTTCTTATTATTATGCTCAATATCTAAATACGCAGCATTAACAATGTGAGGTAAATCTTTTAAAATAATTTCGGGACGAACCGGAAAGAAGTATTCATTGCCTTGTTTTATGACATTATGCTTTCTTCCGACTATCCATAAAAATCCGCTCTTATCTATTCGTGCTAAATCTCCGGTGCGATGCCAAACCGTGCCATCTTCATCTTTGATTTTCGTACGAGAAAAAGCATCTTCATTTTTATAATATTCTTGACAAACATTCTCCCCTGCGACAATTAGCTCACCTACTTCACCCTCTTTGACTTCAATTTTTTTCACTTTAACATTCTCGTCAAAATTTCCAGCCTCGATATTGATGAATTTATGATTTAGTTCTTTATCAATTTTACCAACATTTACTCCAATCTTTGTAATATTTGCCCATTTCGGAATATTAATAGATATCATCTCCTGAGATTCTATGTATGAAATTGGTTCCACTTCCGTTGATCCATACAAAATCCAGTTTTTTGAATTGGGAGCGATTTCCATGAACCTTAAAATATCTGTTTCACTGATAGGTGCTCCTCCAGTTAGTACCCGAGAAATCTTGTTGAGTAAAATATTTTTAGTAATACAGTAAGCGGCCAAATTACGAAATGAGGATGGAGCAAGCGTCATGGAATTCACTCCACATTTTTTAATTTGATAAACGAGTGTTTGTGAATCTTTTTGGTTTGGTTTACTGATGTCTATTGCTGGTATAACCGTTGAGATGCCGGAAGCGATATTATTTAAAGTAAAAACCGGAAAGACTGGTAAATCGATATCATCTGAACCATAAGGGAAAAGCCTTTTTAGGGCATAGTGCTGTGCGGCAAGAAAACGATGCGTCCGATTTGCACCCTTTGGGGTGCCCGAGCTTCCCGTAGTATAAGTTATCAAGGCTGTGTCATTTTGTTCTACGGGAACGATTTTTTGAGCTTTTCCTTTTAGTAACTTATTAAACGAGATTATGCTTTTTTCTGCGCTGTGAGTATTGGTTGATATTCTGGTTTGTATTCCAAAAAAATCTAAGTTGATTCCAAATGCTTTAAGAAATTCTATTGAGGCTATTATCCCTTTGGGTTGAGAATTTTGAATAATTTCTCCCAACTGTTCTTTACGCGCCAGCGAATCAATAAGTACTGGAATGGCTCCAATTCGCTGGAGACCCGCAATTGATATATATAGTTCTGGAGAAATAGAAACAAAAATAATCACTCTGTCTCCTTTTTTAATGCCTGTTCGTAGGAGACTGCCGGCAAAAATGCTAACTTTGTCATTAAAATCTCGATATGTTATAGAGTTGTGTTGAACATTTTTATCAACCGAGACTCCACTAGGCAAAAAATAGAAGGCAATTTTATGCGGCTGTTTTTGTGCATGCTCCTCCAAGAAGAAGGCAACGTTGTTTTTGGTATGTTTTTGGGGGAAATATCCAGTTCTCATAAAATTATTCCTTTATGTTGTAATTGTTTAATTCTTTTATAATTAGGTGTTGTGGTTACAATTGAATTATCGCATTTCTCCAACGCGCTTTCTAATAAAGAACCATTTGCCGTAATTTTATTAATAAAAGTTGATATTACTATCCCTTCGCATCTTGCTACTTTTGAAAGATATTTCATATAATCTTTTTCATTCTCAATTTTCTCCCGATAAAAAATTTTCCCGATGTCAATCTGGTTAGTCATTTGATGAATGGTAAATCCAGTCTCTTTATCTTCTGCAAGCGCGTATAGATCGCAAAAAAGACCTCTTTGCAGTGGTAAAATGCCGTGATGTACATTTATGCAACCGAGTCGCGGTATTCTTAAGACACTGTCTCTGTATATACACCTCGCTCTCATATTCACAATTAAATCAGGGCCGACTTGCTGAAGCCACGAAATTGCTTTCGCATTATTAATGCTTTTTACTTCTATAAACGGAATATTATATTTTTTAAACAATTTTTTCTTTTCCGCCAATAGTGTACTGAATAAATTTAGTGTTAACGCCTTTGCCATGTGTCTACATCCAGAAAAATAAAGAAATAAAATTTTGCCAAATATATTCAGCAAATTGATTTTAACAAGTACTACGCCTGCAATATTTTGCCTTGAATTATTTATGACGACCTCCAAAACATTACTGTAATTTTCAGGGGTGTATGTTAAGTCTGATGTAACTAAAATTGTTTTCATAGTTTAAATCTTTTGATGTATGCCAAAAGAATACATTTGGATTTTTTCTTTAGAAATCGCATCCTTAAAATTATCGGTTATGTTCTGATATCCATCAGTGTTCAAATTTTCTGGATATCGTAAATAATACCGGTTCACAATAATACCCCCCGTGGAAATATTTTTTTTAATCTCTTGGAGAAAATCTTGTTCTCGTGGTGCCTTCAAATATGAAGGAATGTCGGACAAAGACAAAAAATCAATCGGAACAGATGATTTGCTTGCTTCTGTTATAACATCACCAAGAATATATTTAATTTGCGTTTTCTGTAATCCACTTTTCGCTTTAAGAAATGTTTCTTTATTACATTCTAGCGGTAGACCCTCTGGGAATCGAAGCTCGCCAAAAAACAATAATTGAAGAAAATAATTTTTTCGTGCGAGATCTTGTTTGAATAAATAATTAAACCTTTTTATATAGAATGAGTACAACGATTCTGAAATATTTTTCTTTGGAAAAGTTCCCTTATATAACAAATTATTAAACACAACGGCATTGCCAAGTAAAAATATTACAAATGACCAAGCTTTGCGAGGAAATTTTAATTTAAAATACTTTGCTTGCTCCTCTTCTGTTTGGCAATTAAAAATTCCCAACCCTTTTTCTTTGGTTATAATTCTGTTGACTCGGCTCAATTTTTTAAAAGTTTGTTCCCATTTTCCGGCATATAAAAGAGATTCCCAGTTATTTCTTTCAAAAAACAAATTCATTATTTCTCTTGCTTGTGAAGAAATAACAAGATTGTCAAAAATACTCTTTCTTTTATTCGTAGCAATATTTTTATAAGGATAACCCCAAAAAGCTAAAAAGTCCTCGTAATTTAACTCTCGTAAAGTGGCTATCCTCAATTCAGAAATAGACAGTTGTTCCTTTGATGAATCAATACAAGTAATAAAACGCGGATTTTTTACCAAAAGAGGAATAATTCTTGAACCGCTACCAGCAACGGCAAAAACATGTTGTGCTTCTTCGGGCAGTATTTCTAATTCCAACATTGTATCTTCGTTGCCTATGGTATAATTTAATGAATCAAAATAGTTTTTTTTCATATTCTTAATTTATCTTCGTAATAGGCCGGCTTTGCAGTATAAATATATTGCCTTTATTTATTGCCCACTCAACATCGACTGGATGATGAAAAAAATTCTCTACATTTATTACCATTTGCGCAACGGCAACTATTTGATTATCAGAAAGCTTTTGAAGATCTCCATCTTTTGAAATTTTGCTTGATATTCCATTTTCATCATCAAGAAATTGAATATTTTTCTGAGACGCTACATTTTTATCAAGTATTTCTAGCTGTTTATTCACTACATAACAATCTGGTGTTACGGCACCCTGTACTAAAAGTTCGTTATTACCAAAAATGGCCTCAATGACTATGGAATTTGAATCCTTTGTTACGGGATGGAGGCTAAACGCTACGCCGGAAACTTCCGGATAGATCATTTCTTGTATTAAAACCGCCATCTTTCTTTCATCATTTCTTTGTTTGGCATATATAGATACACGGGGACTGTAGAGCGATTGCCAGCATTTTGTTATTGCTCCCGACACATCTTCTTTCTTAACATTAAGAACAGTCTCAAATTGACCCGCGAAAGATTGTTCACCCGAATCTTCAATAGATGCCGAACTACGCACTGCAACAAAACCTAACGGACTGCACGCATCAATGTATTTAAAAATAATTGCTAAATCATTTCCAGAAATATTATCTTCTTTTGAAAACAAATTAAAGAATTCTGTTGTAATAACGAAACCATTAGGAATTAAAAAATTATTTTGATAAAGTTGCGCAAGCGCCTTAGCCTTGCCTCCTATTAGACTAGGGTTCAATTGATTTTTTGATATTTTATGTAAAGGTAAAAAAAATGGCATAAAATTATATTTCTATATGTTCAAGAATATTTTCTTTTGCATACGAATTAATTTTTTCAATTAATTCTCGAGTAATTTCTGGGGGGTTTTCTCCGTATTTCTCGATGATAGTTCTGTCAAAACGGCAAGCTTTAGTGATGTAAGGCATATACCACATAACAGATTTAACATATTTACGAATGGGGACAGCTAAGAAATAAAAACTGTTAGCCATAACTCTAAACATCCAAGTAGGAACAGGGATTAATTTCATATTTCTAAAACCCATGTCGTATATAATTGAATGAAGAATTAAGCGATGAGCAGGGGGGTTATGATGAGTAAGATGTATCGCAGTGCCATGTAAATTTTTCTCATAAAGTTTGATCATTGATGCAATAACATAATCCACAGTAACCATATCAACTACTCCATTTTTTGGGTATGGAATTATGAGCCAAGGGGTCTTTAATAAACCGTTTTCCTGATTATGTTTTGTACCTAATGCTCTTAAACAAAAAGCGACAATACCATTTTTCTGCAAAGCTTTTATTATTTGCTTTTTAAGAAAGTAAAACATAAATGTATATCGATAATAACCAAAGGTGCAACCCTCGGCTTTACCTTGATATGCGTCGCCGATTATTATTGACGGGCGAAAAATAACAAACGGCGGTTTGCAATTCTCACGCACATATTTCTCAGCTTCAAATTTAGATTTTTCATAGTGATTTCTAAATTTTTGACCCTTTAACAGTTCGTCCTCCTTGAATGAGGCGGCATTTCCGCAAACATAAGCAGTGCTCATGTGCACGAATTTTTTTGCCGTTTTATTTACAAATTTAACGACATTAACAGTTCCGATATAATTTGTTTTCTGTACATTAGCTCTGTTTTCTGAAGCAAACGATAGGTTTGCAGCTAAGTGCCAAAATACAATTTCATTATCCTTTAAATCATTAACAACAGAATCATATATTCCTAAACCCTCAATCATGATATCTCCTGCAATTATCCGAAATGTCTTCGGCCATTTTGAAATATTGTCTTCAAATATCACCTCCGCCCTTTCCCGCGCAGATACATTATCCAATTGTCGAACTATGATCCAAACATTCTCTCTCTTTTCTAAAAGCGAATTGACTAGATATTTCCCCACAAAACCGGTTGCACCTGTTATAAGATGTATTTTCATAAAATAAAATATAAAATAATCCCTGAAGCGAGCGGAATGAAAATATTGTCCCACCCCCTGCCAAACATGGCCTCGACAGCAGTTAATAAAAATGAACATCCAAGCATGAGAAATATCTTGTCTGGAGTAAAAGAACCATTAATATACAAAACAACAAATAAAATAAAAAATGTAATAAGGAAAAAAGATAAACTTCCCTCTAAAGATTTTGTGCCGGTAATTTGGTATTTATTTCTTCCATATTTTCTACCGATGAGACCAGCAAAGCCATCCGATACCCCTAGTACGAGAGCTGCCCCTTGAAATATTAAAGTGTTAATCGGCCAAAATATTAATGCCGTTAAAGTGATACTGGGCGCAAAAAGCAACGCCCCGATACTGTCTTCATCTATTTTATGAATACTATCTAATATTTTTTTCTTTTTTGAAAATACCAAAAGTAAGAAAAATCCTATACCGAGGATAATGACAGTTTTTAGATCTACAAACAACGGTAACGACGCAGCCACCAAGCCACCCCCAATATGAACAACTTTACGCGTTATATGCGAAGCTACTTTTTTTCTATATAAAAACTCAGCAAACCCGAATACTAAAAAAAATAAGAATAAAACTATTAAAATATTTGTATAATATTCGGTGATCATAGTTTTTGGACTGAACCATTTTGTAAATTAAGCGTAATTCGCATATCGGTCGGAAGAAAATCTGTAGCGTGTTGAACACCCACAATACATGGGATGTTTAATTCCCGAGCAACAATAGCGGCATGCGATAACATCCCTCCTCTTTCTACCACTACTCCTTTCAAAAGTGGAAATACGACAGTCCATCCGGGATCTGTTTGGCACGTTACCAAAATCTTTCCCTCAAAATTAGCCGACGGATCAAAGTCTTTTAATGTCAAAGTGGTGCCGGAAAACATTTGTGTATTATTTGGCCGCGAAGCGACTGTACCCTTTAATTGGTAAGAATCTTCTTTTTGAGAGAAAACTGGCCGATTTAACAGGTCATTTTCAATTTCGGAAATGCTTTTAGCGGTTTCAAATCTGCGTGGCATTTCTATGTTTTTCCATTTCTCCAGTTTAAGCTTCCTTTGTTCAACAATAGCCAGTGGATCAAAGTTTAATTCTTTGCCATCAATAATCTTTTTAATAAATCCCTCTTTTTCTAATTTTTTACCAATCTCGATAAAAATTTCCCGTACATGCCCGAATACAAGGGTTCTACGGAAACGAGCGTCTTCTCTTCTATAGATTGAATTTCCGGCCCAACGTAATAACCATTCTAGAAATAATTTCTTAAAAAAACTTAGGTTTTTATAATTATTTCCTATGTGTTCTTCTTTTATAGCGTTATTTTGTATCAGCTCTCCCTGTACTAATATTTTTACTAGCGAAATAAAGTTTTTTGGATTTTCAGCTAGTGTCTCCGATTCTAGTTTTAATTCGTTTGGTATTCTTGATCCGAATTTTTTTAAATAAATATAGATTTCTTGCGTCGCCTTATGTGCCGAATATTTGTTGTGAAGCGATTTGATTATTTCTTCTTCTTTATGTTCTAAAAATAGTCTATGGATTATTTTATCTTCTTTTACAAGATGGGCAATTTGTAAAAGCTTATTTCCCGGATCGAGAGAAGTAAGTGGTTTATTTGCGGTCGGCTGCATATACGAATAGGCGTTATCGGAATTTAGCCATTTCTTAAAAATTCTATCTGCTAGACCGGCGCTAACCATTACGGCAAAATCGTTCGCTATAGGTACCCTCCATTGGGACAGTAATCTATTATCAAGCTCTTCATATGATTTTTTTAATTCAGTGAGAGCTAATTTATTCAGATCAATCGAATTAAGATCAAGGAAAATTTTGTCAAAATACCGATTAAATTCTTTTATACGCCACCCCAAAAATGCAAATGTTAAAGAAATCTTAATAAATTGAAGGCTTGCCATAGGAAAATAAAAAAAATACTTTTCAAAAAAACTATATTTTTTCTTAATAAGTGAAGCGTGTTTTTCAACCCCCATCATTTTTTCCATAAATTCGCTACTTAAGCGATATCCGGGGAAAAATGATAACATTTTATACCAACTATTAAGGTTATAGTAAATTCTGTGCCCAATAAACTCGACCATATGTTCAAACGTATCTTTATTCTCCCTTATTAGATTGTCACTTGCGCCCATCATTTTAGAAAAATGCTGATAAACTTCTTGATACACATAACGAACAAAAGAAAAAGTAAGGGGCGTAGTAGCCCCTGCATAACTTTCTGCTATATTTGAATTATCGTATATGTTTTCTTTCATGCCTTGTTATTTGATTAAATCATCAACGCCGACTTCCAACGCCTTGGCAATCTTGGTCAAGGTTTCAATTGTCGGGTTCTGATTAACACCATTCTCTATTTTAACAATGGTATTAAGCGATAAATCAGCAAGGCGAGCTATCTTTTCGAGAGAGTAGCTCTTTTTGCCCCGTAGCTTTTTTAAATTGTCCGAAATGTTATTTGACATTGCTTTCGTTATTGTTTAACATTATAGTATATAGAATAGAATATATAGCATAATTTCTTGATACTACAATGATACATAATTTAAACAATTTTGTAAACGAATCTTCGGGGAGTTCCTTAAACTTTTCCGCGCACGGTGGGTGGGGCAAGGAAAAGAATTTGTCCGCCGAAAAGCATTGCATTCCCCCCACAAAATCAGTGGACGGCGCTTTGCGCCGCCAACCAAAAAATCGGTCAAATTGAAAAAAGTCAAATTGGTGCCCGGAGCCGGACTCGAACCGGCAAGAGCTTGCGCTCACAACATTTTAAGTGTTGCGTGTATACCAATTTCACCATCCGGGCATGACTATTGTTTTTTGTATTTTAATTTGCTTCTTTTTTGATTCCGGCCGCGATGAGTCGGCTGTAAACTGTGGCAATTAGGACAAAGAATTCGTAAATTTTTCAAGCGGTTATCATGACTGTCTCCGTTGATATGATCCAACTCAAGCGGTAAATAGCCATCAACGGTTTTTTTCGCCCAGCCGCAGATTTCACAATGCCGCGGTTTTAAGTTAGCGGCAAATAATCGTTTTTTTAATTTAAAACTTTGGAATGAGAAGTTTTTAACCAAGATTTTTTCCAGCGGTATGCGGGGTTTGCCGATCCCTCTAAGATTCTTGCTCCAGCCTTTGCCTTTAAAATGTTTGGCGTCCAGGCTTAATTCTTTGATATATTTTTTAACCTGTTCGTAATTGCCGCCGGCTTCCCGCAAACCAAGTTTATTTAAAACTTGCCTCAGGCTCAATGAGTTTTTGACGGCAGTTCGCAAATTTTCTTCCGTCCACTTTCTTTTTTTCATCAATTTAATTATATTATATGGTAGACGAATGGTCAAGTATTTTTATGCCTTTGCCGTTTTAAAGGGCATTTACTATTTCCCAGACTTCAAATATAATAGAATAGAAACAACATTATGTCAACCAAACCGCTGGAAATCTACCTCATCGCCCAAAACATCAGAAGTCTCTTCAATGTCGGCTCGCTTTTTCGTTGTGCCGATGTTTTCGGCGTCAAAAAAATTTATCTTTGCGGCTGGACC
>Ga0209541_10016022_pt1 | contig 11126 bp, 9 predicted proteins | sample RifCSPlowO2_01_FD_184027 | JGI IMG/M metagenome (GOLD analysis project Ga0209541, IMG submission 184027) | Groundwater microbial communities from Rifle, Colorado - Rifle CSP2_plank lowO2_0.1 (SPAdes) (version 2) | ecosystem: Environmental > Aquatic > Deep subsurface > Groundwater | place: Rifle...
GACTTTGTCGGGACGGCCTTCAGGGCTTTCAAAAGGGGAAAGTTCTATGTTGTCGGGACGCCGGGATTTGCACCCGGAATCGCACGAACCCGAATCGTGCATGTTGCTGTTACACCACGTCCCGAAAATTAATTCACCAAGTATCTCTTTTTTGTTTCTTCTTCTTTTTCGTATTCAATGTTTTCCATTTTATTTCTTGCTTCATCAAAAAACTTTTTTAATTCATCATCAGATAACTTATTTAATTCCTTGGTCCGGTTTTCTAAATAACCTTTTTCATTTTTAGCCGGATCATCCAGAATCTCATTCATTAAAGCGTTAAGAATGTAGCCTATTCTAGGCCCCGGCTGTATGCCAAGTAAATCCATAGTATCTTTCCCATTTATTTTAAGTTCTTTCAGCGAAACCGGCTCCCGTAATGCTTTCTCAAGCATTACCAAAAATTTTCTCAAGCGGTAGGGCTCTGCTTTCGGCACGCCGGAACCAATCCTATCGCAGAGCCGGACATCAATCAAATCCCAAATGTTCTCGTGACCGACGTTCCGCAAAACCCGGCGCACGGCCGAATCGGTGATCTTTTCCGGGTCTGATTGAAACAAATGATACCGCACCAGCAAGACCACTTTTTCAATATCTTTTTTAGAAAATTTCAAACGGGTCATAATTTTGGCGGTTATTTTTGCACCAACCACGTCATGGCTGTAAAAAGTCGAATCAAGGCCTTCGCCCTTTTTAGTATGGGGCTTGGCGATATCATGGAACAAAGCACCCAATCGGACATGCAAATTAAAATTTTCTTTCACCGCGTAGGTAAAGGCGCGCAAATTATGCTCCCAGACCGAAAATACATGATGTTTATTCTGTCCGACACCAAAGCCATCCTCGAATTCCGGCAAAATATGCTTTAAAAGCCCGGCCTCGCGCATCAACTCAAATGCCCGGGCCGGCCCCCTTTTTAATTCTTCTTCAGTCACTTCATTAGACCTCTCATTTTTACCCGGCCACGGCGCGTGCTGAATAATTTTTAAAAACTCTTCCCTGACTCTTTCCTTAGCAATCATCTGGATTAGCCCGGCTTTCTCTTTTATCGCCTGAAAAGTTTTTCCATCTATCTCAAAATCAAGCTGAATCGCGAACCGAATCGCCCGCAAAAGCCGCAAAGCATCTTCATCAAACCTTTCTTCAGGGTTGCCGACTGCCCGGATCAATTTATTTTTCAAGTCTTCCTGCCCGCCGAATAAATCAGTAATCTTTCCGTCTTTGTCCATTGCCAAAGCATTCACCGTAAAATCCCTGCGTTTTAAATCATCCTTAATATTTTTGGCAAACTCTACTTTATCAGGATGCCTTTTATCGCTGTATTTTGATTCAACCCGGTAAGTTGTCAGTTCAACTACCTTTAAAGATTCATCTTCTGAACCAGTTTTCACGCCAACGGTTCCAAATTTATTCTCATAAAAACTGTTAGGGAAAATTTTCTGAATTTCTTCCGGCTTGGCATTAGTGGTAATGTCCCAGTCCTTCGGTTTTTTACCAAACAAAAGGTCGCGAACGCACCCGCCGACAACATAGGCCTCAAATCCGGCTTTCTCCAGTTTATTTAATATTTCTTGAATTTCTTTTGGAAGAGTCATTTTCAATTAATACCCCCACGAGGAGTTGAACCTCGATTTAGGGTTTAGGAAACCCTCGTCCTGTCCGTTGAACGATGGGGGCGGTTTATTAATTCAAATCATTGAAATTGTATAATTTTTATGCTAATTTTTCAAATTGAAAAGGGCCCGTAGCTCAACGGCGGAGCAATCCCATGGCATGGGATAGGTTGTCGGTTCAAATCCGATCGGGTCCATTGATTTTTGGAGACGTGGCAGAACGGCTAATGCGCCGCACTCGAAATGCGGTGCCCGAAAGGGCTTGGAGGTTCAAATCCTCCCGTCTCCGCCAATCAGGATTTCGCAAGCCAGAGGAAGCCGCCTCGCTTCGCTCGGCGGCCAATTTGTATTGTTTTTGGAACAAAAAAGAAAAAGATTTATCAATCAAAAACTAATCAGGCTGCCTAAGTCATAGAAAGAGTTTTTAAAGATTTGAGAATCAATGCTCAAAACCTACCTTTCCTCAACTACCCCGAGAGTCCAGAGTCCTATAACTTTCGGAGGATGCTATAATATTTTTCGAGTTTATTTCTCAAATACTGCTCATCTGAATGTAATGATCTATGACTGGCAATCTTGTTCAAAAGCTCCAGTTCTTTTTTAATATCTTTTTCCAAAATTTTAAGCTCCAGTTTTGTTTTTGAATCAAGTTTTTTCAGTTTTTTAGAAGCTCGGTATTCGGAAGCAATGAATTGAAGTTTCTTAATTTCTTCGGCGAAATACGGAATACCCTTAGAGACAAGCTGACCGAGAATGCCACCAATGGCCAGCAAGGCAACAAATAATATCAGGTGGGCGGTTATTAAGTTAATTATGGCGTCAAATACTTTGGTCAGCAGTTCAAGTACCGGTTCAAAACCAACATACCAAGCCGGTTTTATTGGCGAAATAATCACAATTGCCTCAACTTGTAATTCTTGGGGAGATGATTCAATATAATTGCCGGCCTGATCGTACGCTCTTACGGTAAGTTGTTTTTTGCCGGGAGTTTGGGACGGCAAGGGATAGTAACCGGAATCATCAATAGAAAGCCTCGTCGATTCACCATGGTCGATCTTGGCTTCATAGTGATCAACGCCTGATAAACTATCGGCGGCGCGAAGATTAAATTTGGGGTTAGGATTAGTGGTATCTTGAGGATCTGCTCGTACCACTTCAAGATTTTCCGGCAAGCCGGTATCAATCTGGAATTTGAAATGCGATATTTCTCCCCAGCCATTGTTGTTATGAAGTTGCACATGGAAATACCAAGCGCCATCTGCAATATCCGATAAGCTCTTTCTGTTAATTGCGGTATTATAACCTACGGTCGGTCGCGAATTTGAGAATTTATCATATAAGAGACGAGCAGCGTTAACGTCAGAAGGCACTGTCCAACTGAACTCTGGGGCGTTATTTGAATACCATTTTTCGGGGTCAGGATGCGTCGATGAAGAAATTCTTGGGGCCGCCGGCACTCCGACAACAGGCGCTGGGACAGGCGTTATTTTTTCTTCGCCAATTAAATTAAAACTCGCTTGGGCACCACTACTAAAAACATCAGTTCCGTAGCCGTCATTAGCCCGAACTGCTGCTGAAGAAAAAACTAAAGATGCCGAGCCGGCCCTCTTAACCCTAAAAGTCGCGCTGATAATTTTGCCGACAGTGCCCTTAAACCCCGGGGTAGGCAATCCTCCGTTGAACGATAGAGTACCGACACTGTTGGAAAAAGTCGGCTCGTCCACCCACAAAGAGAATATTGACCCCGATTTACTAATTGAAATTATCTCTAAAAGACCGCTGGGAAAATTTACGGTGGTCTCTGCATTGTTTATATCCGCATTCTCCGTATTAACCAGAACGTTAACCGTAAAAACATTTCCTACGGTAAAATTACCGGACGACGGGCTGAAATAAAGAGTCGCGGCATCTGCCGCTCTGGCGCCAAAAAGCAGAAAAACAAAAAAACCGAAAAGTAAAAATATTTTCTGCGTCCTTCCCTCCTTCATCCCGTTAGAGACAGGTTGCGACCCGGTCGAAACCGTGCCTAATTAGTTTATTATATATTCCCACCAAAGACATTCTGGCCATCGCTTTTCTTATATACTTGTTCGTTGTGTCTCTAACGGGATTCATATAATAATTCTAACATCAAATCGGCCTTTCCGCCCGATTTTTGTCCACACCCCTAAAACAGAAAATGGTTGTCAGGAATTTTTTCGTCGTTTTAAGATCAGGCGCAAAACATAAAATATAAGAACGGCGATTAGAAGCGTGATAATCCAAAACAAAATGTTTTTGTAAAACGGCGCGGGCAGAACGGTAATTTTTGCCTTCGTGATGCTTTCATTTCCCGCTTTATCAACCGCTTTTATTTGGACGATACTCTTAAGCGATTGGTCCCGAATAAGGTATGGGCTTTCAGCCCGGACAAAATCACGGTCGCCCTCTTTGATTTCATAATAAGCGATTCCTGAATCTTTATCCGTAGCAAAGAAGCTCACAAAATACTGATTATTAAAAACATACGAGTCATGGCTTATGATTGCCTCAATAAACTCGGGCGGCGTCTTATCATTTGAAGTTAAATTATTCCAATCATCGCGAGGCCGCGAGTCAAATTTTTCAGGCAAGACATCCATGACTAAATTTTTAACACTTACCTTATCTTTGGTTCCCTTGCCGTCATGTAGATAAGCAGAAAGATTATCAGGTGTCAGAGTAATTTGGCCTACTTTTTGTAATCTCAAAACAATATTGAAAATAATCGCGTCTTTGGAGTTTAAACCATCAGGGGTTCCACCAACAAAAGAAATGCTTGTATTGCTCTCCGATGGCAAAGGTTTGCCAGGCCAAAGAGAAAATTTGGAACCCGCCGTATTGATATCAATTAAAGAAACTGACCCTGCTAAATAGTCCAGCAAAACGCTGCCCTCAACCGCATTTATATTTTTATTTTCAGAATCAACACGAACACTAAATATTATCGTATCCCCAACAAAAAAATCCGGATGATTTGCGTCTATATAAATATTTGAAGCAAAAACCGAATACGGCAACAATAGTGCGCTCAATACCAGAATGGAGAGGTATATTTTTTTGTTGGCTCTAACGGGATTCATAATTATTTTTTCCATTGATATAGCAAGATTGAGAAATCTACAGAGTCAACCCTATTATCTTTGTTTATATCAACATAAGGATTTTTGAATGGAGGTTTTGTTTTCCAAAAAGCTAACAGTATAGAAAAGTCTGTGGAATTAATTTTATTGTCACCATTAAAATCAGCCCCGCTCGGGACACTCACCGGAATCGTCGATATTATAGCTGCACTACCACCTCCACCACCTCCACCGGAAGGCGGTGGTGTGGGGGTGGGCGTTGGTGTGGAGGTGGGCGCAGATTCAGCTGTAAATTGTTCCGTTGATGCCGCCCAGTTAGTTTCGGCTAAAGCTCGCGCCTTAACTTTGAACCAATAAGTTCCCGCTGTTGGCACATCATCCAAAGTCAACGACAGGTTTATAAAATCTCCGGCATTTATAAATGCAGTATCTGACGCAGAGTCCACATCATCGTTTCCACCGCACAAATTATCTTCACTGCTTACAATACAGTAAACATAGTAAAAGTCGCTCCCTGAAGTTCCCATGTTGTCAATTCTCACACTGGCAGTTATGGTTGGTATAATTTTGTCTGTAATTTCAATTATTTGAACGTCAGCCGGCGAACTAGAAAGATTCCAATAATCATTTACTTTAATCGTTTTCCCGTTAATGACGACAGAAACTACAGTTTCCCAAACACCGCCAACGGCGCTACCGCCAATACTATAACTATAACTGTAGGTTCCGTTTGAGTCCTTAGTCATCACGCCAGCTGGGACTTGGACTGTTCCGGCGGGGTCAGTAATAACCACTGCTGGCAGAGAATCAGCATCCGTTGGAATAGTCGCGTAATTTAGAACCTGCAATTTTGCTTTGTAAGCGGTGTTGACCGTAGTTCCCTCAAAGTCGGACAGTGTCACCGTGAAATGATTGGCTATCTCCTCAACGATAAAACTTTTATCCACTTTGACTAAATCGCCGGCTCCCGCGCTGCCACAAGACATCATGGCGCGCCAACTACCGGAAGCAGCGGTTGGCAGGGTAGTGTAATCGTAATAATGCCAACCGTCACTTCTTTCGTTCATGAGCGTGGTTGGTGAAACTTTCTCCACATTAAGAGGATCAGTTATTCCGATAGTGCAATCTGTTGTAGAAGGGGAAAAATCGTCTTCAAAGACGAATTCGCCCAAGGTAACGGTATCGCCGGGAGCAATTTTTTGATAACCGGCATATACAAAATCAGTCGCAAAAAAAACTAAAAACAGCGAGATAAAACAGCCAAAAACTTTCCTCATGGTAAAATTATAGCACACGTCTAAGTTTCCATAATCCACAATATTGTGGATAGGTGTGGGGGTGAATCTGATATAATTAAGTTGGAGAATTATACCTATGTTTTTACCAAACTCACATTCTTTCTTGTTGGTAAGATCAGTTTTGCTGTCCTCCTCCTCGTCAGATCCTGGAAGGAAGCTGTTTTTACCGAATACAGATTCTTTTCTATTAAGACACGGGCCAATTGTTGATCCTATTTATTTTGCACCTGAAGGGTTTACCCCCACACCTGTTTTAGAAGAAACAGGTGTGGGGGAACAATCCAAAATTAAGGATCAGGGTAAACGCACCTTTTTGAAAGTGGCGAGCATTGCTGGCGCCAGCGCCATCGCTTCCCAAATCCTTTCACCTAAAAAAGCTTCGGCTTTTATAATGGGCAGTTCGCCGACGACTGGGGTAGTTGGCGTCAAGAATGCGGCCAATACCAGAATCAATCCCGCCACCGAAGAAACCGCCGCTACGCTTGCCACCCAAGCAACCGCCGCTACGCTCCTCAAGACCTCGGATTTAACTTTTGATACCGGATCTTTGCAGGTCAAAGTCACATCACTACCCGACAGTAGTTTTAGTGATTCGGGAAGTGTGGCCAAAAAAGGTCTGGTAGATGCTGACCGACATGTTCAGGTTGATGTTTTGAGTTCGGCGCTACCGACTACCGCTTCTACAGAGACGACGCTCCAAACAATTTCTTTTGGTGGTAAAAAATATGCCCTTCGTCTTACAACGGTTGGTTCTGTTGACTACGTGGCTGAAGCGGATACCGGTACCGCAACTTCTGCCGCGTTATGGCGAGTAAAAAAAGTGGATAGTACTTCTGGTATTATTATCACATGGGCAGATGGTAATGCTAATTTCGATAATGTAGCAACCGATTTAACCACATTAACTTATTCATAAAAAAAATGTGGCGAGGTTATCCACACCTAAAACTTGTGTTTCAGCAAGTTATCAAATATAATAATCCCAAGATATGTTAAAAAACACATATTTTGGCAATAAATAAGCAATAAAAATGCAATATATTGAATTGAGAGAGCAATTAAAAGATTTTAAAATATTCAATCTTAGTGACATAAGAAAAATAGAGGCGGATTTTGATTTGCGGCGGTTAAATGAATGGCAAAAGAAAAATTATATAAAAAAAATCCGGCAAGGTTTTTATATTTTTTCCGACCTTGAAATAAGCGAGCAAATACTTTTTCTTATCGCTAACCGCATTCACGGTCCGTCATATATCTCTCTTGAAATGGCGCTCTCTCTCCACGGGCTTATCCCCGAAGCTGTGTATGGCATAACATCTGTTACAACTCAAAAAACCAAAACACTGAAAACTTCTATCGGTGATTTTATTTATAGACACATAAGGCCGGAGCTCATGTTTGGTTATGAGTTATTAGAACACGAGGGACACCGCTATAAAATGGCGGAAATGGAAAAATCCGTTCTTGATTATCTTTACTTTAATTCAAAAATTAATAATGATGAGTCCTTCGCCGGGTTGCGTTTTAATGCCGCCGAGTTTAAAGAAAAAGCGGATATGGAAAAGCTTAACAAATATCTTCTCGCCTTCGACAACGAAGCACTTACGAGGCGGGTGAAGAAGTTTTTAGTATATATCCAGCATGCTTGATTTAAAAAATATAGAAAGATATTATCCGGACAATGAGAAGCCTTTCAAGAGGAACATCTTGAGGGAGTATTTGCAGTATAAAATCCTGGAAATTATTTTTGCGTCCGAATACGCCAACAAACTGGCGTTCATAGGCGGTACAGCTTTGCGCATCATTTATCAAAACAGACGTTTTTCTGAAGATATTGATTTTGATAATTTCGGATTAACAGATATTGAATTTGAGAGAACGGCGCAGGAAGTCAAGGCCGGGTTGGAGACGGAAGGATTTAAGACGGAGATAAATATTGTCGGCAAGAAATCTTACCGCTGCAATGTGCGTTTTCCGGGCCTGCTTTTTGATAGCGGACTTTCACAGCATCAAGATGAAAAAATACTCATTCAAATTGACAGCTTGGCTCAAGGTTTTGACTACCAGCCGGAGCGGAAAATTTTAAACAAGTTTGATGTATTCACCGAAATTTTTGTTCCTTCAGCCAGTTTACTGTTGTCGCAAAAAATAAACGCCGCTCTAACCCGCAACAGGGCAAAGGGCAGGGATTTTTATGATATTATTTTCTTGCTGTCTTTTACCAAGCCCAATTATAAATTTCTTGAACAGAAGCTGGGTATTGGAGATGCGGAAAAATTAAGAGCCAAGCTGGTTGAAATAAGCAGTGGACTTAATTTTGCAGAACTGGCGAGGGACATAGAGCCATTCCTGTTTAGTCGGGGCGATAGCAAAAAGGTTGAGCTGTTTTTGGATTTTATCGCGCAGGCCGAGCTATAAATCTTTTTGATTTTTGATATTTAATTTTTGATTTATTAAAGATATCCACACCACAAAACTATAGACTACGAATTATGGTGTATACTATAATAGTAAATAAGTTAGAAATTAAATTGTAATTTTCATTTTTGATTTTTACATTTTGATTTAATAAAGACATATGGCATTCGTAGCAGCAGACTGGACAATAGATCGTCAAACAAAAAATATTACGTATAACGGTAACGATCATACCGGGGCAAGTCCGTCATACGCGACCGTGGTTCAGTTCCACCGAGCATTGCAGGACTTTGCGGATGATGCTGGATACGCGGGTAACGACGAGCTTGATATCACCGATCCGACACCATCCGATCGTTCAACCGACAACATCGTCACGCTCCTCAATGGTTGGAATATTGACGATAATGCCGCGGAGCATATTTATGATGGCTCCATTATTCAAAAAAACGGCGACGAGATTTACGACGGTATCAAAATCCTTGCTCCCACCGGCACCGCTGTGCAATTCATACAAAATAGCGCGGTGTTGTCAGATGACTGGTGGAACTCTTCAGAAGGAGGCACGCACACCGGAGCGGCTGATGCTTCGGTTCTCACTGACAGCACAAAATCTTGGACGACCGATCAGTGGGTTGGTTACAGAATCAGAAACACCACGGACGGTTCTTTTGCTACTATCACGGCAAATGCCGCGACCACCATAACAGGCACGCTTGAAGGCGGGACGGATAATGACTGGGATGCCTCAGACGCGTATATCATCGTGGACGGACTCAATAGCGATGCCAATAACGGCGTTTCGCACAACTTTATGTTAAAGGTGCGAACGGTCGCGGCAGACACAGACGGCCGCCGTCTTATCGCTACAAGCCGTGAGTGGGGAAGAACATACCTGGAATTCAAGGTGAACGGCACCACTCGCGGCATCAACGTGGTGGCGCTCGCCGCGGCGACAGACCTCAACAACACCACAACCTCAACTACAGTTTCTGGCTATAGCGATGTGGTAAACGACCGCACGACCTCCTCGGCTACGGTGAGCGGCGTCAATTCACTGGGCGCGACCACGCTCAATGTGTCTAGCGGCCCCGCATTCAGTATCGGCCAATTCATCGCCGTCAACGACGGCGCCAATATTGGTGAGTATCAGATCACGAATATCGTCACCAATGCGCTCACCATTACGCCCGGCCTTGATAAGGCAACGGCGGGAGGTGAGACGATCTACAACATCAGCTATGGCTTCGAGGCTATTGATGTGAATAACGACACGACCAACGAGAACTACTTCACAAAATGGGATCGCGGCTCGCGCACGATCAACCAGTTTTATGAGCGCATGAAATATGTCAGTCGGGACGTTCCGTACACTACACTTATTCCGGCTAAACGCATCTTCGGCTTAAGCGGCGAATTGTTCCGGGGTATCACTCACGAAATTGTTGTTGATACTCCTTCTGCTACTGACTTCTTTGCCGCTGAAGCAGTGTCTTGGTCTGGTGGGACTGGCCGAATGCTCGCCATCAACGATGTGAATGCGCCCACAAAAATGTGGATCCAGCTTTTGACCGGAGTCAAGCCTACTGATAATCAAACGATCACGGGCGGAGTTTCAACGGCCACCTGCCTTATGAATGTCACGATAACGGACCGCACCATCTCCACGCCATTCGTCGGGGTCTCTACCGGTTCTGCCATCATCGGCGCGTACGGTTTTGGCGTTGAAGCCGCTGACCTAACCCAAAATGACAAGGTGTTTGACCTTAACAACACCCAATACTCGCCTCCCAACATCGTCACATTCACGGTTTCCGGCATCGTTTCAGGCGAGGATAGATTGCTCGTCGCGCCAAAAGGCTTCCGCTTCGCATATGACACTGAGGTAAGCGGTCCATTCACTGTTGGAGAAACTCTTACCTTCACGTCTCCTGCGGGCACTGCGAAGCTTGCAGAGCTGTATGATAACGGAACGACAGGATTTATGTACATTGGTGAGATGTTAACCGGCAGTACTCCGACTGACAATTCAACTATCGCCGGAGCAACCGCGACGGCTAATGTCAACGGCGCCGTGACAGTTGATATTGACTTGAGACAGATGAGTTTAAACGGCGCGTTAACCGGCGCCACTGTCACATCGGTTGTGGTGAACGGTACGATCCCGGCTGATACGCCAAATACGTCAAATGCCGGAACTAAAACTATCAGAATTGAACGGGCTGACGGTCAGTACACACTCCACACCTATACCTCTTGGTCTGTGTCAACGTTTACTATCGGATCTACAGATTTCTCAACAAACAACGCAGCGAACGGCGCTAATGTCTTTTTGAGCTATGTAGACAAGCTGGCTGATGCGACGACTGCCACATTTAGCGGGATTTATAACGCAGACCGAAACCTATTCATCCGCGTCCGCGATGCCGGTACGGCAGGTGATACAGTGCCAATCAAGACCTTTGAAACCACCGGTACGCTTGGCTCGTCGGGAGGTTCAACTACTGCCATCAGAACATCGGATGCATAATCACAAATTCAAAATTATGAATCCCGTTAGAGACACAATGAACAAGAACATAAGAAAAGCGGTGGCCAGAGTGTCTTTGGTGGGAATAATTATAAACTAATTAGGCACGGTTGCGACCAAGTCGCAA
>Ga0209541_10016024_pt1 | contig 11125 bp, 10 predicted proteins | sample RifCSPlowO2_01_FD_184027 | JGI IMG/M metagenome (GOLD analysis project Ga0209541, IMG submission 184027) | Groundwater microbial communities from Rifle, Colorado - Rifle CSP2_plank lowO2_0.1 (SPAdes) (version 2) | ecosystem: Environmental > Aquatic > Deep subsurface > Groundwater | place...
TAGCTCCTAATTTATTCAATTCAGCGTAATGAATCGCTCTGTTTTCATAGACCCAATCGTGGATAAATGTTTGCCCGTTCGCAACGGCCGCGATCGGCACGAAGAAAGGCAGGTTGTCTATGTTCAATCCAGGATAGGGAAGCGGGTGGATTTTTTCCTCCAGAGAAACAAGCTTGGACGGATAGGTCTTTATGTCCACCAAGTTTGTGTGGTCATTTTCTGACTTATATTTATTTAGGATTTTATATTTAAAGCCCATCTTTTCCATCTTAAGCAGTTCCAGCCGGAGAAAGTCTATCGGACACCCAAGTATTGTGATCGAAGAATTCGTAGTGGCGGCAACAGAAAGATATAGCATCGAATCGATCGGATCCTCGCTTATGGTGTATTCCACCGGCGTGCCAAGATCAGGCTTGCCGTGGATCGTAAGCGTATGCGTGCCGATGCCTTCGATTTTCACGCCCAGTTTAAGAAGGAAGTAGCAAAGATCCTGGACCTGATAGTTGGAGGAGGCGAACTTTATGGTCGTTGTGCCCTCGATCTTTGAAGCGGCCATAATAGCAGAGCCGGTGGCGGTGTCGCCAGACTCATACATAATAATGTCCGCTGGGCGGAGTTTACCCACGGTTACGCTATAAACCTTTTCCAAGGTCGCTATATCAATACCCATATTTTCAAGGGCATAAAGATGCGGGCGGACTGTCCTGGTTCCCAGGCGGCAGCCGCCGGGCTGGGGCAGGGTGAATTTCTTGAACAGGTGCGCGAGCGGGCCGAGGAACAATATTATGCTTCTGGTTCTTAGCGCCGCGGCAACATTTATCTTATTAAGGCTAAGTTTCTTGGGCGGTATTATTTCCACGTCCTTACTATCGTTTATCCACTTGATGGAGACGCCGATGCTCTCCAAGACCTCTATTATCCTAAAAACCTCCTCTATTTTCGGCATATGCTTCAAAACCGTTTTCTTGGGGTTCAGTAAAGACGCGCAAAGTAGGAAAACCGCTCCGTTCTTGGAGGAATTGGTGGTAACAGTACCCGAAAGCTTCCTTCCACCCTCGATCTCAAAGTTTATCGCCTGGGGAAGTTTTATCATCTCGCGGTTAAGTGCTTCGCTTATCTTCAGGAGCATTTCGGCGCTTATGTTTTGCCTCCCAGATTCAATGCGCGCCACGGCGCTCTGGGTGGTTTCCAAAAGTTCCGCCAGTTCCTTCTGGGTGATGTTTTTTTGCGCGCGCAGGTCGGCTATGAACTTGCCGATCTCTTTAAGGGTAGAAGACATAATTACATTCCAAAATATATCAGATATGATATATTTAGGCAAGCTTTAGATTCCTACTTTTCTTTTTCGCCCGATCCAATCTGAGCGGAGGCCTCGGTCAACAACTTAGCCAACTTTTCCTTGTTCTCTTTAATAAAGCTCTCGTAAAGAGCCTTATCTTGGCTGTTTTTCGCCTCCCTGGCCATCTTTTCATAGATCACTATCTGGTCCTTTATGCCCCTAATCGAATCCTCACCTATGGAAACAGGTTTTAGTTCGCTCATTTTATTTATATCCTCTGCAAGGATCTATTCTAGGTTTATACCTTTTGGCTTCCCATGTCAATAAATCTTCGGTTGCCTTCTTTGACACTGTTTACCCCATAACCTACAATTGTGAGGCTTATGTTTACTCGAAGGATTGGAATAGATTTGGGGACGACCAACACCGTCGTTTTTGTGCCGAAAAGGGGTTTCGTCATCAACGAGCCGACCATTGTAGCGCTTAACCTCGCGGACAATTCCGTGCTGGCAGTAGGCAAAGAGGCCAAGGAAATGATCGGCCGGACTCCCGGCGACATCGCCGCCTACCGCCCACTTAAGGACGGCGTCGTAGCCGATTACTACATCACCCGCGCGATGCTCAAGTATTTCATCCAGCGCGCCATCGGCAATTTCAATGTCTCAAGACCAGAAGTCGTCATTTCCGTTCCCGCTGGAATTACGGCGACCGAAAGGCGGGCGGTCATAAATGCGGCCGTCGAGGCGGGCGCTAAGCGCGCCTATGTCGTCCGTGAACCCTTGCTAGCCGCTTTGGGCGCCGGCATCACTATTAACTCTTCCTCCGGCAACATGATCATCAATGTCGGCGGGGGGACCTCCGAGGTGGCGGTCATTTCGCTGGGCGGCATCGTGAGCTGGTCCAGTCTGCGTGTTGCCGGAAACAAGTTCGACGAAGCCATAATGGCCTATATCAAAAAGAAATATTCCATTTCGATAGGCGAGCAGACCGCCGAAGCTATAAAGATCGCTGCCGGCTCGGCCTTGCCACTGAAGAATAAGCTTGAGTTTCAATTCAGGGGCCGCAACCTACTGACCGGCCTGCCAAAGGATCTGATAATAACATCGAATGAAGTTGCCGAGTGTCTTAACCCGCTCCTAACGGAAATAGCCCTTTCGGTGCAGAACGTTTTCAACCAAACCCCGCCCGAGCTCGTCGCCGACATCATGGAAAAAGGAATAATACTCTCCGGCGGTTCGGCCCAGCTCCGCAGCGCCGATGAATTCTTCAAGAGATTCTTGGGCGTGCAGACCTACCTGGCCGAAGACCCGATACTTTGCGTCGCTAAAGGTTCCGGTATTATTTTGGAGCATCTCGACATCTACAAGCGCGCGCTTCTCAATAAAAACTAAATGTTGGAAGAAAAGATAAGAAGACTGTTTGATTCGAACAAAGCTTCGCATGCATATCTCTTCTTTGGCGACAGCCAGGTGGGCAAATTAACTTTCGCTTTGAAATTGGCTAGCTATTTGGAATTCGGCAAGTTTGAAAAAAATACGAGGCTATTCAGTGAAACTCTAGTCATTAAACCCATAATCGAGGAAACCAAAGAATCCATCGGCATAGAACAGATAAGGGCGGTTAAGAATTTCCTGTACCAGTCGCCGGCAAATTCGAAATACCGCCTGGCGATAATCGACGACGCGCATTACATTACGGACATCGCGCAAAATGCTCTCTTGAAAGTCGCCGAGGAACCCCCGGCGCACGGCGTGATAATAATGATAACTCCTAATCCAGACGTTTTAATGAAAACCCTCCAATCAAGGTTTCAAAAAATATATTTCCCGCGGCTGACAATTGATGAAGTTCAGAATATTTTGATAAAGGATTTCAACATCCCAGTGATGAAGGCCAAAGAGGCCGCCGCGATTTCTTTTGGCCGAGTCGGCCGGGCGGTAAATTTATTGAACGATGAAAAAACTGCGGATAGAGACAAAGAAGCCCGCGATTTGATAGCGGGTAGGGTTGGCTGGCGGGATGAGGCCAAATATCTTGCTGACCCAGAAAACCGCGGCAAGATTTATCCGTTTCTCGAAAACCTTATCGCGCGCCTTTCAACTGACCCCGTCAAAAACTTCGAAGCGCTAAAGTCGCTCTCGCGCCGCATGGAAATAATGTTTGACACCAGCGCCAACAAAAGGCTCCAGCTCGAAGCAGGCCTTTATCCAATTTCAAAATCAATGTAATCTAGTAAATACATGAATACACATATAAAGGAAATAACCGACCGCCTGAAGGTTATTGTCGATGCTTATAAAGAGGAACTCTCGGCCATAAGGACCAACCGCCCCAATCCAAAGCTCGTTGAGAACGTGAGTGTTGATTACATGGGTACCCCCATGACGGTTAAACAGCTTGCGACCATAAATATCGAACCACCGAAGGATATCGTTATAGCCCCTTGGGACAGGGCATCCATCCCGGCCGTGGAAAAGGCGCTTAAAGACGCTGGAATGGGCCTGAATGTCGCCGCGCAGGGCAATGTGATAAGGGCGAAACTCCCCGAAATGACGCAGGAAAGGGTAGAGGAGTTCATTAAGCTCGTTAAGGCCTCGGCCGAGCAGTCAAAGATAAGGATAAGGATGCTCCGCGACGACATAAATAAAAAGCTTAAGGACATCAAGGATGAAGATCAAAAGTTCCGTTCCAAGGACGAAGTCCAAAAGAAAGTTGACTCGGCCAATAAGGAAATCGAATCTGTTTTAGAGGCTAAGATAATCGAAATAAAATAATGCTTTTTACGATAGCCATATTCATCGGCCTGATAGCCGTTCTTATCGTCGGCCACGAGTTCGGGCATTTTCTGTTGGCCAAGTTGTTCAAGCTTCGCGTGGACGAGTTCGCCTTCGGCTTTCCGCCTAGACTCATTTCAAAGAGAGTGAGGGAAACGAAGTATAGCCTTAACCTGATACCGCTTGGCGGGTTCGTAAAGATTTACGGTGAGACAGCCGATGCCGGAAAGGAACATATACAAAGGAGTTTTTACCATCAGGCGGCCTGGAAAAGATTCTTGGTCATTTTCGCGGGAGTGGTGATGAACTTCTTGATCGGTTGGGCGGCTTTCAGCGCCATATTCATTTCCGGCGTTCCGCACAAGGTCTATATCGATGAGGTCGCCCCCGGTTCTCCGGCGGAGGCCGCCGGTTTCAAACCAGGTGAAGAGTTAAGGGGGTTTGAAACGCCGGAAAGTTTTTCACAGTTTGTGAAAGATAATGCGAGTAAGGAAATTTTGATAAATGATAAGCAAGTAACGCCAAGGGTGAACCCGCCGCTGGGCGAAGGCGCCTTGGGAGTGGCGGTTTCTGACGCCTATGTCGCCCCGCGCGGATTCTTTGCCTCCGTGAGGGACGGCTTCTTCAGGACAGTTGAAACGCTAGGCTCAATTCTTGTCGGTCTCGGCAGAATAATAATGAGTCTGTTTTCTGGCGGAGACTTGGCCAGCCAGGTTTCCGGTCCGGTAGGAATATTTAAGGTCGTAGGCGGCGCGGCTGACTTGGGATTCATATATATACTTAATTTACTGGGCCTGCTTTCGCTCAATTTGGCCGTTTTCAACCTTTTGCCGGTGCCGGCCTTGGACGGAGGCCGTCTGCTCTTCATCGGCCTTGAAAAGCTCCTTGGCCGCCGCCTTAATCCGATGCACGAGAACGTCGCAAACCTCATCGGCTTCGCCCTATTAATGCTTTTGGCCGTTACTGTTACAATTAACGATGTGTTGAAATTAACCCGATGAGACAATCACAAATTTTCATTAAGACCCAGAGGTACGCTCCAGCCGAGGAAGAGGCGAATAACGCCAAGCTTCTCATTAGGGCCGGCTTTATCAATAAGGAAATGGCCGGGGTTTATTCTTACTTGCCGTTGGGATTGATGACTCTTCGGAACATCGAGTCCGTCATCCGCGAGGAGATGAACGCGATCGGCGGACAAGAAGTTTTAATGACAACGCTCCAAGACCCGGAAGTATGGAAAAAGAGCAATAGGTGGGTTGAGGAAGAAGTTGACGCCAGTAAGGGGTTGCCTTGGTTTAAGACAAAGTTATCAAAGGGTGGGGAATTGGGAATCGCAAACACGCACGAAGAAGCTCTAGCCAACATATTAAGACACCATATATCTTCTTATAAAGATTTGCCTAAATATATCTATCAAATACAAACAAAATTCAGGAATGAATTAAGGGCAAAATCCGGCATTCTAAGAGGAAGGGAATTCTTAATGAAAGACCTTTACTCATTCAGTAAAGACGAGAAAGAATTCAGGATATTTTATGAAAAATGCGCGGAAACATATATGAAGATATTCAGCCGCGTTGGTCTGGGGGGAATAACATACAGAACTTTTGCGAGTGGCGGCGCCTTTTCCAAATTTAGCGATGAATTCCAAACCATCTCTGATGTTGGTGAAGACACTATTTATGTCGACAATAAGAAGAATATCGCTATAAATAAAGAGGTTTATACGGACGAAGTTATAAACAGTCTTGGTTTGACGCGCAATAGTCTGATAGAAAAAAAGTCTATAGAGGTTGGAAATATATTTCCCTTGGGAATAAATTATTCAAAAGCTCTGGGATTATCTTTCAAAGATGAAAATGGCGCGAGCCATAATGCATTTATGGGAAGCTATGGTATAGGTATTTCCAGATTAATGGGAACAATTGTTGAAGTTAATCACGACGAAAAAGGCCTGGTTTGGCCGGAAGAAGTGGCGCCTTTCAAGGTGCACCTGATAGAGCTTAAGAAGGGCCTGGGCGAGAAACTTTACGAGCGCTTGTCGCGTGATCAGGCGGATTTACATCATAATGGAAATAAAGTATTCTATGATGATCGCGATATCGGCGCCGGCGACAAATTCAATGACTCCGACCTTATCGGCATCCCATATCGGGCTGTGGTAAGCGAAAAAACCGGCGGCAAAATAGAACTAAAAAAACGTAACGAAACAAAAACAGAACTAATAACCTATGAATTTTTGGCAAAACTTTTACAAGAACGTCGGGATTGATCTAGGTACCGCCAACACTCTCCTTTATCTGAAAGGGGCGGGGATTGTGGTAAACGAACCGACTATTGTGGCGATTCACGCCAAGACCGGCGACATTTTAAGCGTGGGCGGGGAAGCCAAGAAAATGTTGGATCGCACGCCGGCGCATATCAATCTGGTGAAGCCCCTTACGAATGGCGTCATTTCCGATTTTGAGACGACCGAGGAGATCTTGAAATATTTTTTCAGGAAAGTCGGCGGCAAGGGATTTTTCTCCAGGTTTCACATAGCGGCCATAAGCGTTCCGACCAATCTTACCGAGGTTGAAAGGAAATCAGTTGAGGACGCGGCGATTTCCGCCGGCGCCGGCCGGGCGTACCTTATCGAGGCCCCGATCGCGGCCGCGATCGGGGCGCGCTTGCCGATAGAGGAACCTTCGTCCAATATGATCATCGACATAGGCGGCGGCACCACTGAAATATCAATAATTTCCGTCGGCGGTGCCGTCAAATCCAAAAGCCTGAAGGTCGGCGGCGAGAAATTCAATGAGGACATAATCAGGTTTGTGAAAGATGAGCTCCGGTTGCTTATCGGCGAACCGACCGCGGAGGAACTGAAGATCACCATAGGTTCGGCCATACCGCTCGAAGAAAAGCTCGAAATGATAGTGAGGGGACGCGATATGGCCACCGGCCTGCCGCGCGAGGCCGTCATTAAAGACATGCAGGTCCGCACTGCGATACACAAGTCTCTCCGTGCCCTTTCGGAGGCCGTCCGGGCCATCATCGAGGAATCCCCCCCGGAGCTTGTTGGCGACATCTTGAAAAAGGGGATACACATGTCCGGTGGAGGAAGCCTTTTGAGAGGCATAGACCGGTTCATCGAGAAGGAGGTTACGGTTTCCACCGGCATCGTTGACGACCCGCTCACCTGCGTCGTCCGCGGCCTAGGAATGATAGTTGAGGACCTACCGAGGTACGAAACCATCATCTCCAACCAGCAGAAGCCCCGACAAGTCATACTATAATGAAGTTTAGATATCTTGCCGCCCTCGCGATAATCGCGACCCTGTTCCTGTCGGGGGAACGGTTTATGTCCGCGAGATTTCAGTTGGCCGGGTCGATCGGCGAAGCTGTCGGATTTTTCACGCCGAATGCCGACCTGAAAGCCATGATAGCTGACCTAAAGCTCGAGAATGCCGACCTTAGGGCAAAGATATTTTTAGACTTGATAACGCCCAAAGGAACCTTCAAGGTCTATTCGACCTATCCATTCAATAATTCCAACGAAATTGCGATTGCGGCCGGAGCCGACTTGGGCGTGAAAGATGGAGACGCCGTTGTGGCGGGCTCAGGGTTGTTAGTCGGCAAGGTCAAATATGCCTTCAATAATTACAGCATAGTCACGACCATCCATGACCCAAGTTGGGAGATGGCGGTTCGCATCGGCAAAGCTCAGGTTGACGGCCTTTTCAATGGCGGTAACACGCTCACCATCCAACTTATCTCCGGCGCGGCAACGGTCGCCGAGGGCGATGAGGTGGTGACTTCCGGCGCAGGCATACCGTACGGCCTCAGCGTCGGTTATATTAAGGCCGTATCCCTCGACATTACTGGACACTTTAAGAATGCGATTGTCGTTCCCGCGGTTGTGTTGAACGACCTAAAAAATGTTTCAATTCGCCATAAATAGTTTCTTGGTTGCTTTCGCGTCCATGGTGCAAACAGTCGGATTTGTTTCGATTAACGGCATAAAACCGAACTTGGCCCTGGCTCTTATAGTTTCCATAAGTGTATTTGAAACTAAATGGCTGAAGCGCATTATTTTCATATTGCTCGCGGCCTTATTCCTAAAATCCAGCCCTTACATTGATTTCCAAACCGTCGTTTTTGGCGGTGCGGCGGCGCTTGGAATTGCCCTGATTGATTATTTGCCTTGGCATAGGCACATCAATTGGTTCTTTGCGTTGTCAACCGCCACTTTGGTCGGGGCGGCGCAGGGCGTTGGCTGGTTCGAACTCGGGACCGAATTGGTCTATAATCTTGCCGTCGGTTTGGTGTTCATATTGATAGTTCCGAGACTTAATGAAGATAAAAGGCCACAAAAGAATAAGTTTCGATGAGGCGATAACTAATAGCGGCCTTGAAGAATCACGGGTGATGGAAAGACCCATTAATTCCAGTGTCTTTGCCGTCTTTCTGTGGGTCACCATGGCGATCTCGGTCCTGATGTTGGCAAGAACATTTTCACTTGGCCTCCTAAACGGGGATTCGTACGAGAAAAGGGCTCTCGCGAACGTAAATAAGGAAATATTGATCCCGGCGCCCCGTGGCATAATAACCGACCGTTTCAACAAACCGCTCACGAGCAACAAGCCTGTTCTCAGTGTGTTCTTGAAGATATCGGATATTGCCAGATACGGCGAACTGCAATCTGTGCTTGATGCTGCCACAGGCGTTCTTAGGCTTGAAAAAGCCATGGTCCTTGATTCCATTAATGTGGCTATCAATGCGTCGGCCGCGGACGTGAAGATATCCGAGGATATTACTGGTGAGACTGCGATAACAATCAAAGACTTGGGCCTAAATTCCATATTAGTCGAGCAGGATTATAAGCGCGAGTATCTTGATCCGTCCCTGTCGCATGTTATCGGTTATGTCGGCTTGCCGACAAGAGAAGAGATGGCCGCAAACCCGGAGATGACGCCGATTAACAACATCGGCAAGTCCGGCTTGGAGCTTTATTACGATAATGAATTGCGGGGTTTAGACGGCAAAAAAGTATATTTGCGCACTGCCTCTCTTCAAACCAAAGACGTAAATTATGCGCGTGCGCCGGAGATAGGCGGATCTTTGGGAACCACCATCGATTATGAGCTCCAAAAATATTTCTATGCCAGCCTGAAGAAAAATATGGCCGCGCGCGGGCAGAGGGCGGGAGTGGGCATTGTGCTGGACCCGCGGAACGGCGAAGTGCTCGCGCTCCTCAGCATCCCGAGCTTTGAGCAGAATAAGGTTAGTGAATACCTTACTGAGCCCAACCAACCGCTTTTTAACCGCGCCGTTTCCGGAGCCTACAACCCGGGTTCGACAATAAAACCAGTCCATGCAGTCGCGGCGCTAAAGGAGAACGTTATCGGCAAGAACACCGAGATATTCTCGCGCGGTTGGATCGAGGTGCCAAACCCCTACAACCCGGACCTGCCGACCAGATTCGTGGACTGGAAGCCGCAGGGCTGGGTTGACGTATATTCGGCGCTGGCCCGTTCCAGCAACGTCTATTTCTACGCCGTGGGCGGGGGACTGACGCCGAACGAGAGCAGCGCCATCGTTAAGGGTGATTATTCGGCCGACGGCCTGGGCATCGAGCAGCTTATAAAATATTGGCAAAGGTTCGGTTTCAGCAACTATACCGGCGTAGACCTGCCTGGCGAAAACAAAAGTCCTTTGCCCGATCCGGTTCAGAAAGAAGCGCGGACCAAAACCCCGTGGAGGATCGGCGACACCTACAACGTTTCTATCGGCCAGGGAGACCTGTTGATCACGCCGTTACAACTCATCAATACCATAGCGGCCATCGCAAACGGCGGCCGGGCATACACACCACACATCAACCTGAACGCGGCACCGGACATGGTTATTGATGTGTCCGACCTTTTGCCCGAAATCACCGAAGTGCAAAGAGGCATGAAAGATGCGGTCTATAAGCCTTACGGAACTGCCAACACCCTTTCGGGATTGCCGTTCAATATCTGGGCTAAAACCGGCAGCGCGCAGGTGTCGCTTAACACAAAAACGAACGCGCTTGTTGTCGGCTACGGCTCGGTCGATTCCTCGTCCCCGCAGATAGCCATTTTGGTGCTCGTCGAGGACGCCAAAGAGGGCAGTTTGAACGCCCTGCCGATAGCGAGGGATGTGCTTGAATGGTATTATGATAATAGATTAAAGAAAGATTAAATGAGCGAACTTCGCAAAGACATAGTTTCCGGCGATTGGACGCTGGTTTCCCCGGGCCGGGGAAAGAGGCCGAACGAATACAGAAATAAAAATAAGCCGCCCAAACCGACGCCCATAAAAGACTGCCTGTTCGAGGATCCGGCTGAGGCCGCCGGAGCGTTGATAGCCAGCTATCCCAATAAAGGGGAGTGGCAGATTCAGGTGATTCCGAACAAGTATCCGGCTGTCGGGAATATCACAAATTATAACGGCGGCGATAAGCCGTCCCAGCCGGCCCGCCATGGCCTGTATTGGACACTGGAAGCAAAGGGCTACCATGAGGTGATGGTGACGAGAAGCCATAAGCTCAATTTCGCATATCTTCCGCCCAGTAAGGCTAAGATGGTCTTTCAGGCCGTCCAGGACCGCTTCCGTTTTTTCGCCAAGGATAAAAATGTAACCTATGCCAGTTTCTTCCAGAATTCCGGGGAAGACACGGGAGCATCAATCTATCATCCGCATTACCAGCTCATTACACTGCCTATAATTCCGCCGGACGTCGGCCATTCACTTGAGGGCTCCCGGAAGTATATGAAAAAGAACAAGCGCTGCGTCCACTGCGATATGATCGCCTTGGAAAGGAAAGAAAAGAAGCGGATAATCTTCGAGAACGACAAGGCTGTGGCCTTCGCGCCATTCGTTTCAAAATCTCCCTTTGAGATCAGGATATTTCCCAAGGCCCACTTGCCCTACTTTGAAAAAACCACCGGCGGAATGATAAGCGGGGTTGCGGAGGCGATGCAGATGTCGCTTAAAAAGATCAATGCCGCCGTAACCCATAATTACAATCTTTTCATCCATACCGCACCGCTGAAAGACAGCAAAT
>Ga0209541_10016026_pt1 | contig 11125 bp, 15 predicted proteins | sample RifCSPlowO2_01_FD_184027 | JGI IMG/M metagenome (GOLD analysis project Ga0209541, IMG submission 184027) | Groundwater microbial communities from Rifle, Colorado - Rifle CSP2_plank lowO2_0.1 (SPAdes) (version 2) | ecosystem: Environmental > Aquatic > Deep subsurface > Groundwater | place...
TGAGAAGTACCGATGGCCGATTTCGTTATCCTAAAAAATTAAGGATTCATATGTATCAAAAAATATGGAACTCAATTTTAGAAAAAAGAGAGAGTCAAAAACTCTATCTTTGTATGGAAAATCCCGATGTGTGGGACAAAGCTAAATTACCTAAAACCTCTCAATTGCTGTTTTCTTCTTCCTCATCTTTCTGATTTTTTTCGTTGGTTACCTTCTCTCCCGGTACACGATACTTTTCTTCAGCCCATTTGCCTAAATCGATAAGCTTACATTTTTCTGAACAAAAAGGACGGTAGGGGTTGTTTTCCCATATTATAAGCTGTTTACAGCGTGGGCATTTAACATTTTCTGGCATGTTTTTAACATACTTATTGTTACGCAGAGCATCAAGCAGTTTTCTTGCAACACAAAGGAAACTTAGTTATTCTTGCCCTGTCGATTATGAGAGCCTTTGAAATCATGCACGAAAAAGGACACGAGCAAATCGTGTTCTGTCGTAATGAAGCTATTGGTTTAAAATCCATTATTGCTATTCATGATACAACTCTTGGCCCCGCTCTGGGCGGGTGTCGTATGTGGCCCTACAAAACAGAAGAAGAAGCTTTAGAAGATGTGTGTCGCCTTTCTCGAGGTATGACATACAAGGCTGCTGCAGCAGGGTTAAATCTTGGTGGCGGAAAGGCTGTGATTATTGGGGATCCAAAAATACAAAAATCTGAAGCTTTGTTTCGAGCCTTCGGGCGTTTTGTAGATAGTCTTGGTGGGCGTTACATCACAGCTGAAGATGTAGGTACGAGTGTTGAAGATATGGAATGGGTTCGAATGGAAACCCGTTTTGTGACAGGACTTTCTCGTGCTTTGGGTGGCAGTGGGGATCCTTCTCCATTTACAGCTCTTGGTGTTTATAGTGGCATGCAGGCCTGTGTGAAAGAAGTATTTGGCCGTGAAGATTTAAAAGGGTTAAAGGTTCTTGTCCAAGGTTTGGGGCATGTTGGATATCATTTGTGTAAACATCTTCATCGCGAAGAAGCAAAACTTTTTGTCACAGATATTGATGCTGATAGGGTGAAAAAGGCAGTTCAAGATTTTGGGGCTGAAGCCCTACAACCGGAGAAAATATTTGATTTAGAAGTAGATGTTTTTGCACCGTGTGCATTAGGTAATGTCTTGAATGATGAAACAATTCCAAAACTTAAAGCTAGGATTGTTGCTGGAGCTGCCAATAATCAATTAGGTGATGGCGAAAAACATGGAAAAATGTTGTTTGATAAAGGCATTCTCTACACACCAGATTATGTTTTAAATGCGGGTGGGCTTATTAACGTCGCAAACGAGCTTCGGGGACAATATAATATGAAAAAATCACTTTCCGAAGTGAAAGCAATTAAAAACATTGTGGCGCGAATTTTGGAAGTGTCGAGAACAGAAAAAATCCCAACAAACATTGCTTCCAATCGTTTGGCAGAAAGGCGCCTTACTGAAATCCGCAGAATTAAAGGTACGTATATTTCTTCGTTCTGACTGGTCGCTGTTAGGAAATGGATTCCGGCTGCAATTTATGCTTTTTGGCTGCAACTGCGTCATGCTCACAAAACGTCCTCAACGTAGCACAGCGGCTACGCCTCCGGGCATTTTGTTCGCCTTCCTTGTTTCGCTCAAAAATCAAAAATTTCGCTATCGTCACCATTTCCTGACAGCGACTAGTTATTACTTATTCTTGTCACAACCCAGAGCTGATGAATATCTCTCATCCCACTTCCTGGAGTTTGAGTGCTAGCAGGGCGAAGTCTCATGACAACACTAGTACCACTTAAGATTCTACTAATAAGATCATTTGCATCTCTTATGTAGTTTGTACCTTCAAGTCTGAAATAATAAGATTTATTATCCGCTGTCGTGATTTGAACACCACCTATACGTGCGCCCCCCACAATAACGAAAAGATTTACAGCTCTAATTTCGGCTCGGGTGTAGCTCTTTTGTTCTACTTGAGTATCTGCATAGGTTAAACCAAAAGCTAAAACCATGATAGCCATAACGATAACTTTCTTCATATTCTGCCCCCTTTATTACGAAAAACGCGAACTTTGATTATTACTTTGGAATTAGGACGTGATTATAAAGACATTATATCATGCCATGACTTAAGCTCTCAAGGTTGAATAAAAATTGCCTATAAAATCAACTGGTTAGAGAGAGTGGGCGAGAGGATGTTATTATTTAACGCTTGGGAGTTAACGATGCGCTTGCTGAAATATAGTAATAGTGCAAATGTCTGGCTTCAACAGGGTAGATTGATTTTGATGTACCAGGAGGCTATTTCTATTTAGGAAGAGGATCAAAAATGACAGACTCAAAGAGAAAAAATATTTCAAGTGGTTCTCCATGGGAACCTATGGTTGGGTACTCCAGAGCTGTTCGTGTGGGACAATTTGTGTGTGTATCAGGAACTACAGCCACAGACAAAGAAGGAAATGTCATTGGGAAATGTGATTCTTATAAACAAACTGTTGAGATATTAAAAAAAATAGAAATTGCTCTTCATGAATCAGGGTTAAAGCTCGAAGATGTTGTGCGAACGAGAATTTATGTAAAAAATATTGGAGATTGGCGTTTAATAGGAAAAGCCCATTCGGAGTTCTTTAAGGATATTCGGCCAGCTACCTCAATGGTTGAAGTTTCTCAACTGATTGATCCTGACATGCTTATTGAGATTGAGGCCGATGCCATAGCATCTCTTTGAGAAATTTTAGTTAACTCTAAAAAATTGTTACAGAATATAATGGCGAATCGAGGGCAGGCTAAAATGGGGTTGAATTAGATGGTCGAAAGTATGAATTTCTCTGCTCAAACGAAGGATGTTACTGGTGCTTATTTTTTGTGATCTTATCCATAAATTCTCTTGGAGTTAAAATTTCAATGCCTTGAAATTTCTTGAGAGGCAGTAAATGGCACGTATCTCCGGAGACAATAAAAGCTGCTTTGGCCGCAACCGCACATTCTAAAATACGATTGTCAGCATCGTCTTCTTTAATTTTAGTAATCTTCTCAGATGCTGCAACAAGGGAACAGTTTGCAATGATAAGATCAACAATCCAATCCAGTTCTTCTTCGGGACGTTTAAATTTTACTTTTAAAACTCTATAAAGTTCTGAAAGAATGGCTTCAGATAAAACAAGCTGAATATGTCGATCTATAGCCAAATCTAAGAGATCCAGAGGAAGTTTATCAAATTGAATAGCCGATACCAAAACATTGGTGTCAAAGACAACAACGGGTATCTTATTTTCTGAGTTCATCAATAATATCTTCTACATCTTTTTCTTTAATACCCAAGGCTTTTGATTTTTTAATTCCCTTAGTGACGAGTGCACGGAGTTCATTTTTAGTGTAATAACGCCTAAAACATTCTCGCATAAGCTCACTAATGGTTCTATGTTCTTCTTTAGCAAGCCTCAACATTTGTTTTTTAAGCCCTGGGTCTACAGAGATAGCAATAATTTCTGTTTTTCTCATGTACTCTCTCCTTTTTTATACTTAGTATTACTAAGTAATATAGTAGCATATTTTTCTTTTTAGGCAACGTTTATTTTCACATAATCTCACATTGGTCTCAATTCGCTGTTCCATCCTTGGCCTCACAGGGCGTTATTTACAACTTAGTTTACCGAACTTCATAGAACACTTTGTTCTATTTAACACTTGCAAAAAAAATAGTTGTGGTTAAACAACTTCAAGAAAAAGAAACAATGTTTTCATGAAGGAATGGGTTTTTCATGGAACAGAGAAAATAGTTTCAGTTCTTTTCTTGACTGAAACTTATTTATAGGAGGCCATATGAAAAAAAATCTAGTGTTAATTGGTATTTTATTTTCTTTTAGTTTATTTGCACAAGAAAGAACAGAAGAACTTCTTGGGTTTGGAGTTGATGCTGTAGGAGTTATTTTCCAAGTTCCTTCAAGTGGTTGTACTGATAAAGATAGCTTTAAAGTGGAATCGCTGGAAACTGATCCCGTACAACTTCGGCTTGTTAGAATAAAAGAGGATATTTGTGAACTTCAATCGCCATGGGGTACTAAAGTCAAATATTCATATGATGAATTAAGTTTAGAAAAAGGTCAAAAATTTTCAATTTATAATCCTCTGGCTGTTTTGAGAGCAAATTAACAGATACAAAACGGTCGGAAATTTATTGTTAGAAATAAACGATTGAATTAGGCTACAGAGCTGAAGCAGACGCTTCAGAAATATAAGTCTGTAACTTCATAGCACATGGGTCGATTGTTGTCGTGTAACATCCATCCTGATAGGTGTTTTGGATAACTACCTAATTGAGTTATTATCTTGAGTTCTAACTTTGTGTTTGCACTTGCGTGCCAGCCTTAATTGTTTCGTTTCATTTAACAAAAATAATCATTGTAGAAACTCTATTCTGAGTTCCCACAGTTTCATATACTACTGTGATTCTTTTGGCACGTTGAATATCATTAATTAAAGCAGAAGCGATAGGGTAGGTAGTAGAACCATCGTAGTGTTTAATAAATGTTTGATTTCCTGATTTGATCTTGACTTGGCAATAGTTAGGACCACACTCCGTAATAAGTTCAGTAATGGTGGTTACTGGAAATGATCTGGATTCTTCTGCCCACCCGATCATGCTCAATGTGAAACTTATTCCTAAAAGTAAACTAGCTATTTTGATCTTCATAGCTCCTCCTTATGGGTTTTTGCTTAAGTTATAGTTTATATCGGCACAATTTTTATAAACATGAGGACCAACTATAGGAAGTATGCGCTTGCGTGGATGTTATTCCTCTGTTAGGCACAACCTTCCATGTTAAAAAGATGTGCCCTTGGAGTTTTAGTTCTTATTGTTTTTTCATTTCATTTTATGATTGAGGCGTGTCCTGCACACAGGGGAATTGTTCAAAACAAATCAATTTTTCATCATATAAGAGATTTTTTTAGTAATTTTTTAAACGTTCTCAATGCTTCAGAGGATGTGTCATCTCTCCCATTTGGTGGAAGTGATCCTGCACGATGGACTGAGGAAGCTCTCATTGCTAATGGTATTCAACAGATATTTGATGAGGGTGTAAGAGAAAATGCGCTGGATGTTGTGGTTAGTATACCTGTTCAATTTCATGATAGTAACTACCACCCTTATGGTGATGGACAATCTAATGCTCATCTGTCTTTTGGTGAGTATTGGAACAAGAAATCTATCCCCGTTATGGCAGCGCTTTTTCGTTTTGCTGACGGGGGAGAAAAACTTAAGTTTTACTTTGATTCAAGTTTAGAAATAAAAAATTATACCCAGAGAAAAATAGAATATCAGGGTTATTCCTGGTGGCTGATTCAGCCCGAAAATTGGAAAGATTCATTTATTGTAGGGTTTGATGATATCCACGTATTAGGCATAGATGATTTTGTAAGTGGCATTCCAGATTCAGTCAAAAGATTTTCTGATGGTAGAAGTGCTGTAGATCCAGAAGAAGTATTTAAAAAGGCTCGGTTAGAAAATAAAACGGCTTATGCAGTTCTTAAAAATTTAAAACTTGGTCCTGGATATAATTCATCTCCTTATGAAATAGCTAACATTCACGGTTTATTTCCAAATGAAGAAGGAACCAAAACGGCTGTAGGTGGTGGCTGGACATGGGTTATTGAGAAAGGGAATATCTCTCCCATAAAGCATTTGTATACGTGCTTTAGTGGACGAAACTCGTCATTAGAAAATAGATGGGGTGTGCCATCCGGATCTGGCTGGCACCTTATAGGTGATCCAGCAGAGTCTATATTAAATACTTTAGAGAGTGTTTCCATTCCAGTGGCCGTTGGTAGAAAAATCGAACTTAATGAACGCATTGCTTATGGTTTGAATGGCGTTATAACGGCACGATATCTAAAACCGAGAGAGGTTTTTGTCACATCACAGGGAGAATATCATTGGTATCTCATTCCCAAACATGTGAATAGAGAAATGTGTGCAGAAATATGGGTTCATAACTGTGTTCCTTCCCCGGAAAATCACTGGGGATTCCAGTGTCATTAATTACAGGCAGTTTTTATTTTTTAAGGGCAGGTAAAACCTTGGGGATAAGAGTTTATTGAGAAAAAGTGAGGGTTGCCTGCTGTTTGAGCCTGAACACCAAAGAGATAGCCATCGTTGTCCATACAATTTGGACCATTGGGTGCTGCTACGGTATTGAGAATGCACGGTCTTAAGCGATCATTCGTAAAACCATTATCTCCACCATAAATTTCTACGTGAAATTTTGTTCCGCTTGGGCATTGATTCAGAATGAGCTTTACTTTTTTGGCGTGTACCTTTTCTGGCGGTCTACCTGTAAGATTAAGTAGCGTGCCTGGATTGGTAACACTTGGAAAGGCAATAGAACCACCTACAGTTGTACTTCTTACTTTAATACTTCCGATATCATAAGCGTCACTAAATACAATTTTTAACTCGTGCGTTCCGGCATCAAACTCGACGTCATCAACTTGGAATTGATTTAATGTGGGAGTATTGGCTACTTGGATACCAGCAACTTGACCTACACTACGTAAAGTTAGCGGATTTACAAAGTCTTCGCTGCCACAGGATAGGAGCAAAAATGCAGCACACCACAATAAAAGGCTTTGAAATTTTGAACAGAAGGCCTTCTTCATCCTTCTAATTATAACAAAATATGCTTATAAAATAAACAATTTAGACACACTGCATAATGGTCATATTTTAATCATAATTAAATAGTTAAATAAATTCATATAGTTATAGTTATAGAATTGGCTTGATACGCCATGCGCTTCAGTTTAATATGAGAATTAGATTCGTGGTTGTGTGAAGTCTAGTTTTACAAAATCGATTTATTAAGTGGCAGTAAACGTTGAAGAAAAGGAGGATTATTATGGAGCTTTATTTTGTTAGCGCGTATTTAGGTTGGACGTTACTTATCTGTGGGTTCATTGCTGCTTTGCCGTATCTTTGTTCAAAAATACCAGCACTGGGCTTTATAGATAGAATGTTCAAAGATGCAACGTGGTTTCCACTTTTTCAAACCATTATTGGTCTGTGGTGCTTACTAGCTGGTGTGTCTTCATTGATTTGGCCACATGCTTATGAACACACGCTCTTTGTAGCTAATCTTGCTGGTGCTGTAGTTGGAATTGGTATTGGACTTCTTTTTACAATGGCGTTCTTGAAGAAACAAAAAAATCTACCGCAAGACAAGATTGATATGATTAACAATAAGCTTATAGCTTATCAATTTCCTCTTGGTGTTATTGCTATGATTCTTGGATTCCTCTACACTTTTACACAATATGCTTACAACACACCTTTTATTTGAGGAAAACTGATATTTATTTCAAAAGGGCCGCTTGCAAGCGGCCCTTTTAAGTTTGTCATCCCCGCCTCGTTCGTAAGAACGAGCATAGGAGGGGATCCAATGCTCTTCAAAACTTTATAGTTCTTTTTTAAGTTTAATGAGTCGTTCTACTCTGTAGAGTAAGGCTTCTTCTTCAAGACCATCAGAGGATTCAGTTTCCCAATCTTTTGGAAAAGATTTTTTAACCTGAACCTCTTTGGTTATTCGAAGCAGTGTTTGATGCGGAAAGCCTTCTTTGAGTGCTTCTTGTTTTGTCACATTAAAAAGCTCAAAGGTGAGACGATATTTTGTTTCTTCAGAGGTTTTTTCTAGTTCTTTTGGTTTAAAAGGGTGCCCTCCAGATATCCAAGCCGTTTCAAAATAATGGGGCTGGGGGGAGGCTTTTACTTCATAATGTTGCGGGTACAGGTGTTCAGAAAGAAGGGTTTCTAACTCTCCAAGCGATAAATCATAAACATCAGAATAGCTTGTCTGACTAGGTTGCCTTCTTTTTGAAATGGTTGCACAGGAAGAAATAAAAAATAGCATCACTAAGAATAAAATAACATGCGTCTTCATTTTTGTAGTACTAACTTATTTCTTGAAAAGTGTGAAACATATTTTCTAAAGGTTATATCATCAATATTTTCATAACTTATGGGTTCTTCAGATTCATCGAAGGCATAAACACCCACTTCCCAACTTAGGTCATCTTTTTCTGGAGTTTGTGAAGGCGCAGGCATGAGGTCGTTCATAAATGGAATGTCCGGTAATTGAAAACTTTTCTGAGTTGCTGGCATAACTAAAGTCCAGATCCGTGATTTTTTAGAGGGTGTCATATTTTCCTGTGCTTCAACGGTGTAGTTAATGGCTGATACACTCATCACAGGGTTTGGACTAATAGAGGGCTTATAGGCATCCGTATAGGAGAAGCTGTTTTTTTGCTGATCGAAAGACAAGTCAATAAGATTAAAGAAAGTATTGAGATTTAACTCGCCGTTCCAGGAGGGATTCTTATGTGAATCGTGTTGGATGATCCCAGAAACTGAGGATTCATATTTTCTATCTTCATTGGTATTTTCAGGCATGTCGGCAGCCACTGCAACAACAAAATTTTGTGCCTGTTCAATCTCATCAACAGTAGCAAGTTGAACTTGTTTAACGGATTTAGCTTTTGGAATAATTTTAAAAGAAACTGGGAAAAACTCTTTTGCTTTGCCGTCAAGATTCCCTGCACTCACAGTCACAACGCTTCTGTTAGGGGGGGTATTATCTATATTAACAAGTAAAGTTGGTTTTAAATTTTTAGTGAGATCAATGTTTTTTACTTGGTTTTGATCAATATAGAAGTTGTTCAAGAGTTGAATTTTTGTAAATTCGAGCACATTTAATGCTTTTTCAAGACTGCCGCCTGAAATAAATGTATTGATGAGGGTTGAGAAGGGAACGTGCCCCATAATGGCCAGAAGATGGTGGGTAGCGTTTTTCTCTAAGTTAAGTGTATAAATGGGGTGCTCAAATTCAACGGGTATCACTTTGTAATAAAACTCTTTTTGCTTGGGTAGAACAAGATTTCCTGGAATGTCCCGGTCACCATAGGCTTTACCCTTGGTGGGTGGGCCTAAGAGGGAGCCAAAATTAAAATCTAAAAGTTGAGAAAGTTTTATGAAAGGAACAATAAGGCCTAAATCAACCTTATCGTCGCCATTTATAATTTTGGGCCAACCTGTGAATTTACCCGTTAACTGAACTGTTTCTGTTTTGATATTTAGAGGCTCAAGAAAAAATGTTAAGTCGGCATCTCCCACAGCAAAAAGAGAATAAGCCCCAAATCCCTGTTTTGCCGCTGTAATATCAAGAAGATTTTCTGAGGTGATTTCAAATGATGCATTTCCGTTTTCATCCGTGTAGGTAAAAAGACGATTTTTTGAATCTCCCTGATTTTCACTTATACTTACATAGGTTTGTGCAAGAGGGAGGGTTGTGAGAGAGTTTAGAACTTGAATATTGACATGCTTTTTTGTTGGGAAACCAAAAAACTGTTTTATTTGGCGACTCAAATTTGTATGGCTTCTGATACTATGAAACTGATCTGGAAGAGCAGAGACTGCAGAACAAAAAAATAAAACAAAAAATATAAGATAGGTTTTTTTCACAACGATACCTCCGTCTTTGTTTTAAGCAGTGCCCAATCCTACTAAACACCAGGATGTTTGTAGCCATCGAATGATTTTTGTGAAACTAAAAAATCATTCGATGGCGCCAGTATATCAAAGGGCTTAGGGACCTCAAGCCCTTCTGCGTCATAAAAAAGGCTTGATAAGTTCCTTTGATCCCTATAGTTTATATTCACTTTATGTCAGATCAAATTCTTCCTTTGAGATTTCTTGTTCATTTTAGAGAACCGGTGAGTGGATTTACCAGTTTTTTAAGTGGTGGTTTAGCCATAGCAGGTCTTGTTCTTCTGGTGATTGCAGGTGTTCAGTATGGAAATACATGGCATGTTGTTTCTTTTTCTGTTTTTGGGGCGAGTCTTATTTTATTGTATTTTTCTAGTGCTCTTTATCATTTACTTCCACTCAAAGAAAAAGGTGTCATATTTTTACAAAGAGTGGATCATATGATGATCTTTGTACTTATTGCGGGCACCTATACGCCTTTCTGCCTTGTTCCCTTACGTGGAACATTCGGCTGGTCACTTTTTGGAATTATTTGGGCACTTTGTGTGGTGGGAATTTGTAAGAAAATTTTTTGGCTGCATGCACCACGATGGATTTCAGTGGGAATGTATTTAGGTATGGGATGGTTAAGTGTTCTTTTTATTTATCCACTAACTAAAATGTTACCTGCAGGTGCCATTGTATGGCTTGGTTTGGGTGGCTTGATGTACACTGTTGGAGCTGTTTTTTATGCTATTAAATGGCCCAATCCCTTTCCAAAAGTATTTGGTTTCCATGAAATTTGGCATCTCTTTATTATGGCTGGGAGTTTTTCGCATTTCTGGACTGTGTATAAATACTTGCCTTTCATCTAAATAAATATAATTTAGGTATGTATATTTCAGGGCGGTGTAGCTCAGTTGGTAGAGCAAGCGGTTCATATCCGCTGCGTCCGGGGTTCGAGTCCCTGCACCGCCAGATTATTTGATTGCCTTTACAATGAGCTGCGTTGCATCAAAGAATTCAGTAGCACCCTTATTGATATCATCTTGACCCTTAGCTAACTTAGCATCATTTTTCTCTTCAAGTGCCTTTTCTGATAGCTCAAACCCTTTGTGATATTTTTTGAAAGAGCTAATAATTTTTTTATGATATTTTTTGATTTCTTGAGGCGGCTTCATACTTTCAGTTTCTTGAGCAAAAGCTAAAAAGCTTAGTTTTGCTTTTTGAATATGGGCGAGTGATTGTTTCAAATCTTGGTTTTCAATGGGTTGTTCAAATATGGGTGCTGTATTAGTGACTAAAGTTGATGCTTCTTGTGCCATTTTATTAAGCTGTTGTAGATAAGTGTAACCATCTAAGGTGGCTGGTGAACGCGATGCTATCTCTTTTTCTTGGTTACCATTCTTTGGGGCTGGCAAAGTTACAATAAGAACGATTGCAATAGCAAGGCCGGCTAAAAAAGATACCACATAAATGGTTCTGTATTTATTGTCCATATTTTGATCCTCCCTCTTACTATCTAGTGCTGTAAGGCTTCTCGGAATTTTATGTTGAAAACTTGAACTTATGCATCTACACTCGAGACGTTTTATA
>Ga0209541_10016029_pt1 | contig 11124 bp, 12 predicted proteins | sample RifCSPlowO2_01_FD_184027 | JGI IMG/M metagenome (GOLD analysis project Ga0209541, IMG submission 184027) | Groundwater microbial communities from Rifle, Colorado - Rifle CSP2_plank lowO2_0.1 (SPAdes) (version 2) | ecosystem: Environmental > Aquatic > Deep subsurface > Groundwater | place...
TGATAAAGGAATTTTTCATTGTTTCAAGGAACTGGATGAAGGAAAATGAATAACAGGACATGAAGAGAGAAAAAGAGGTGTTTTTATTAGCCGTAATATCAGCTATGCTAATCATCAGTATAAATTACGCCCCAAATCTGACAGGATTCTTTGCTTTTCAGCCTGATTCAATAGAATGGAATTTTTTGAACAGCCAGGATTATATTTTCAACAATTCAGAAATAAATTTCAGCGCCAACAATGTAAGATTAAGCAGGATAGCAGCATATTATCAATGGTCTGTAACAGGCAATTACAATTCTTCTATAATTTCTGCAATCAGGGACGGCCAGCATGATGACACCAGCAAAGTCATTAATTTAGATGAAACTTTCAGCAGCATAGATGATGATGAAAGCCTAAAGATTAAATTCGACCACGATCTGGCAGACAATGACTTTATCTATATTTACCTAAAGAACATGGCAAAGGAAGTTAAAATTTATTTGTGCCCTGTAGGAATAACATGCAACATAACTGCTAATAATTACGGCTACATAATCACAAACTATACTGGCGATGTTTCTGCAAGCATTAAAATAACAAACTTAAATTCATCAATAAATGAGTTTGATATAAATGCAAATGATACATCAAAAATAAATTATGTTGCTTCAACTTACTATGTTACAACGAACTATAATGCTACAAACTATACCTACCATAATTCTTCAATAGAAATAATAGACCTGAATGCAAGCAGCATATCAATGCTGGGATCATTTGGAAAAGATGAAGAGCTTCAAGGCCAGAACATAATCTATAAATATTCAACAGATTCAGGAACAAGCTGGAACAGCATTCCAAACTATAACCTTAGTCATGTCAGCATTGCAAGCGGAAAAATAAGGTTCAAGGCTGAATTACATACCAATTCAAGTGAAACTCCTGTGCTGCATGGCATGTCATTAGATTACTATGTTAACTGCATGGAAGATTGGGCTTGTTCTGAATGGAGTTCATGCGAAAACAACACAATGACAAGAAGCTGCATTGAAAACAACAATTGCATGGAACCAGAAAACAGGCCGGCAGAATCTGAATCATGCGGATATTTCACAAGAACAATAACTTATGGCAGGATTGAATTGATAATTATAACCAATGTTAATACAATTGCAATACCTCTGGAGCTGTCTATAGATGGAAATAAAAGCGAAAACGCCGGATTGTCAAACCTTGAAAATCTTGAATTGCAATTAAATCCAATCATAGAGGATGCATTGATAAACGCAACACTAAAATATTATTATAATGAATCTGAAATGAATGAATTTAACATGGATTTAAGCATGCTGTCTTTTTATTATTATAATGAATCATCTTCTGCATGGGAAATCATTGACACAACAATTAATTCTTCTGGCGGTTACATACAATCCAGCCCAGCCCATTTTAGCAGGTATGGCGTGTTTGGTGCAGAGAATAATCAGCCTGGCAGCCAGCAATCCCCCCCGCCTAGCGGTAGCGGAAGCAGTTCTGGTGGCTCAAAATCTGACAGCAGTTCAAGCAAAAAAACCATTTCAGAAATTGACGGCAGCAAGCCAGGAATAGAACCAACAAAAGAGCAGGATGGAAGCCAAGAGATTAAAAAAGATGAATCAATACAAAATGATGATACCAGCAAGGGGCTGCCTGGAATACCAATAATAGGAAAAACTATTGCTTCTAACTTCAAAAAATCTAATGCGCCAAACATAATAGTGTTGATATTCATAATTGGCTTGATAGTTTACTATATAATCAGCAAGGCAATGAAGCACAAAGCTTTTAAATTTGGAAAGAAAAGTAAAAAGAAATGACAAGATTTATCGCATTAATTTCCGGCAAGGGCGGAACGGGAAAAACCACCTCAAGCATAGCTCTTGGCTGCGCAATGAATTATTTTGGAAAGGACGTAACAATAGTTGATGCCAACATAACAACGCCTAATGTCGGAATCCACCTTGGAGCGCCAATCGTGCCGATACATCTTCATCATGTGCTGCAAGGCAAAAATCACATATCCGAGGCAGTTTACATGCACCCGTCAGGAACAAAAATAGTTCCTGCATCAATATCCATTGAAGACTTGAAGAAGACCAAGCCTGACAACTTAAAGAATGTAATAAAAGGCCTGAAAGGCATGAGCGATATTGTATTGGTTGATTGCGCTGCAGGGCTGGGCAAGGAAGCCTTATGCGCCCTGGAATCTGTTGACGAAATATTAATTGTGACAAATCCAGAAATGCCTGCTGTTGCAGATGCATTGAAAACTATAAAGATAGCAGAAGAGCTGAATAAAAAGATACTTGGTGTTGTGCTAACACAAACAAATGACAGGAATCTCGAGCTTTCAATAAAAAATGTTGAAGCATTGCTTGAAAAACCAGTAATATCAGTAATACCCAAGGACAAATCTGTAAAGGAAGCATTGATAAGAAAAGAAAGTGTTATACATACACATCCAAAATCTAATGCAGCCATAAGCTATAAAAAGTTGGCGGCATTGTTGTTGAACCGGGATTACAAGGAAAATATCGAAAAAATTGAAGAAAAAGAGCATGTTTTTACAAGATTCTTGAGATTAATCGGCATACACCATTAATTGTAAATTTCTGGCTTAGAAGGATTTAAAAGTTTTTAGATTGTAAATAGTTTCATGAACAGAAGCACTCAAAGAAAATGCATAGGAATATCGTTGATAATAGTCATGTTGCTGCAAATCAGCATAATATACCTGATTATGAATAATGAATCAACAGTCAAGAATATTGTTGCTTCAGAAAGTGCAAATGATATAGAAGCCATATCTAACAAGACAATACACACAGTGGTTTACATACAATCCGATGACAGGTCTGGATCAGGAATCATAGTCAGCGAAGACGGTTATATACTTACAAATGATCATGTTGTCAGTGGAGCAAAAAATATATCTGTAAGAACTGGTGACAGAAGAATATTCAGAGCAAGCCTCATTGGTGAGGATCCGCAAACAGATGTTGCATTGCTAAGAATAAAAGCAAATAACCTGCCGACAATAGAATTTGGAGATTCTGATGCTGTTAAAGTCGGAGAAAAAGTGGTTGCCATTGGAAATCCATTTGGATTTGATTTTACTGTTACAACAGGAATAATAAGCGCAAAGCACAGGGAAAGAGGGCCCACTGAATACCGTGATTTCTTGCAGACCGATGCCAGCATAAATCCAGGCAATTCAGGCGGGCCATTGATAAACATGGACAGCAAGCTTATTGGAATAACAACCTTCATAGTTTCAGACATAAGATCTGGAGAGCTTGGCTTTGCAATCCCAATAAACCTGATAAAGAAAATAATGGATAGGCTGGTAATTTATGGAAAAGTAGAAAGAAGCTACTTGGGTGTAAGCCTGCAGGACAAAATATCCTTGGACAATGAAAACAATGGCAGAATATTAGATGGATCCGAAATAGTTTCTTTGGATTCAAAAGGGCCTGCAATAAACTCTGGATTTAAGATAGGTGACATGATAATAAGCATCAATGGGCAAAAATTAACAGATTCAAACCAATTGAGGAATTATATTGCATTGCTACCTGTTGGCGAAGAGATAAATGTAACTGTATTGAGGGGTGGAAAAGATCTCACATTCAAGCTAAAAACAGCATTGAGGCCTACAAAATTCTAATTTTTCACAAAATGTTTATAAATTTGCTCATACCTGGATAATCTATGTTTTTAAGGACTTTGCTAAAGGAATTAAGGATCTATACAAAAGATTTAGATGGCATTGTTGACTCCTACAAATTTGCCAGTGAAACGCACAAGAAACAAAAAAGGGCATCAGGTGAGCAATTCATACAGCATCCATTGAATGTAGCTTATATTCTTGCGAAATTAAAGATGGATACAAAAGTTATAATGGCTGCATTATTGCATGATACTGTTGAGGAATCAAACAAGATTACTCTGAAAATAATTGGGCAAAAATTTGGAGAGGAAATTGCAATGCTTGTCGATGGAGTGACCAAGCTTACCGAATTAAAAGTTAGAAGCATAGAAGAAAGCGAAGCTGAAAACATAAGAAAGATGCTGATGGCTTCTACCAAGGACATCAGGGTAATAATAATCAAGCTGGCTGACAAACTGCACAACATGAGGACATTAGGGTACTTATCAAAAGAAAGGCAGCAAAAAATATGCAATGAAACACTGAACATATACGCTCCCCTAGCTTACAGGCTTGGAATGGCCGGCCTGAAATGGGAGCTGGAAGACCTAAGCTTCAAATATCTTGAGCCTGAGATGTACAATAAATTCAAGGAAAAATTCGGGAAGAAAAGGTCGCAAAGAGAGCAAGAAATAAAAACAATAATAAATGTCATAGAAAAAGAATTAAAAAAGCACAACATAAAAGCAATAATTTTGGGAAGGCCAAAGCATTTCTATAGTGTATACAGAAAGATGATCATCAAGCACAGAAACTTCGAAGAATTATATGATTTGATAGGATTAAGAATAATAGTCAAAGACGCCAAGGAATGTTATGAAGCATTAGGCATAATACACAGCATATGGAAGCCGATTCCTGGAGAATTCAATGATTACATAGCCATGCCCAAGGCTAATCTATACCAGAGCCTGCATACTGCAGTGATTGCATTGAACCAGCCAGTTGAATTCCAGATAAGGACTGAAGAAATGGATAAAATAGCTGAAGAGGGCGTGGCTGCACATTGGAAGTACAAGGGTGTTTATGGCGGAGACACTTTTGACAAGAAATTAAGCTGGCTTAAAGAGATGCTAAGCTGGCACAAGGAAGCTGAATCAACAAGTGAATTCATGGATTACTTAAAGGTAGATTTTTTTGCTGATGAAATTTATGTCTTCACCCCGAAAAGCAAGGTAATTGCATTGCCGAAAGGCTCTTGCCCAATAGATTTTGCTTATGCAATACATACTAGCATAGGGGACAGGTGCATCGGATCAGTTGTCAATGGAAGAATAGTGCCGCTAAGGCATGAGTTAAAAAATGGCGACATAATAAATATATTGACTGCAAAATCGCCTAATCCTAAGAGAGATTGGCTTAAGATAGTAAATACAACAAAGGCAAAATCAAAGATCATACAATTTATCAGGCAGACTGAAAAAGTCCCAATCGGGGCAATAAGCAAAAAGAAAGAAGTTATTGAAGAATTAGGCGGCAATGTGGTAGATATAAGGAATGTTGCAAAGCCAATAATCAAATTTGCAAGGTGCTGCCATCCTGTTCCTAATGATGAAATAATAGCATATAACACAGGGGCAAACAAGTATTCGATACACAACATAGAGTGCAATGATATGTATTCAAAAACAACTGATTCACAAAAAGCCTCATCCAGAATTATACATGCTTTCTGGAGAGAAAAAGACCTGCCCAAGATGGTCATAAAGTTGATAGCATATGACAGGGTTGGATTGCTGGCAGATATATTGAATACCATAGCTGCAACCGGAACAAACGTTAATCCTGCAAAAACAAAAACAATAAACAACGATCTGGTTGAGTGTTGTTTGGGAATAATACCTGAAGACATGGAGCATGTAAAAGAGCTTATATTAAGGATAAAGAAGATACGCGGCGTTAAGATTGTTTATATAGATACAAACATGCAATAATCATCGATCTGAAAGGAATAGTTTGATCAATGAAAGCCATTCATTTGAATCTTTTCTTTTGAGTATGCCTTCAATTGAATAAATGCACAAGTTCTGTATTTTTGCAGTCTTCATCATTGCAATGTCTGCTTTGAATTCTTCAATGCTCTCATAATCTGGCTCATTTTTGAATATGCCCGGATTAGCAAGGCCAACAGCATAGAAATTATCCTTGCGCATTCTTTTGATTATTCTGATCAAGAAAAACCTTGCAAGAGGCCTGAGAATTCTTAGGAAGAAAGTAGTATAACATATGTAGTTCTTAACTCCATTGTTTATATCATGGCCATATCTTTTCCTTATAAATTTCGGCAGCAAGAAACCGCTGATTATCAGGTTGGAGCTGATCCTGCTTGTTTTATATCTTAAATAGTCATTATTTTCCCCTTTCTTTGTGGAGTATCTTGCAAGCCAAAAAAAATCTTTTATTAAGGAATGCCTGCCATTGTATATTGGTGGCTCAATGTCAATTTTGATGTTAATCCCTTTAAAAGAATCAAGCTTGTCAATGCATTTTCTTGAAACAAATCCAGAGAACCAGTATCCGTCTTTTTTTTCCAGTATTGGCCATGCACCAACAGAAATGTTCTTGTTTTTTATCTTTCTTCTTATTCCCATGAATTCTTTTCTAGAGCTGGCAGCAAAATATATTTCTGTGTTGAAATTGATTGCGCTGTTTAGTTTTTTAAAATTGAGCTGTTCAGGAAATTCGCACCAGAATATAACCCTCATATCAAAATCCATTCAAGGCAAGTATTTCGTCTATTTCATTGCTTGAAACCGAGCAGCCACGAAGCCTTAAGCCCCATAAAATTCCATCAAGCAATGTCCTTCTCAGGTCAATATTGATTATTTTTGTTTCATTTGGGTTTAGGTACATGTTCATTATGCCCTGCTTGTATGCAATGACCATTAGCTCAACCGACCTTATTATTGGAACCTTATGAACTTCTTTCATGAACAAGCCAAGATTCTTCTCATTGATCTTTATTTCATCATGAAGTTTTTCTGAAAAAATTTTTGACATGCTCTTGTAATCTTCAACGAAAAGCCTTATGGTTCTCTCGTCAACAACAAATGCACAATCAAGCATTGCAGCCAGAATTAAGGATTCCACTTCTGCTCTTTGCACTATTTTTATGTAATGGTCCCTTGCAATGTATGTTGCATTAATAAGGTCTAGGATGCGTTGTGATTTTAATCTTAATTCATCGCTTTTGTAAATTTTTATTGTGCCGTCAGCTATCAAAGACAAGAGCTGCATTGCTTCCAGCTTAAATCTCTTTGATTTCAGTGGAACATTAATGACTTCGTTTTTCACGCTTTCTGTTATGAACATTTCACCGTTGAATTTCTGCTTCAGCAAAGGCAATGTCCATAGCAGGCTGTTTGTTGACAGGCTTATCAGGGTGCTGGAATCAAATACCATTGCCCTCATCTGAATAACCTCTCTGCTGTTCTAAGCCTTTCCCTTGCACCGATAGTTCTTGGTTGTATATCTGCAAAATCTGTTATGCCAAGATAATTCATCAAGTCCCATGAAGATATGCCCAAAAGCTCTGCTGTTCTTCCCACAGACAAGCCATGATTGACAAGATTAGATCCTTTTTTTATTTTGCTCTGCTCTACAACCTCAGTAACATACCTTCCGAATGCCTTTTCAAACTTAGAAATTATGTCAAACAATTTCTTTATGCTGATCTTATACTGCGCAAAATTTGCTGTTATCAAGGAATTGTACGCTGATTCAAGAATCTTTATTACATCGTTATTAAAAAGCTGCCAGCCAGGGTGGTTTTGCAGCCTTTGTTTTTCATATATCTTGAACAATGAATATATTACAACTGCAATTGCAGTGCTGTCTTCTTCCTGATAGATTGTGCTGGAATGCAATGTATGGTCGCTTAATTCACGCAACTGGGCTATGTCATCCCGCTTTATGGCCCTGATGCTATCCCTCAATATGTCTAGTATATCTTTTCTTATAGACTCTTTCATAATATTCAATTTTAAGATAGAATATGAGTTTAAATATTTTGTTCTAGTTGTCAGATGTAGTTCACTGAAATTATTCCACACTAATCATCTTTATTTTTCTCAGGTATATGCTTTACTCAGCTCTTTCCAAAGGACTAAAGAGTCAGGGCACACATATTGTTTATCTATTTATGATGCCAAAACTAATTTACCTGATTCTATTTTCCATTCTAATTTTTGCCCTTCTTTTAAATTTTCAGCTTCTATTATTGGTTGTGGTACTGTTACAACATTACTTTTTCCTACTTTTCTTAATTTCACTGTAAGAAGATTTTTACGTCTTGCTCTTTCAATTCCTAGTGCTTTTTGTGCATCAGATGGATTTATGATCTCTTCATTACATTTACTGCATTTCCATCCCTTTACCTCTATTCCTTTCCATTCGGTTCTTATCTTTTCCATCTTCCCGCCGCATTCGCATTTTAGTTTTAGATTTTCAAATTCCATTTTTTACTCCTAACTAATTTTTTGAATTTTTTACTTAGTGTAAATCTCCCCACATGAATCAGCTTATAGTAGTCTCCTAGATCAACTACCACTACATTTACTACTTTGTTTCCTTTTTGAAAACCTTTTTCAGTAATGTTTTTCGCTCTTTTTCTGACTTCAAAACCCTTTTCTAAAATTTCATGGACATCAGATAAATTTACACCAATTTCACTTAATTCATTTAACGCCGTTTTGGTTGGAAGTATTGGTTTTCCATTGTAATTGAAGTTCATGAAGCCACCAGTGAGATATATCATAGATATATATCATAGATATATAAATGTTTCTATTTTTTATACTCTGTGGTGTCCGGAAATAGATATACACTTTTATTCTAAGTGCCTTAATCTAGATGATATAGTCTAGATGAAGCTTAATTGTAGAGTACAATAATTATTGTCCTAATTTGTCACATGAATTATTGTCCGCAGCCACCTGTTGGCGATGCAGCAACAGAAGCTGTTGTTATTTCCTTCGAGCATTCTTCAGGAGGGTTGTTGAATGCATTGCACAATGCTTGCTGGAATGATTGCGATGTCCTTTCGCTGTTATATGTTCCTTCATTCATTAATATTGTAGGAGACCCACCTATTTGTAAATCATTGCTTAACTTTATGTTTTTAATCAATAATCTTTTGCCCTCATCATTTTCTGCACATTTCTTTATTTTTTTTGAATCAAACCCTGCTTTAACCAGGCATTCGCCCCATGTAGATGACATTTCCTTTTTATCAAGGTAATTCTTGTTTTGGCAATCTATGTAATCTATGTAATTTTCAGGATAATAATTCATGACACATACCTGCCTTATGTCTTCATCAACTTCTTTCTGTCCATGCAAGCTCTGGAATGTACCATCGCCATTGTCATTTGCTATGAAATGCAGCTCAAAATCAAATTTGCCTTTCAACAGTTTTGCAACAGGAAAGAACGCCTCTTCAGACATAACTCCGTAAGGGCATTCAGACATTACAAACATTTGGACCAAAGGTTTACCTGTTTTCTTTATTTCATGGACTTGCTTGTTATTGCTGATATTTTTTTTCATGTCATATGCATTCAAAAACAGCAAAGAGCCGTCTTTTGTAACATAAGAATCATAAGGTTTGCCCCCAATATTAAGCTTCACTTCATATAGATCACCATTGTCTTTTATGGAAGTTATTGTTGCTGTTGCTTGTCCTTGCAACAGGTTATTGACATAACCAATGGTTTTTTCCTTTGCATCTTCTTGCGAAATAATGTTTTTGCCGCCTGAAAAACCATTTGTCGATACAGAGTATATCAAAGCTATTGCCAGCATAAATGACAATATGCCAAAGAGCCATGCAACTTTTTGACTCGAATATTTTTTGTGCTCGCCATCAACATCATTATTTTCATGCACTGCATTGGAAATATGCCCAATAGTATCTTTGTGATTAGCATTTTCTTTTTGCTGTTCCATTTTAAGCAGATAAAACTTAACTGATATATAAAACTTGCTAAAATGCATTAAACTAGCGTTAAGTAGTTAAAGTTATATCAGAAATTTAGGCTACTTGATTATCTTTGCAATTTTTCCAGTCAGATCTAGGACAATATGCGGCTTTGATTCCAGGGTTCCGGCATCTATCATAAAATCAGCAAGTTTTTTTATATTGCTTGGTATTGCATCTGAAGCTATAACCAGCTTGCCTTTTCTTTTTATTATGTAAGAAAACAACAATATCTTGTTTTTTGATATGGTCCTTGCAAGGTCATTATTTGTTAATCTTACTGCGATAATATTCTCCTTTAAGCCATATTTTGCCAGCTCATTATTCTTTTTTGCCTTAAACAAAAATGTGAATGGGCCAGGAAGTTTTTCTACATATTTCTTGTTGATATAAAGATTCTTGTCCAGCCAGGCCTTATCATATGCTATTATTGAAGGCATGCCTTCAATGCCCCCAGACACCAGCTTTTTTAGGGCAGTTTTGGAAGAAATGTCGCATATTAATTCATAAGCCTCATTGCCTGGAACTATGAAAATCTTGCCGTTTTTCAGGTTTTTAGCCAATTCTTTATGGTTCATTGTGTTTATAAATGAAAACAAGTTTAAAAGCCTTTCATAAATGTGTAACCACTTTAAAATAGACACAAAACGAAAGATTTATATATTAGCACTAATTGAGAATATCATCACCTCTTTTTCCCCAGGAAGAAGTCTCGCAAGGGACTTTTTCCTAGGGTTTAATAATTAAGGTTAAAATGGAAAAAAAATCAAGAAAATTGCCTGAGACCACGGCTAAAACTGCAGAAAAAAGGCTTGAAGAACTTGTAAAAGATGGCTCAATTCTTAGATATGAAATTGTTAACAATGGAAGCAATTATGAAGAACATATAGATAAAGGTAAGGGCATGGCTAGGTTATACGAAGATGGTTTTGAAGCTGTTAGCGTCAGTTCTCTTGATACAGACATATATGGATTTTTGCATGTTAATGGAAGAGGAATAGTTGTAGAATATTATATATATTGATTTGTTTAAGATTTATATTGTTTTCACAAAACACTGCTTACATGATTTTCTTTTCTTATTCTTATAACATCATCAACAAAGCTTTCTATTTTGGGCTCATGGCTTACTATTATTACCTGTTTTATGTCCAGCTCGTCTAAAACATTCTTTATCCGATTTATCTGGTCATCTGAAAAACCATCTGTTGGCTCATCCAAGATTATTAAGTCATTTGTCCTTATGTTTGACACTATATGATTTATGACCTGGTTTAAAGCAAGCCTGTAAGCCAAGGCCACAGCTGTTTTTTCTCCGCCGGACAGATTCAAATACTCCGCATTATAGCCATTTTGCTCTATGACTGGATTAAATTCGCTGTCAACGCTTACAATAATTCCCTCATCGCCCATT
>Ga0209541_10016031_pt1 | contig 11124 bp, 9 predicted proteins | sample RifCSPlowO2_01_FD_184027 | JGI IMG/M metagenome (GOLD analysis project Ga0209541, IMG submission 184027) | Groundwater microbial communities from Rifle, Colorado - Rifle CSP2_plank lowO2_0.1 (SPAdes) (version 2) | ecosystem: Environmental > Aquatic > Deep subsurface > Groundwater | place: Rifle...
TTTAAATCTAAATGGATTTATCTTTAGTAATCTTAACTTATCTTCAATTATTACTGCTGCTTTATCACTAAGTTCATCAACTTGTTCTAAGAAGAATTGAGATGGCTTCAGGATATAATCCATCTGCTCACTTCCGCTTAAGTTTCCTAAACAGTTCTTCCTCTGTCCCAAACAAATTATTTTTTTTGGTTACTTCTGCTAATTTTTTTACCAAGATTAACTCTTCTTTCGTTATCATTGGCTGTTCAAAAACTTTCTCTCTAAGAGATTCTTTAATTAATTCCTGAACATTTCCAAATCCATTCTTTTTAGCATACTCTAGGGATTGTTCTAACAATTCATCTGGCATCCTTAAATTTATTTGTGTATTCATGCTACCATTAGATACCAATTAATATTTAAACCTTTCGTTGGTTAATGGCACATTTATTTGTCAATTCAAGAAAAATCAATTAATATTGATTGAAATTAAATTAGTTAATTGATTTTTAGGTTACAAATAAACAATTTCATACTTTATTTACAACAAAAAAGAAATTAAAAAAAAGAGACAAATTGTCCCTAAACTTACTTCTTCTTGGCTCCAGGAGCAGCATCGGGTGCTTTCTCTTCGGGAGCAAGCTCGTCGATGAGCGGCTGAGGAATTCCTGCATCGGCCATCGCTTTTCTGGCTTTCTTATTCTCTGGAATAGCAGCCATAATCTCTTTAGCTTTAGTTTCGAATTCCTTGCGTCTTTTCTCCATCTCTTCATGAAGTCTTTTCTTCTCTTCTTCAAGATGTTTCTTCTCTTCGGCAGTAAGCTCAGTTCTACCGGACTTGATTTTTGCGTCAAATCGGCCATCGGCAATAGCCTGCATAGCTTCTCGAGCGGGCATACCTTCAACCATAACGCCCATAGACTGGCAAGTTCCGACAATCTCTCTTACTTTAGATTTAAGTGTAACGCCAAGCAAAGAGCTTTCTTTCATCTTAGCAACTTTAATAATCTGCTCAATCAGCAAGTTAGCAACTTTATCAGTCAATGGATTAGCTGCGCCTTTCTCAATACCGGCTTCTTTCTTAATTAAAGCAGCAGCAGGAGGAGTGCCAACTTCAATTGTAAATGTTTTTGTACTTGGATCAACAGCAACCTTAACTGGTACCTGCATACCCTTCATTTCGGCTGTTTTTTTGTTAATTTCAGCGACAACTTGACCTATATTCACTCCTGTTGGGCCAAGAGCTGGTCCTAAGGGCGGGGCTGCAGTAGCTTTCCCTCCCTCAATTAAAACTTCAACATTAATTTTTGCCATGAGCATTCACCTTATGAATAGTATATTTGTGCATAACTTTAGGCTAAAATTTAGGCCTATTTATATAGTTTGTGTTTGAAATTTTCTTAGGGAATTGTTGGTTCTAAGGATGATGGAACTTGCTAGAAGGTGGTTAAATTTCTAGGAATTTGAAGAATGTTAAGAAAAAAAGAAGAGATATTAGTCAGTTTCATTAATTATATATACCATCATTTTGGGGTTAGATTTATGTTTGAGAATTATAGATCTTTAGATGAACTGATGGCTGGTGAGGGAAGAGGACTATTGCAAGAAGAATTGAACAATCTCCCATTATATCTTAAGGTAGTTAGTACATTAAATTTAAAGAGAATTGGCATAAGAGTATATGATGATAGATGGAAAGAAATAGGAGGATATTCCTCAATCAATGATAAGGACGGAAGGATTACAGATATTGTTGACGGCTGTCTGGATACATCTATCACTGTTGGTATTCAAGAACAAACTATTCTTGATGTCCTTCGTGATTTACAGTCGGTTAAACAAGAATTAGAAGATCATTTAGTATCCACTATTTGCCATTATTGGGGGTTAGTAAGGATACCTCCTCTAAGACTATTAAAGTATGTGCCAAAGAGGATAATACATCTTCCGGAATTGTACTCGGCGATTAGAAGTTCTTAGTGATTGGAGTGGGATAATGTCAGAAACTAGGAAAATTTATAAAGAAAGAAAGACAATAATATGAAAAACTTAAAGAGGTGGTTATAATCCTCAGAAATTGTAAAAAACAATTTTTGGGATATTAAAAAAAATCGGAGGTTTTTTTAAAGATGACAATAGTTAAAATAAATTTACATAAAGTTAATGCAGACAGGAATCTAGAGGCTAAAGGAGGCCAAGTTAAGATTAATAATAATGTTTCTATTAAAAACGTTGAAGAGATGGCTTTTTCTGTAGAAGGAAAGAAAGGCCTGAAATTCAATTTTGCTTTTAATTGCAATTATGAGCCGGACTTAGGCAAGATTGAAGTTGAAGGACAGGTTCTGTTCGTAGATGAAGTGAAGAAAATCCAAGAAATTCTGAAATCCTGGAATAAAGACAAACGTGTTCCAATGGATGTGATGGAACAAGTCGTTAATGCTGCTTTGCATAAAGGTAATATTCAAGCTATAAAAATAAGCGAAGAAGTCAATTTGCCCAGTCCTTTGCCTTTGCCGAAAGTACAGGCTGGCAGCGGGAAGAAGGTTTAATTGGATTCTTTTTTTTAATAATAAAGATGATATTAATTTAATACAAAATTATTGAGAAAACTAGATTTATATTTTTTGTTGTATTTTATAGGCAAATGCAAGTCCAATTAATATTAATGATAATAACAAATCTCGAATAGAAATATTGTTATTCTCAAAATAACCTACCGGAACACTCAAGAGATATAAAATTCCTGCTAATAACATAATAACATAATCCAGAAAATCCATCTCTTGGATTTATTTTGAAATTTACTCTGAGCATCACTCATGTTTAATTAATATTATGTTTAAAATATATAAACATTTTGTCGGGTTTGAACTTAACTTTCAAGAAATTTCAGTAATTGCAGGTATAATAAGTCTATTATATTGATTTTGATTATAATAGGAATAATTCTCCTAAAGATTTTTATGTATTCTAAGCATTTTTGTCTTTATGGAACGATTGGGGGAATTAGTAGCTCATGTAAACAGGTATTATCGTTCTGGCACCTGGGATGAATTCTTAAGAAGAATCAATAGAAGCCTGCATGATAGTGATATAAGAAAAGTAGAGCGTGAGTTTGCAAATTACAGCATAAGTCATCAAACCGAATTTTTTAGAGATAACCTTATGACGGTTTTTGAAGAAATATTACCTAAAATACAATATCTATACCCGCTGAATATTCTTTCTCTTCCCTGCGCTAACGGACAGGAAGCTTATTCTTTAGTTATGCTAGCTTTAGAGAAGGGATTAGGGCAGGTATCTGTAACTGGAATGGATATTAGTGAAGAACAGCTGGAGATGGCAAGAAAAGGAGAGTATCTTTTAACTAGAGATAGAAGCAAAAAATTAGAGATGGAAATCCAGAAAGGAAATATAATTCCGTTAGACCAGTATAACAGACAGCATTTTAGGCCTAATTTTGCGGTCAGTGAGCGTTTAAAAGAACACGTAGAATTTTACGAAAACGATATTTTACATTCAGAGATAGAAGGAAAATACGATGTCATATTTTGTTTAGATCTGCTGATGTATTTTGGTGAAGAAGGACAAAATGAAGCTTTATGGAACCTAACCAAGAATATGCGTTCAGGTGATTTATTAGTATTAGATCAGCCCTACCCTCTGGTTCATGGAGTAAGATTAATTGGGGCAGATAGAGAAGAATGGGAATTAAGGAGAGATTATAATCAGCTGGTAACTGGATTGGAAGAACGGCTAAAGTTAAGATTGAAAAAAATAAGTTCTAGATTTAATGTTTATGAGAAAACCTGTTGACTTAGAAAGTTTTATTAACCTATTCTTTTATTTATTTTATTTGGCAAAGCAGGTGATTTGATATAAAAATATACTATGTGATACTATCGGTATTGATTTTCATTATTTTTATAAATATTAGTTATGCCGCTTGTCTAGAGCCAGACATTTCTACGTATAATTCTTGTACCGGCGCTTGTCCTGATGCAGTAGCTTTTACGGAAGATTTTGCTGAGTGCGTCAATGTCTGCATCGGCGAGTGGAATGATATACAGGATGAATATTATTCCTGTCTAAAAGCAAAAAGAGAAGAACCAGAAGAAGTAGCCCCTCCTTCGAAGACAGTGCATTCTTCATATTATAGTGGAACTGGTTACTCTGTAAATAGCTATGAAGGCGAGGTGAAATTAACCCGAGGCGGTGTTGTTTTTTCTCTTAACTCTAATTTCAATGTTGTTCCAGGTGATTCCATCAAAACCGGAGATAATAGTCAATTGAAATTGGTCTCAGACGACAGTACAACTATCCTAGAAGAAGATACCCTCGCTTATATGCTGCACCTAGATTTTGAGAAAAATGAAATAGTCTCTGCGCCAGGATGGGATGAAGATCCTAACTATAAACATGAATTTGATAACTTGAAATTTTGGTCAGATACTCTTCTTGATTTAGCCGATTTCGTTGACAAGAATCGTCCTACTAAAATAATTGAACCCTGTGAAGAAAGTATCAGTGATTGCGCCTGGGGTTTTGTAGATTTTATTAAGGAAGGTGCAGCCTGGTTTGATGAGAAGATAGAAAAAGATTATGGAAAACGGATTGTAGTGACCCCCACAGCAGCTGTTATTCCCATTGGAACAAAATTTATTGTCGAAGTAGCCCCTGACGGCGCAACCACCGTAACAACCTTGAATGGGACAGTAATAGTGATGGACCTGAAGAGCAGAAAAAGTGTAATTCTCGAGGTTAATCAGAAAATCACCATACCTAATACTTCAAAAGGTTTAGGAGAGCAGGAACTGCAGCAAAGCCTGACAGAGATAGACCCCAAATCAATCGATAAATGGTGGATTAAAGATAAGGAAAAGCCCGAAAGTAAAACAATAATTTTTCCTACAATTTTATTAATGGTAGTTATTGCTGTTGGTATAATTATATTGCTGGCAAAAAAGCGTAAGAAGAAACAATAGTAATGCTTTTTGGAATAAATCAAAAACTATTTCTGTACCATAGCAGCAATTCAAATTAGACATTACGATACTTTTCGGTTAAAAAACGACGGCAGGGCTTCCTGCGATGTCCCAAAAAACACGTTTTTTTGTGAAGATGACAGTGCTTCACTTCAGAAAGCTGAAGTATTACTTAACACCGAGTGTGGGGCAGAATAAATACATAATCGACCAAATGAAGATTTTTCTCTGATTGTTTGTTTTGGGGCAAACCCCGCAGCTCTTTGCGCTAGCAAAGTCACGAACGCAGCGGCTAGACTGCTGTGATTGGGTTTTTTATTGCGCTTTTTTTTGCATGCAATATCTAATATGTCAATGCTTTTAATAATTTTTTTACTTATCTTTCAGAAGATTTATCAAAGAAAATAACACTTCAGATATATCCTTAAAAAACAATGCTAAAAAAAAACATCAAAAGCAGGTTCTTTTTGTTTTAATGGGAAGAATAAGCTTTTACTGTCCCACAGCCCCCTTAACACCATAATATTTATAAATAAAGTATCCTAAAAAAATAGTATGACTGCTCTTGAAATAAAGCTGAAAGTAATGGAAGCTGTCCAGGACGATGTCAATAAAGGCATTGTCAAGACAGACAGCACTTTCATGAAACAGATTGGAGTTAATCCTGGGGATATAGTAGAAGTTAAAGGTGAACGCATTACTGCAGCTGTAGTTGATCGGGCTTATCCAGGCGACATTGGCTTAAACATTATCAGAATGGACGGTAACACCAGAAGGAATGCCAAGACTTCTATTGGTGAATTAGTTACGGTAAAAAAAGCTGAAGTCAAGCCGGCTAAAATGGTCACTATTGCTCCGGCAATAAAAGGGGTCATGATTAAAGCTCCTCCGGGAGTGTTCAAGCAAGGATTATTGGGAAAAGCCGTAGTCAAAGGAGATATTGTCTCTTTAGGCGGCAATAGAAGAAGAGTTGAATTCAGAGGGGATAATATCAACGATATTTTTTCTATGATGGAATCGAGGTTTGCCGGGTTTGGTTTTGGCGACATCAAATTAGTTGTAGTAGATACTTTACCAAAAAAAGAGATTGTTGTTATTGATAATGAAACTGAAGTTGAGTTTAATCCTCAGGCAGTTGAAATGAAAGAAGAGGAAGCTCTTAGTTTAGGCATCAATTATGAAGATATCGGCGGGCTAGGAGACGAGATTAAAAAAGTTAGGGAGATGGTAGAACTGCCTTTAAAGCATCCGGAGATATTCCAAAAATTAGGAATAGAAGCGCCGAAAGGAGTTTTGCTGCACGGTCCTCCAGGAACGGGAAAAACATTATTAGCCAAAGCAGTTGCTTCTGAAACCAATTCGCATTTTATTTTAATCAACGGCCCGGAAGTCATCAGCAAGTTTTACGGCGAGTCGGAAGCTAATCTAAGAAAGAAGTTTGAAGAAGCGGAGAAAAATGCTCCGTCAATAATTTTCTTTGACGAGATTGATGCTATCGCTACCAAGCGTGAAGAGACTAAAGGAGATGTTGAGAAAAGGGTTGTAGCTCAGCTGCTTGGCCTGATGGACGGCCTGAAGAGCAGAGGAAAAGTCATCGTTCTGGCGGCTACTAATATCCCTAACCAGCTGGATCTGGCTTTAAGACGGCCGGGACGGTTTGACCGGGAGATTGAGATTGGCGTTCCTGACAAGACCGGAAGGCATGAGATACTTAAGATTCATACCAGAAATATGCCAATTAAAGGGACACTGTATCCAGACATTATCTCTAAAATTATTTTAAGTGAAATGAATTCTAAAATTAATATTTTAAATAAAGAACTACAGGATAAACTAGAAAAATTAAAAGAATTAGAAGAAAAGAAAAAACAGGCAGATGAAAACATACTCTCTAGAATAATTGAGACAATAAAGAGAACCAACAAAGAGGTAGAATCGTTTAAAAATGAAATAGGGAAGTTGGAATCACTTTTAAAAGAACTTAAGGGTCAGAAAACGTGCCTCTCAAAGTTAGCTGAAGATTTTAAAATATATAACGAAAATAATTTTAGTTCTCAACCTGATGATCCCAGACGTAACATAATAGAAAATAAGAGAAGCGAAGATTATCAAAAATTAGAGGAATTTAACCTCACAAATTTAATACTTTCTAAATCAGAACAAGAAGGTCGCGAGAGAGATTTGGGAGATGTTGCTAAAATAACTCACGGATTTGTGGGAGCAGATTTATCAGCTTTAGCCAAAGAAGCCGCCATGATTGTCTTAAGAAGAATATTGCCAGAATTAAAACTTGAAGGAGTTGAGGAAGGCGATCCAATTCCAAATGAGATTTTAGAAAAATTAGTGATTAATCAGAAAGACTTCATTGATGCTTTAAAGATTGTCCGTCCCTCGGCAATGCGTGAAGTTTTAGTAGAAACTCCCGACATCGGCTGGAAAGATATTGGTGGACTAGAAGACATTAAAGAAAAACTGAAAGAAGCTGTGGAATGGCCTCTAAAACAGCCGGAAGTGTTCAAACGGATGGGCATCAGGCCTCCAAGAGGAATCTTGTTGTACGGTCCTCCTGGAACGGGAAAGACCTTATTGGCCAAAGCCGTAGCCAAAGAATCAGAAGCAAACTTTATCTTAGTCAATGGTCCGTCATTGTTATCAAAATGGGTCGGTGAATCAGAAAAAGCGTTAAGGGAAATTTTCCGTAAAGCTCGACAGACTTCTCCCACAATCTTATTCTTTGACGAGATTGATGCTTTAGTGCCTAGACGAGGCGGTTCTAGTAATGAAGGTCGAGTCAGTGAAAAAATGGTTAACCAGATGCTGACAGAATTAGACGGTTTAGAAAGCCTTAACGACGTCGTAGTTATTGGTGCAACCAACCGTCCAGACATTGTTGATCCGGCCTTGTTACGACCAGGAAGATTTGATAGGGTAATTTTAACTACTGTACCAGACCAAGATAGTAGAAGATGTATATTTGAGATTTATCTAAAGAAAATGCCGGTAAAATATTCTGACATTGACAATGATTCAAACCTTGAAGAGTATGAAGAAGAATCAGAAAAGAGAAAGAATAAAACTCTTAAAAAAATGACCTCTGGACAGATGGTCTCACAAAAAGAAGTAGACGATTTAGATAAAAATAAAAAAAGTTCGAAAAGAACAAAAGATAATGACAGTGCCGAATCGAGATTTATTTCTTGGTTGACCTCAAGAACTGAGAGTTATGTAGGAGCGGACATTGAAGGAATCTGTCGAGAAGCTGCCATGAGCGCCTTAAGAGAAGACCTCAAAGCTAAGATAGTTACTAAAAAACATTTTGACCAAGCTTTAGAAGTTGTTGCTCCCTCGGTTGATAAAGAAACCGAAGAGATTTACGGAAAGCTGAAAGACTATTTTAGTTCTGCCCGAGCCAAGCAGATCAAAGAAGACAGGGCGGATTATTTTGGGTAGAGAAAACTAATAATAATTACTTCTTCTTATTATTTCTCTTCACCAAATAACTCACCAGCCTATATACCGCAAACAGCACCAAGCTGGCTAATATCAGCACTCCCCAGTCAATTATTCCGAGAGGTTCAGTCTTAAACCAAACATTTAAAGGAGTGTAAATGACAGCCAGCTGCAGCAGGACTGAAATCAAGACAGCTCCAACTAAGAACTTGTTGCTGAACAGCTTAAGCTTGTGTTCTGAATGAATAGTCTGCAGCCTGACCAGCTCGAACAGTACTAAAGAAGTGAATATGATAGTCTGCACTTTGCCTTCTCCAGAACCCAAATACAGCAGGAACAAACCAAACGAGACTAAACCGGTTAAGATGCCAAACAAAATAATATCACTTCTTAAATCTGGAGAAAGGATGCTTTCACTGGGCAGGCGGGGCTTTCGCTTCATTATTTCCGGAGAAGGCGGATCCAAACTTAACGCTGTAGCAGGAAGTCCGTCAGTGATTAGATTAATCCATAAAATCTGAATTGCAGTTAAGGGCAGAAAGATATTTCCTCCAGCAATGGAAGCATAGATGGAAGCAAAGAAAATTACAGCAATCTCGCCTAGATTACAGGAAAGAAGATAGTTGACAAACTTACGGATATTATCATAAATTCCCCGGCCTTCTTCCACAGCATTGACAATGCTGGCAAAATGATCGTCAGTAAGAATCATGTCCGAAGCTTCTTTAGCAACGTCAGTTCCGGCAACGCCCATAGCTATGCCGATGTCAGCTTTTTTCAGAGCGGGAGCGTCATTTACTCCATCACCAGTCATGGCTACAATTTGGCCATTTTTTTTCAGGGCGTTAATTATTCTTAATTTATGTTCAGGATTAACTCTGGCAAATACGCCAATATGTTTAATCTCTTTCTCGAGGTTTTTAATCTCTTCCAGCTGCTGGCCGGTAATTGCATCGCCAGTGATGCCTAGCTCATCGGCAATGGCTTCAGCAGTAGCAAGTTGATCGCCAGTAATCATAATAACTCTAATCCCAGCTTCATGACAACGTTTAATCGCTTCTTTGACTCCTTCCCGAGGAGGATCAATCATTGCCTGAAGCCCGACAAAAATCATGTCTCTCTCAGCATCAACAATGGTAGTGTTTTCTTTATAAGCAAAACCAAGCACTCTTAAGGCATCTCTGGCAAATAATTCGTTCTGGTCAAGTATTTCTGTAACCTGCTCGCGGTCCAGACGTTGAATTTTACCCTCGATAATAATTTTAGAACAACGATTAAGAATAAGGTCAGGAGCTCCTTTAGTAAATGAAACTTTGCCATGGAGCGTAGTCATCATCTTTCTTTCAGAAGAGAAAGGAATTTCGTCTGTCCGGGGATATTTCTTGTTTAATTCAATTATATTAAGGTCGGCTTTCTCTGCAGAGACAGTTAAAGCAGCTTCAGTAGGGTCGCCGATAACTTCTCTTTTGACACTTGTTCCAGTAAATTTAGCATTATTACACAACAAACCGACAGTAAGCAGCTGTTGAAGCGGTTTAGAACTGGCCGTCTCCTTGTCGAGAAGAAACGCTCCTTTTGTTCCATAACCTGAGCCGGTAACATCATAAGATTGATGATTGGCCCAGAGCTTTGTTACGGTCATCTGGTTATGAGTCAGAGTACCGGTTTTATCTGTGCAGATAGTCGTTACGCTTCCCAGTGTTTCTATCGAATGTAGTTTTCTTACCAAAGCATTCTTCTTAACCATCCTTTGAATTCCTAGAGCGAGGCAGATAGTAATCACTGCCGGCAGGCCTTCCGGAATTGCTGCTACGGCTAAAGCTATGGCAGTTAGGAACATGACTGAAACTGTTTGGCCGCTAAGCAAGCCGGCAAAGAAAATGATGACCGCAATGATAACTACTGCGATAGTCAGGTATTTACCCAAGCCGCGTAATTTTTTTTGTAAAGGAGTGAGTTCTTCAGGAGTTTCCTGGATTAGTTTAGCAATCTTACCTACTTCAGTAGTCATGCCGGTTTTTGTTACTACAGCTTTAGCCCGGCCTTTAGTGACAATAGTAGAAGCATAGACAGTATTGATTCTTTCAGCTAAGGGAGTTTTTTCTTTCAGCTGTTCCAGGGCTTTTGTTACTGGCTGAGATTCACCAGTCAGGGAGCCTTCCTGGGTTTGAAAGGTATGAATCTCAATCAATCTCGCATCAGCAGGAATTTTGTCTCCTGTTTCCAGAACGATAATATCGCCGGGAACTAGCAGTTTACTAGCTATCTTAGTCTCCTTGCCGTTTCTGATGATAGTAGCAGACAATGAAGCTAGTTTCTGCAGGGCTTCAATTGCTTTTTCAGCTTTATATTCCTGCACGAAACCAAGAATTCCGTTGATAAGAACTATAACAGCGATAACTATGGCATTGACTTTTTCATCTAAGATAATAGCAATAATCAATGCTGCTAATAATATCCAGACTAAAGGACTGGTGAATTGCTGAAGAAGAATCTTTAACGGGCTTATTCCCTTTTCTTTCTTTAATTCGTTAAGCCCGTATTGATGCAGTCTTTGGTCTGCTTCATGATTATTCAAGCCGGTTTCTTTAGTTTTAAGTATAGAAAGAGTTTCTGCTATAGTAAAAGAATGATAACTAGAGTTATGGTCAGCCATCTTTTTAGACTTGTAATATAATAGAATATAAAAAGGTTTGTGCTTTTGGTATGT
>Ga0209541_10016032_pt1 | contig 11123 bp, 10 predicted proteins | sample RifCSPlowO2_01_FD_184027 | JGI IMG/M metagenome (GOLD analysis project Ga0209541, IMG submission 184027) | Groundwater microbial communities from Rifle, Colorado - Rifle CSP2_plank lowO2_0.1 (SPAdes) (version 2) | ecosystem: Environmental > Aquatic > Deep subsurface > Groundwater | place...
CGTAAGTTTAGCTAATAAATCAGTATCCCATAGCTCTATAGCAAATTCGTATTCTACTCCTGAATTTGGATTAACTAAGCGTTTTACTCCTTTATGATAGGCATCGCCATAGATTTCAGATGGTCGGAGTGTGACTCCTAGTTCATTTTCAAGTTCTTCGTAAAAATCTACAGAACGACCCACCAGTCGTAAAGGAAGGGGTACTTGATCAGAATGTTCATATATTTGTCTTCCCCCTGAAGGAGTACCGAAACTCAAACCGCGTTCTTCATATTTGCTGACAACTACCATAACACGGCTTCTAAAGGCATCTAATACAGGATCTCCTTAGATTATTACGATTAAATATTTACATCTAATTCTCGGAATTTGATGCGCTTCGTCTTCGTGAAGTGGATTTTTAAGCGTTAGTTCCCGCGCCGCAAAAACACCGTGCGGTTTAGTACACGAATGAATTGCTCACCACAAGAGCCTGTTCTTCACGGGTTTACGACGTTAGTCGGCTTGCCTTTCAGGAAATTTTCAATATTTTCAACAAAAAGATTTTGTTTATTCACGCGAGCTTCTCTACTGATGAACGCAATGGGCGGATAAATTATACAATTTTTGTATTTATGCAAAATGTTCAGTTCCTCTTGCGTCATTTCGTCGGAGTGGTCAAGAATAAAAATAATGTCGTTCTTCTTCAACCTGTTCTCCAAAGCGACCAAATCAGTCGTTTCCATAGGGACGGTATTCACGACTATTGCTCCGGATTTTATTTTGGAAAATGCGTTACCATCAAGAAACTTATCAGTTTCGGGTGTATGGGCAAAATTTATAGAAACGAAATCAGCATTTTGTAGAAGAGTGTTTTTATCCTCATATTTTATGCCGTTCGCCTCACAGTCTTTCTTTCTGGTTCTGCTCCAGTATCTGACGTCTGCGCCAAATCCTTGGGCGAGTTTAGCAGTTCTGATTCCTATGTTTCCCAACCCGAAGACGCCGAATATTTTGCCTTTTATTTCCGATGCGGTCATTCCGGCGAAATCATAGTTCTTGTTCCGCGCTCTTTCTTTCCCTTCATCCAGTTGTCTTATTTCGTTGAGTATTGCTGCAATCACGAATTCAGCAACGCTTTCCGTGCAATATCCTGCGATGTTCGTTACAGGAATTCCTTTCTTTTTGGCGTATTGTGTATCAATTTTATGATATGCTATAGCTAATGTTCCGATATATTTCAACGTTGGGGCGGCGTCAATATGATCTTTCATGACGGGTGTGGCAAAACCAACTAATAGGCAATCAGTGTCTTTCAGTTCCTGTACTATTTGAGGACTATCTTTAGGGAGAAAGACTTTTTTCTTGGTCATGGAATTCATTTCGTTCCAATATTTTCTGTCCAAGGACGATTCCGCGATATTCACAAGAAGAATTTTATTAAACGTCATAATACAGATACGACTCAAGACTTAAATCACTTGACATTTTGAATTTTTCTTAGTGTCAGCGTATAGCTTAGTGCTATTCTCTTGAGCAGGAACCGTGGCATAATCCTTTCCAGTGCCTCAAAAAGCCGCAAAATAGCTCCGGGCAGCTTTGAAACAAGGACGATTGGGCGGAACGTTTCTACGGCGAAAAGTCGTTCAGTTTTATTCCTTATCTCTTCAAGCGGCACCCTGTTCTCCTTGCCTGGAATCTTCAATCCGACGAGCGCCAGCATGTCTAGCAGCCATATCATATGCGGGTTCGGGTAAGATATGAACACAACACCGTTAGGCGCGAGGATGCGGTGAACTTCGCGCAAATTTTCCCAGTAGCTATCCATGTGCTCCACGACGTCAAACATCGTAACGATGTCAAATGAGGAGGAGCGGAACGGCAGCGCGATTTCGCCGGTGAGCACGACATTTATGTTTTTTTGCCGCGCCGCGAGAAGCAACGTTCGTGAAATGTCGGAACCGAAAACGCGCGGAAATCCACAGTTGCGGATGAAATGAGCGGCGATGCCCGTGCCGCAGCCTACGTCCAGAATCCTGCTTTTGCGCGGCAGTGTTGACAGAAGCTTTTCCAGCTCGCGCGTCCGACGCTCAAAGTAATACTTGTCGCGGCGCTCGTCGTAATCGCTCTTTGCGTCAAAGAGCTTCTTTACATCGTTATTCATGCACTATCACGCGGCATAGTGTAAACTATTCTAAGGCTGTCCTCAAAAATCTTTTTACCACGGAAATCTCCCGGAAGCTTCATAGGCACGCGTAGTATGCTGTCTTTGTGGAGCACGACGTATTCCACACCGTACTTCTTTGCGTAATCGTAGAATTCTCCCCCGTTGCTGTAATACGGGAACTGGAGAACTTTCATTTTTGCATGCGAATAGTATTCGTAAAAGTACGGGAAGGAATCCACCATGAAGGTGGCGTTCGTAAGGTTATTTGGCATAATAAATTCGTTGAACAAATTATACGTTCCAAAAGAGCTTTCACCTTTCTCACCAAGGTTTGAATAAGCGAATCCTATGAGTATCACGCTTATCGTGGCGCAGAACGCAAGAGCTACAGGGACGAGGAAACGATAGCGCCCTGCACTATACCATGCGAAAAACGCGCCTTCTGCTGCCAGCAGCGCGAAGACGGGTATAAGCCCGTACAGATAACGCGCAACCGGCAGCGTGAGGGCGAGTGTAGCATAAGTGAGGAATACCATGGCAAACAGGGGAAGCGCATGTTTTTTATCCCGCGCGAGCAGCACATACGCGCCCGCTGCGGCAAAGAGCATTAGTAGAGGGTTGCTGAACACCAGATAAGGCGTGAACGCAATCATGCCCGCTACTGTTGAGAGCGATTCCTTAAGGACGAGAAGAGGGTCACGTGCTACTACGCTCCAGAGAGTTTCCGGCATCGTGTCAAGAGAATAGACGTACGAACTGAAATCACGCCCGCCGTAACTGCCGACGATAAGATACGGCAGGTCGCTGGAGAACGGCCCATCTGCTACGGTGGCGTTCCTTAACAGCCAAGGCGAAACGAGTAGGATGCACAGGAGAGTTATGGCGCTCGCCTTTGCGAGAGCGCCTTTCAGTTCTTTTCTGCCCGCGTAGAAATACGCCAGTGCGACAAGAGGGAAGACGTAGAGTGCCTGATACCTTGTCAGGTATGCCAAAGCGAAAGCCGCGCCGATGAAAGCGTAGTCGCGCCATCTCTCCCTGAATGAGAACAACGCCAGAAGAAACAGGGACGTGAAAAGCATGAATGGGAGCTCAGTATGAACGACGCGCGAGTAAGTGAAAATTATCCAGTCGAATGAGAGCAAAACGGCGCCGAGAAATGCCACGCGCCCGCTGGAAATGCACCGGAACATCAGGTAAGACAGCGCGGGTATGAGCGAGCTTATAAGAACAAACAGTAGTTTTTCGGCGAAAAAAGAAACGCCAAAAATATGATACATGCCGGCTATCATATATGGAACGAGAGGCGCGCGCGACGTTTCTGCAAAAGGCAGCCCTTCTTTTCGCAACATTATGTCCCATAATGTGCTGGTCACGAATCCTTCCCCATTGTATATGTGCATTGCGATGGAGGAGTATTGCGCGCCGTCGTGATAATAAAAACTTTGCGGGACGAGCATGGATAGCGGGAGCTTGATGAAGATATTCAATACAAGGAGCAGCAACGCGATTTTTCTGTAATCCATCTTCCCATTGGGAAGCGGTATTTTCTCCGCTAGTCGCGGGAATGCGAGGATGATAGCCGTCAGCAGAGAGAAGATAGCTATTGCATAGCCTGTTATAATGTGCATCTCTTTTGTGAAAAGGTCTGTCGTGATGATATTTCCTGTCATGCTTGGATAGAGCAGGAAAATCACTCCGGCTGCGGCAAAAAACGCCGCAACTGCGTGCTCATGCAAACTTGCTTTTGAGGATTCCATATTTGCTCAACTTATAGGCGATGACGGTTTTAAGGACATTTAACGAGTAGACGACGGCGTCCGTGAACGGGATGCCGTAGCCGCTGTCCGGGCCGTAGATGGTCGGTATTGGCGTCTCGGTAATGCCGTAGCCGCGGTCGGCTATCAGAATGAGCATCTCCGTATCGAAGTAGTATTTATCAGTTAGCGTCTCAAAAGGTAAAGTTTTTAGCAGCGTACAGTCGTAAACGCGGAAGCCTGAATGGAATTCGGATATGCGCGTGCCAAGAAGCAGATTTTCGAGTGCTGTGAGCGTTTTATTTCCGATGAGCTTGTATAGCGGCATCCCACCCGCGCGCGGATTGCCGAGCATGCGGGAGCCGTAGGAAAGCGCGTTGCCTTTGAGTTTTTCGAGTACATCCGGCATCGCTTCGGCGTTGTGCTGGCGGTCGCCGTGTATCATAAAGACGGCGTCAAAGCCATTGTCTATTGCGTAGCGGTAGGCAACTTTCTGCGCTCCGCCGTAGCCGCGGTTCTTTTCGTTTCGTATTAGCACGACATCTGAAGCGCGCGTTCTCTTCACGTAATCTTTGACAGCTTCTGAAGTCTTGTCGGGACTGCCATCGTCAACTACCAGAATGGTGGAAATGCGTCGTATCTTCGGCGGCAAATCTTCTATCACGCTGGCGATGGTTTTTTCGCACTTATATGCAGGAATGAAAACGCACAGTTTCATCAAATCACTTCGTGATGGCGCGTTTTTTCCAGCGCACAGTGTCAAGAGTCATGTTCTGCGTCAGCCTGCAAACGTTATTTTTCAGGTAGTCCGCATAGCGCATCTCAGCCACGTGAGGCGTGGTCATGAGCGCAAGCTCGTGCATGCTCATTTTTTTGTCTCCCGGGGCGTGGATGATGCCCGTCATCCCAGCGTCAAGGATTTCCTTTATCCCCTGTGCCATGTCGTCAGCGAACAGGTACGTGCCCCATCTGTCAACGAACGCGCCCGGATGCGGCCATTTTTCCCGCGGCACGAAGTTGCCGCGTATCACCACCGTTTTAAGTACGGAAGCCAGAACGGCTACTTCTGCCGCCACTTTCGTGAGCCCATAAAAATTCTCCGGGCATGGCGTGTCCTCTTCGGTGTACATACCACGATTGCCGTTGAAAACGCAGGGCGTGGACATGAGCATGAGGTAGCAATTCTTGTTTGCCGACCACGACGCTCTCAGCATGTTTAGCGTTCCTGTGACGTTTATGCGCCACGCATCACTTTTCCTCTCCTCGCAAGCGGTGACAGACGTCATCGCCGCCAAATGAATGACGATGTCAGGCATCGCGCGGGAAATGTAGCTATTTACTGAATCCCAATCCGAAACGTCCAGTTCTTCACGTGAAGGCGTTAGCGCGTCCGGATAAAGTTTCTTAAGCTCCTTTCCCAGGCGCCCCCCGGCGCCCGTTATCAATATCACAGCCATCCCGTCCTCTTGAGAAGCTTTCTTACGCCTTCGTGGTCAAGCTTCTCGGTGTTCTCGGATGTGTATTCCCGGACTTTGGTGCCGGTGAAAGAATTGCCGTGTGGATATATGGTGTAATAATCCCCGGCTTCTTTTGCTCGCATCATTTCCTCCTCAGAGACGAGGACTTCATGTATTTTCTCCCCGGGCCTCATGCCGGTATATTTGATTTCCACGTTTCCCTTTGCCAGCTCGTTTATCATGACTTCGGCCAAATCGACAATGCGGCAGGAGGGAGCTTTCTTCACGACGATGTTGCCATCTTCGGTTTCGGCTGCTTTGAACACTAGGTCTGTCGCATCATCCAGCGTCAATAAAAACCGCGTCATCTCACTGTGAGTAACGGGTAGGTACTTGCGTTGCTCTATTCGCTCCTTGAAAAACGGCACGACGCTCCCGCGGCTACCTACTACGTTACCGTAGCGGACGCAGGAGAATTTCGTCATTCCTTTGTCAGAAACGTCCGACACCATGAGCCGTTCCTGAATAGCCTTGGTCATTCCCATGACGTTCACGGGCTTGACGGCCTTGTCGGTGCTTATCGCGACTACGCGCGAGACGCCGTTACGTATGGCGGCGTTCTTCAGGTTTATTGCGCCCAGAATATTCGTTTTCACGGCTTCGACGGGATGATATTCGCATCGCGGCACCTGCTTTATCGCAGCTGCGTGGAATATGATATTCTGGCCGCGCGTCACGTCCAGCATTCGGTCGTAGTCGCGGACGTCACCCAGTACGAATTTCAGTCGGGGTTCACCTTCAAACTCGCGTTCCATGGCATTCTGCTTCTCCTCGTCGCGGGACACGATCGTGACGGAAGCGGGGTTCATTGAGAGTAGCTTGTTCACTATATGGTGGCCGAAGCTACCGGTGCCTCCGGTTACAAGAACGTTCTTTCCCGTTATCGCATGCATAGGAAAAATAGTGCTGAAAAGCCTTTTATAGCTGACCAACTTAATATTTAAGGTATTACACAAGTTGGTCACATATAATGAACCAAATCATAATATCCGGTTTCTTTATTTGGTTAACTATAAAACATCGGAATTCCACGATATTTATATGAAGATTAGAGAATTGATGCGCGAGTTTCAAGTGGGGGATTTTAAAACATGGGAAACAAAGTGTAGAAACGGCGTTCACAATGCACGGAAACTCAAAGCAGAAGTTCTGGAATAGCAAACCCGTGAAAACGGAGGACGTGGATATCAGGCGAGCCATAGTTCTGTCGCTGATTCCCCCTACGGGCAGGATACTGGACGTCGCCTGCGGCGACGGGATGACACTTTCTCTGGTCAACGCACGGGAAAAGTATGGCATAGACATAAACGCCGCGAACGTGGAAAGGGCGAAGAAGCGCGGCATAAAGGCGGTATGCCGGGACGTGGAAGAGCCCCTTCCTTACGAGGACGGCTTTTTTGACACCGTCGTGACAGAAGGACTCCTACAGCATCTTTACGCTCCGGAAGCGCTCATGCGCGAGATAAGGCGCGTGCTGAAGCCCGGCGGGCTCTTCGCGGGCAGCATACCGAACAATTATCATATATGGCACAGGGTGGCTTATTTAGTGGGGAGGCCGCAAAGCTCCTTCCTCTTCCGCGACAGGGCTGCGCAGGTGTCTTCCAGTTTCTTTAACCTGTCCAAGTTCAAAGCGTTGCTTTCAAAATACTTCGAAATAGAGATGTGCACAGGCAAGCCGGGGCGGTTTTCTTCAATAATGCCGTCGCTTTTCGGTTGGGACATAGTGTGGAAAGCGAGGAAAAAATAACGGTTTTTAAGTTTTCTACCAATCTTTAGGCATGGAAAGTAGACGAATAGCGGAAGACTGTGTTCATTTTAGAGGCGACATTCCGTGCCAGCCTCACAAGGAAAAAGGCGTGAAATGTAAGTGCGAATTCTACGAAAAGCGCGGGAAGCGGATACTCATCATAAAGCTGGGCGCCATGGGTGACGTGCTCCGTTCGACGCCGATAAGCGCGAAGCTTCGCATCGCGTTTCCACGTTGCGAGATAACGTGGGTGACTAACTTTCCGGAAGCCGCGAAGGATGCGTCGGATGTATGCTTGAAATTTGATGCGAAAGCGCTTGCTGTACTCACAGCGGACTCGTTTGACATCCTCTATAATTTTGACAAGGACAAGGAAGCCTGCGCGCTGGCGGCGCTCGTCCGCGCCAGAGTGAAAAAGGGGTTCACGCTGCGGAACGGAAAGTGCGCCCCGATAGACGGCGACGCCCAGCATAAATTTGTAACAGGCGTCTTTGACGACGAGAGCAAGGCGAACACGAAGTCTTATCAGGAAGAGATGTTTGAAATAGCCGGGCTGCGTTTTGACGGGGAAGAATACGAGACGAGTATCGTAGAGAAAGCATGGAAGATGCCGCAGGGGAAAATAATAGGGCTCAATACGGGCGGCGCGGCGCGCTGGACGGCGCGTCTCTGGCCAGACGGGCATTGGGCGGCGTTAGCAACGCTACTGAAGAAAAAAGGATACACGCCGCTGCTGCTGGGAGGGGAAGCGGAGGACGAAAAAAACAAAGCTATCGCAAAGAGGACAGGAGCGCTTTATCTCGGGCATTTTCCTTTTGATGAATTCACGTCGCTCGTGCAACGATGCGACGCCGTCGTCACGTGCGTCACGCTTGGGTTGCACGCCGCGATAGGCGCTAAGCGAAAAGTGATTATTCTGAACAACATATTCAATCCCCACGAGTTTGAGCTTTACGGGCGCGGGACGATTCTCGGACCGCCGAAGGCATGCGTCTGCTTCTATAGAAGCACGTGCAGGTACGGCGAAAGTTGCATGAAAAACATAACGCCCGAGAGCGTCGTGAAAGCGCTGGAAGGATTGCTATGAAAATAGACCATCAGATAGGAATAGGCTCGCTGGAGATAACGGACAAGGAAAAGGAGTACGTCATGGACACGCTCAACAAAAAGAGGCTGAGCCACGGACCCTACTTAACGAAGCTGGAAAACTCCGTCGCTTCTTTACACGGTTGCAAGTACGGACTCGCCGTGAATAGTGGCACAAGTGCGCTGCGCATCGCCGTGGCGTGTCTGAAAGAGACGGAAGGCTGGCAAGACGGCGACGAGATACTTGTTCCGGCCGTGACGTTCATCGCCACGTCCAACGTCGTGATAAGCAACGGGCTGACGCCGGTCTTTGTGGACGTGGAGCCGGATTATTACAACATAGACGCGAAAAAGATAGAGGAGAAGATAACGCCGCGGACGAAAGGCATGATAATCGTCCACCAGTTCGGGCTGGCGTGCGATATGGACGCTATAATGAGCATAGTGAAAAAGCACAAGCTGAAAATGATAGAAGATTCGTGCGAAACTATGTTTGTCGGATATAAAGGAAGACCGGTAGGCTCGTTCGGCGACATTTCCTGCTTCTCCACGTATGTGGCGCACATAGTCACGACGGGAGTGGGTGGTCTTGTTGCGACGAACAACCCCGAATATGCAGTGATACTCAAAAGCCTGGCGAACCACGGGCGGGACTCTATATACATAAACATAGACGACGACAGGACGGACGATGAACGGAAGCTTTTTGACATAGTTGAAAGGCGGTTCAAGTTCGTCCGCCTTGGCTACAGTTTCAGAATAACGGAGATGGAAGGGGCGATAGGCGTGGCACAGCTTGAGAGAAGGGAAAACACCATACGAAAAAGGCAGGAAAACGCGCGGTTTTTGAGCGAGGCTCTGGCGGCTTTTTCAAAAGAGTTGCAGTTACCTGCGACGCGCTCTGGCTGCGAACATGCTTTCATGATGTATCCCATCGTCGTGCGAAGCAAACGCTTTACAAAACGCGACATCGTGAATTTTCTGGAGAAGAACAACATAGAAACGCGGGACATGAACCCTCTCATAAACCAGCCTGTTTACGTGAAACTCTTTGGCAACCTTGAAGACCAGTATCCCGTTGCGAAGAGCATAAACGAAAACGGCTTCTATATCGGTTGCCATCAGGAAATAACGCAGGAAGAACTGGATTATATAGCAGAGAAGTTCAGGGAGTTCTTCGCGAATTTAGCTTAAAAACCTTGACTTATTAGGTGTTGTTATGAAGGCGCTTATAACGGGAGTCACGGGCTTCGTGGGAAGCCATATGGCAGAATTGCTGCTTAAGAAGAATGTTGAGGTCTACGGGACGAAGCGCTGGCGCAGCCCCATGGAGAACGTGGATCACATAAAGAACGACATAAACTTCGTGGAATGCGAGTTGAGGGATTTTTCTTCCGTCAACCACGCGATAAGCGAAGTAAGGCCGGACGTGATTTATCATCTTGCCGCGCAGTCTTATGTGCCGGCAAGCTTCCGGCTGCCCGCTGACACGCTGCACGTCAATATAATAGGAACGTGCAACCTGCTTGAGGCCGTGCGACTGAACAAGCAAACCCCGCTTATTCACATATGCTCTTCTTCTGAAGTATACGGGCAAGTGAGGCCGGACGAAGTGCCGATAAAGGAAACGAATCCGCTCAGGCCGGTATCGCCTTACGGCATAAGCAAAGCAGGGGAAGACTTTCTGGGCCAGCAGTATTATATTTCATATGGGATGAAGACGCTCATAACAAGAATGTTCAGCCACACCGGACCGCGCAGAGGCGACGTTTTTGTCGCTTCTTCCTTTGCGAAACAAATAGCCGAAATCGAGAAAGGCGTAGAGAAAGAGCACGTAATCCACGTTGGAAATCTTGACTCCGTCCGCACGTTTGCCGATGTGCGCGACGCCGTGCGGGCGTATTGGCTTTTGACGGAGAAGTGCAAGCCGGGCGAAGTCTACAACATCGGCGGGACTGAGACGATGACGATACGGGAAATGATGCAAAAACTTTTAAAAATATCCGGGCATGATGATATCGTGGCGAAACAAGACCCGTCGCTGATGAGGCCGAGCGACGTGACGCTGCAGATACCGGACAACACGAAATTCTTCAAAGCCACGGGATGGAAACCGGAAATACCCTTTGAGCAGACGCTGAAAGATTTGCTCAATTACTGGCGCGAGAGGGTATGACGTGCTGCTGAGCATAATTCTTCCCACCCTTAACGAGGCAGGAAATATAACGAAGCTCGTTGACGACATAGAGCTGGTTCTCAAGAAAAGTGGGCTAACGGGAGAACTAATAATCGTTGATGACGACAGCGAGGACGGGACGGCACAGATAACACGAAGCCTCAATAAAAAATACGGCAACATACGCACGCTTGTTCGTACCGTTAGAGACGGCGCGGGCGCGGCGCATTGGTTCGGCTATAAAAATGCGAAGGGCGACATCATCATAGCGATGGAAGCCGATAACTCGTGCGACGCCGGAGATATACCCGTGATTGCTAGGAAGATAAGTAAAGGCTACGATATCGTTGTGGCTTCACGATACGCCAAAGGCGCGAGCACCAACAAGTCGCTGGCGAACAAAGCGATAAGCAGGCTCGGCAACGCATTTATTTCGCTGATAAGCGGCATACCGATAAACGATTTCACCATCGCCTATCGCGGCTTTCGCAGGGAAATAGTGAACAAAATAAACTGCACTGAGAAAGATGGTAATCCTCTACTGATGGAATTCATACTCAAAGCGAAGAACGCAGGTTACGTGAAGATAACGGAAATACCGACGAATTACCGGGAAAGACAGTTCGGCATCAGCAAGAACAAGCTGACGCGCGCAGTGCCGCGGGTGTTTTACGCATGCGTAAGGATAGCGATAATG
>Ga0209541_10016033_pt1 | contig 11122 bp, 14 predicted proteins | sample RifCSPlowO2_01_FD_184027 | JGI IMG/M metagenome (GOLD analysis project Ga0209541, IMG submission 184027) | Groundwater microbial communities from Rifle, Colorado - Rifle CSP2_plank lowO2_0.1 (SPAdes) (version 2) | ecosystem: Environmental > Aquatic > Deep subsurface > Groundwater | place...
CAACGACCTGGAACACTGCGGATTAAACGGCAAAACACCGAATGAATATTTAAAAGAATATCAATTAATTAATCCGCCATATGTATGTGCTTAAAACACCTCCGACCACGAAAAACTTAAAGGCTTATGGTTAATCCCGATAGGAGACACTTTGGAAGGAGCGCCGTTAATCTCCAGACTTACGATTCTCTCCAAATGGTTGAAGCTTTTCCAAGTCCAAAAAAATGACGACAAAGAAAATGAATTTAATCAATATCGCGGAGAATTTCTGGAATCTCTGCAATTATTGGATATTGTTAAAATTTAAGACAAAAAGACGCTTGTTCCAAAAACAACAAGTGTCTTTTTTTATTTACACTTGGAAAGGTTTTTAGTTTAGCAATCTTTTCGCTTATGAAACCAAAAAAGTGATAAAATAATACGATGTTAACGCAAAAATCCGAACTAGGCGCTTGGGGGGAAAAACTTGCCTGTGAATATCTTGTGGAAAAGGGTTATCGGGTGCTTGAAATCAACGCTAAAGAGAAGTGGGGAGAGCTGGACATTGTTGCTCAAGCACGGGACAAAACCCTCGTTTTCGTGGAAGTGAAAACGGTAACACGGCAACAAAAAACAAGCGACAAGCCACAAGAGACAAGATATGGAGAAGTAAGCGCCGAAAGCCAAATGACCTCGGCGAAAATTCGCAAATTCAAAACCGCCGCTTCTCTTTACGCCGGCTCGCATCAAGAATTAATCAACGACAAAAAAGGTTGGCGTTTGGATGTAATCGCTATCACCAAAAATGGCGATAACTGTGATATAAGGCATTACGAAAATATTTAGGCAATTACAAAATAAACAAGAATTTATCAATAGTTCAAAATCTCAAATCAACAGCGGTCGCTGTTTATTTCACCGCGTAATTTTTCGCCGCAAAAATATATTGAGCGATAAATATTTTTTTGAAAGACATTATTGAATTTAATTCATAGAATAAGAGCATTGCTTCACGATATTCATTTTCTTCAACGCTACGGTAAGAGAGAGGCGAACAATTATGCGCTAAGAGCAACGCATCTGCCATTAGCCGGCTTGTTCTTTTGTTGCCGTCTTCAAATGGCTGAATATAACCGATACCCAGAAGCGCGATTAAAGCTTTCGCGTAAGGAGTTGGCATTCTAGAAATCGTTTTACCGAGATTTTCAATCGCTTCGGTAATTTGATAAATATTATCTAAAGGCTGGTATATTGAACCAATAATACCGACCGGTTTTTTTCTTAATCCTAAATTTACGCTTAAATCCTTAACCAAGAGAGCGTGTAATTCTTCCAAATTTTTTTTTGTAACAGTTTTGAAATCTGTTTTGTGTTTATGAATAAAATTAAAAGCGTCTTTGTGGTTCAAAATCATTTTCGCTTCTTTTTTGTCGTGTCCCAACGCTTCTTTATTTTCTAAAATCAATTTTTCCGTATCAAGTAATGTATATGTATTTCCTTCAATTTTTGACGATTTCCACGATAATTCAACGATAAGCCGTTCTAATTCTTTTCTTTGAATCGTGGGCGGCAAATTTTTTATCCGTTGTTTGTAAGCGACAGTCGCGTCATCTAAAATTTTTAATTCATCATCGGCGAAAAGATCCGATGGGAACGCGGAGAATAAATCAAAATTATACCGTTTCAAACCGTATCGTTTATCCGGTTCAATGGAACAATAGATATGAGCGTCAATTTCCGCGAATATTCTACCGACTGCGCTAATATTATAACTAGTCGCGCGTCCTGAACCATTCGCAATCAAAAAACCATTATTAACCATTTCGGACAAAGTTCTTTTAATTGTTACAAGAGAGATGTTTCCTTCTTTAGTTATTTCTGCGTGCACAGCCGATGACCGCATTGCGCCTTTCGCAATAATTACAGCGAGTATTTTGTTATGTTTTTTTGATATAGTCATTTTCGTATCATTTTATATGTATAATCGTATCATATTGATACGATAAAAACAAGAAAATACGAAATTAAAAATCTCCATTTGTTACGGAGATTTTATTTTTTAGCTTTTTTATTTTTCTTCTTTTTCGCTTTCCGGCATTTTTCGCATCGCGATTTCGACGGAATATACAGCAACAATATTTCTTTTTGTTTTCGGCTCAATTTTTTCCAAAGTATTTCTTCTAAATCCCAATTTAGTTTTTCTTCCAAATCGGTTATATCCAGAAAAACATGGCAAACTTCGTGAATAAAAGTTTTTAATTTTTCGTCGCTAAAAAGATCGTCATTTAAAGAAATTATCCGCTCGTCCGGCGACCATATTCCGTCAAACCCACCCCCCCTTAAATGGTGAACCCATTTTATTTCTTCCACTTCTTCATTCAACGAAAAAATCATCGCTCGCCAAAACCAATCCACCAATGCGTCGCCACTCGTAATCGCCGCTATTTTCTTTTTCAATTTAAAATTTTTTACAAAATCAAGAACTTTTTTCAGTATAACTAATCGTCATTTCTTTTCAACAAACAATTATTGTCGTCAGCCGTTAGTCATCATCTGTCATCAGTCATTGGTCGTCAGTCATCTGTCATCTGTCAGATGTCGCTTATTGTGTTATCTTTTAACTAGCAACTTTAAATTTATCGGATTATCAATGGTTATTCTTGCTTTGATTGTTTGTTTTCTTTTTGAAAGTCCAGGTTGGGCGACGATTATTTCGCTTTTCAGCGGTCATCCCGGCTGGGCTCTTATTTTTCTCTTTATATACAAATTAATGACAATTAAACAATTACTGCTTAATTACCGCATAATTACCGTGCCGTTTGACTTATCCACGCAAAATATTGTATACTAGGCAATGAGATAAAAATAATTTTTTATCTTTCTTTAACAATTCACCCTCTCAAATTTCTGACTTTGTGTTTCTTGCGAGTATTTAATTCATCTGAATTTTAAAGCTTTTAATGGTTTATTTAAGAAAACATAGAAATGAAATTTAGGAGGGTAAATAAGGAGATTGCTTGAAAGAAAAAACAGCTGGCGCGGAACGCGTGGAAGTTGTGTTTCATTTTGACACTACCGGTTCAATGTCCCCGTGTATAGCGGAAGTCCGCAAAAAAGTGGAAAATTCCTTAACCAAACTTTTTAAGGAAGTTCCTAATCTACGAATTGGACTCGGAGCAAACGGCGATTATTGCGATGCCAAAACAAGTTATGTTACCGTCTGGAAAGATTTTTCCAAAGATATTTATCATCTTTCTCAATTTGTTCGTGATATTAAAAACACAAATGGCGGCGATTCGCCTGAATGTTATGAATTAGTTTTGCGCGAAGCCCAGGATTTAGATTGGAGTCATAACGCGACTAAAGTATTTGTCTTAATTGCCGATGATGTGCCACATCTAACAAACGACAAGCAAAACATCGTTTACAACAGGAAAACATACGGAGAAGGGCTTGACTGGCGGCGAGAAGCTAACGCTCTCGCGAAAATGGGTATCGCGGTTTATACCGTTCAATGTTTAAGTAAGGGCATTAACGCGTATTATTTTTACAGTGAACTTGCAGAAACAACAGGTGGTTATCATTTCATCCTAGATCAATTTTCAGAAATAACCGACCTACTAATGGCCATTTGCTATAAGCAGGGCAACCCAGCGCAATTTCAGAAATTAGAGGAAGAGATTAATGCTTCCAGCCGTATGACGCGCGTGATGGATAAGAATTTCGCCACGCTTTCCGGCAGAAAAATTTCAGAAAAATTTATTCGCAAAGGGAAATCTTTATCTGTGGTTCCATCTGGCCGTTTCCAGATTATGAATGTTGAAGCAGATATTTCCATCCGCGATTTCGTGGAAGAAAATGGCTTAACTTTCAAAACTGGTCGCGGCTTCTACGAGTTTACAAAAACGGAATTGATTCAAGAAAGAAAGGAAGTTGTTTTGCGTGATAAAGAAACTGGCGATATGTATTCCGGCGATAAAGCCCGTGAAAGGATTGGCCTCGCTCCCGGCGAAAGAGCTAAAATCAAACCGACTTATTTAGCCGATTACGATATATTTGTGCAAAGCACATCATATAATAGAAGACTCGTCGGTGGCACAAGATTTTTATACGAAGTGGATTTAAGCAGATAATTTAAAAGGCTTTAGGCTCTAGGCATTAGGCTTTAAAATAGATTCATGAAACCGCTGGAAATCAGCGGTTTTTTTGTCGTTTAAATAACGATCGCTTTTTAAACGACATTTTTCATTATTTAAAAAAATTGCAATATTCACGATAATCTCTTATGCTACGCATAGGATAATAACTGAATAAAAAAGAATGAATGTCATACTCACAATAGTATTCGTTATTGTAGGTATTATTGGAATTAGATATGGATATCAATATGGATATCAATTCGCCAAAAATCGAAATGTGCCGAAACCGTATGTGTTAACGGAAGATAACGGCAGGAAAATTGGCGTAGTTCTTGAATTCACGCCTTCGCGTCACCAAGGATTGCAGTTTGTCAATTATGTTGTATTTCGCGAAGACCCGCAAAGAGAATTTATGGGATTTCGTAATGAAGATGTTTTAAAAAATATCACTTATAGCCGGAAGATTGGGGGAAAAGTTGACAGCCGCATTGTAGGATTGGGAGAAAAAAAAGAAACTGTTATTTCTAATCCAGGCGGAGATGACTTGTGCGATACATTTAAAGAACTTCTTAATGCGGAAAAAATGATACAAGATTACATCAAAACCAATAGACCACCCGGTTGGTCAGAAAATTGGCCGTATTGACTTTTTGTAAAGATATGCTAACCTTGACAATATAAAACCCGCTCGTTAATGAGCGGTTTTCTGTTTAAAAACAGAAACAAAAATTTAAAAAGATTCTAGATTATATATTCTAATAAACATATGATTGACCTAAAATCACTAAACGCCGCGGTGAATCAGATCGCCGCCGAAAAAGGCATAGAAGCCGGCAAGGTGTTGGAAGCGATTGAATTCGCTCTTGCCGCCGCCTACAAAAAAGAATATAGGAAACGGACGGAAATCATCAAAGCCAAATTTAATCCTAAAAATCAGGATATGAAATTCTGGCAGATTAAAGTTGTTGTTGACCCAAGCGAAGTGCGGATTGTGGAAGAAGAAATGGAAAACGCGGAAGAATTAACGGCAAACAAAGAAAAAAAACCTTCAGTCCTTAATCCGGAAGACGAAGAAGATAAATTGCCTCGTTACAATCCCGACCGCCACATATTTTTAGAGGAAGCCAAAGCTATTAAGCCCGATGTTCAATTAGGCGAAGAATTGGAATTTTCGTTGGAAGTTCACGAAGATTTCGGCCGTATCGCCGCCCAAACTGCTAAACAAGTAATTGTTCAAGCTCTCCGCGAAGCGGAAAGAAATTCTATTCAAATGGAATTTGCCGGCAAAGAAGGCCAAATTGTGAGCGGTGTGGTGCAGAGATTTGAGAGAGGTAATGTTTTCGTGGACATCGGCCGTGCTGTCGGCGTAATGTTTTATAATGAAAGCATTCCCAACGAACATTATCGTGTTGGCCAAAGAATGCGTTTTTATATTTTAGCCGTGCAAAGCGACACTCGTCATTCCAGCATCATTCTTTCCCGTTCTCATCCAAATTTTTTGCTCAAACTTTTTGAACTGGAAGTGCCGGAAATTGCTGACGGCATTGTGGAGATTAAAGCCATTATCAGAGAGGCCGGCACCCGTTCCAAAATCGCCGTCGTATCGCATCAAGAAGGTGTTGACCCGATTGGTTCTGTTGTCGGCCAGAAAGGCACTCGTATTATGGCGGTAACAAATGAATTAGGAATGGAAAAAATTGATGCTGTGGAATGGTCGGAAATTCCCGAAAAATTTGTCGGCAACGCTCTTTCTCCCGCCAAAGTAAAATTAGTGGAAATTATGCCGCGCAGAGAAGCGAAAGTCTTAGTCGCGGAAGATCAACTCAGTTTGGCTATTGGCAAAGGAGGTCAGAATGTCCGTCTCGCCGCTAAACTTACCGGCTGGAAAATAGATGTCCGTTCTCAATCAAAACCCGATGAAGTAGTGGAGGGCGGTATCGCCGAAGTGCCGGGAGAAACAACAGAAACACCAACCGAAGATTCCATTCCAATTGAAGAAACAAAAACAGATGAATAGTTTTTAGTTTATGATTTGCAGTGAGTAGTTCGCGGCTATCACCTATAACCTATAACCTACTATGTTGTATCTCATCTTTTTCCCCATCATCATCGCTATTGTTTACATTCTCTATTTAATGCTGTGGTTAAAGCATCAGCCTTCCGGCAATGAAAAAATGCGGGAAATTCAGAAAGCCATAGAAGAAGGTTCCTCGGCTTTTTTGAATCGTGAGTATAAAGCGGTTGGCATTGTCGCCGTTATTTTATTTATCATTATTTGGAAAATGTTAGGGCTAATTGTTGCCGTTGGTTTTCTTCTCGGCGCCGTCGCTTCTGCTGTCGCCGGTTATTTTGGAATGAATGTGTCTGTTCGTTCTAATGCCAAAACCGCCGCGGCCGCTAAAAATGGTCTTGCTCCAGCATTATCCTTGGCTTTCAAGGCTGGCTCTGTTACCGGATTTTTAGTTGTCGCTCTCGGCCTTCTTTCCGTCGCCGGATTTTATCTTTTAACGAATGATTTGAAAGCTTTAGTCGGCCTCGCTTTTGGCGCCAGTTTAATTTCCATTTTTGCCCGTTTAGGTGGAGGAATTTTCACCAAAGCTGCCGATGTCGGCACGGATTTAGTTGGCAAAGTGGAAGCGGGTATTCCCGAAGATGATCCGCGAAATCCGGGCGTGATTGCCGACAATGTGGGCGATAATGTAGGCGACTGTGCCGGTATGGCCGCCGATCTTTTTGAAACTTACGCCGTCACTTTAACTGCCGCGATTCTTCTCGGTGCCTTAAACTTTGAAGGAAATCAAATTTTATTTCCGTTAGTTTTAGGCGGGCTCGCGATTGTTGCTTCTATTATAGGAAGTTTCTTTGTGAAAGTTGGAAGTAGTGGTTCTATTATGGGAGCGTTATACAAAGGACTTATTGCCTCTCTTGGTATTTCCGCGATTTTATTTTATTTCGCCACCAAAGTTTATTTCCCGGAAAATTATCTTAATATTTTTTACGCCAGTCTCGTTGGTTTAGCAGTAACCGCGTTAATGGTATTAGTAACCGATTATTACACCGCCAAAAAATTCCGTCCGGTGAAAAGTATCGCCGAAGCTTCCAAATCCGGCCACGGCACCAATATTATTATGGGGATTTCCGTCGGAATGGAAGCCACTTTTCTACCTATTGTAATAATCGTTGCCGGTATTTTTCTTAGTTTTTATTTCGCCGGCATTTATGGCATTGCGATTGCGGCAACCGCGATGCTTTCCGTCGCGGGTATTGTGGTTGCGATTGATGCTTTTGGTCCTATAACCGACAATGCCGGCGGTATCGCTGAAATGAGCGGCGCGCCAAAAGAAGTGCGAGAAATAACCGATGCGTTGGACGCGGTAGGAAATACCACTAAAGCCGTTACTAAAGGTTACGCGATTGCTTCCGCCGGTTTAGCCGCCATAGTTTTATTCGCCAGCTACACGGAAGAACTTGTGAACGCGGCGAAAAATGTTGTTTTTGAATTACAAAATCCTAATGTCGTAATCGGTCTTTTCCTCGGCGCCGCGCTTCCTTATTTATTCGGCTCTATCGCGATGAAATCCGTGGGTAAAGCCGCTGGCGCGATTGTGGAAGAAATTCGCCGGCAATTTCGGGAAATCAAAGGACTTATGGAAGGAACAGCCAAGCCTGAATACGGCAAAGCGGTTGATATTGTGACCAAAGCCGCGCTCCGCGAAATGATTTTTCCAAGTGTGCTTCCTATTATAATGGTGCTTGCTGTTGGTCTCGGTTTAGGCGCTGAAGCTCTCGGCGGATTTTTAATGGGAGCAATTATATCCGGACTTTTTGTCGCGCTTTCTATGACTGCGGGCGGCGCGGCATGGGACAACGCAAAAAAATATATTGAAGAAGGACACTTTGGTGGCAAGGGTTCGGAGGCGCATAAAGCGGCGGTAACCGGTGACACCGTCGGCGATCCCTACAAAGACACCGCCGGCCCTGCCATCAATCCATTGATTAAAGTCATCAACATCATCGCATTGCTCTTAGTTCCTTTCTTATAATATTTTTTTTGACAAACTGATTATAATAATATTATAATCAATAGAATATGATTCAAAAAGTTCTCCGTGTCGGCTCATCCGCCGCCGTGACAATTCCCAAAAAGTCATTGAAAGAGTTAGGTCTGAAAATAGGCGATAGTGTCATTATTAATGCGAACAATCGCAGAAAGATTGTTTGTATTCAACCCGCTGAAAATATTAATAGCAAAAAGAATGCTAAAATAGCCAAGTTGACTTTAGATTTTATTGAAAGATACAGAAAAGATTTGGAAATTCTAGCAAAAAAATAATTTTCTATTTTGTGAAATATCTGACCGGAGAACAAATTATTCTTATTCATTCAATAGTTATTGATGAAACAGGCGGTTCTCATGGTATCAGAGAACATGACATTATTTTAAGTTTAGAAAATACTCCTCGTCAGCATGTTTTTGGCAAAGAATTGTATCCAACGATATTTCTGAAAGCGGCTGTCTATACGCGGCATATCATTTTTTATCATCCGTTTTTAGACGGCAACAAAAGAAGCGGTATGGCAAGCGCTTCCGTTTTTTTAGAAAACAACGGTTGGAAAATTTTCGTTAAAGAAGGAGAAATTAAAACATTCGCGCTCAACATCGTAGCGGAAAAAATGGAAATTGAAAAAATCGCCGCGTGGTTCAAAAAACATTCAAAGAAACTGTAAAAAAACCGCTCAAAATTTCGAGCGGATTTTTAAAAACTTACCATACAGTAACAGGTTGTATGGTAACAGTAAAATAAAAACTCTTCCCTCGTTTCCATAACTTACCTCTCTTTAGAACCGTATTTTTTTTCACTTCTTCCCTCATTTTTTCAGAGGAAAATTTTTTGCATTTTTCATAATCAATTTTTTGGACGACATATTTGTAATCGTCTATTGATATGGAATCTAGCCTAAAACAATTGAACATATCCATTTCTGTCCATATTTTCACATCATTTTTTATATCATTGATGTGCAATCTTAAATCTCCTCCTTCTTTAATTTCCAAAATTTCCGGAAAAATCGAAATGTTTATGCTATCCGGCGGAACTACTAACTTAACGCTGAATTTTTGCGGCTTTTCGTTTGTCCACCGAAAAAACCATCCCAAAAATAACGGCAGAACATTTCCTGGACCGGGTCTAGAAACTTCTTTCGGCCACGGTTTTGATTCACCCGTAATTCTGTCATAGCTTATAAAATCATTCTCTCCGCTATGACACATGGAAATCCAAATATATTTACACCCTTCCTTGAAAATGAGCGAGTCTAACAGTTCATCAGTGTAAACTTCGTCATATCCCAAATTAGTGATATGGCCGACGATTCTTTCCCTCTTGCCATACCATTCTTCCACCCAACCGCCGTGGGCGAAAACGAAAGCGTATTTTCCTAAAACAACAATTTTGCCTTCGTCCCAAACATCCATAAATGGCGGAACGATGGCGTAAAAAATCCCATTTATCGCCACAATAAACAAAACAAAGGCGATAACAATTCGTTTCAGTATTTTTTTCATTCATTTCTCCTTATTATATTTTAAATACAAAGAAAAATCTTTGCATTTTCTGCATTTAATCATACACCCATATTAAAATTTTGTCAAATTGCCTACCTAATCCTTGCCTGTTATAGTCCCTCCTGGAACTTTCAAAAAGGTCAAAAACCTTGTTAAAATCAATCAAAAATCACTTCCTCCGCGCCCTTAAAGTCGGTTTTGCGGTGTTTATTCCGCTTGCCGTTATAATGTTTGTGTTGAATATTGCTTTAGGATTTATTTTTCAAATGGGAGAAATTTTTACTGCCAATAAGACAATTTCTTTCGCCGTATTTATTTTTTTTATCTATGTTTTGGGTTTGCTTTTCAGCAAAACTAACATTATGAGCGGACTCAAAAAGAATTTAAAATCTCATCCGTTTATTTTAAGAATATTAAATATTTTTCCGGACAAAAATAAAAAAGAATCCGAAAGAAAAGGCGATGAAGTGCTGTATTATTTTTCCAAAACTGTTCGCATAAGAGGTGAAGCCGTCCACGAATTTACTGACGAAGACGGAATCTCGTGGGTTGTGGTTCACCCTCATAGTCCGCCTATACCTAAGACTGGCGCTGTTTTATTTGAAGTTAGAAAAGACGATCCGAAACTAGTTTTCACCGGTCGTCCGTTCGCCTACTTAGCCGCTTACACGATGAGCTACGGCGCCTCTCTAAGTTCGGAAGAAAAATCATTATCGCCAAAAGAAATTCAAACGGAAGAAATTCAAAAACTCGGCGGCGAAATTTCTTCAGTTGAAACCGAAAAAGATGACACAGGAAAAAGTATCGTCTATGAATTTTAATAAAAAACAAAAAACCCGCCTCAATCTTGAGCGGGTTTATTTTATAAGCGCTGGCAAGGAAAAGGATTTACCGCCGAAAGAAACGATAGATTTTTCTTTTATTTTTCCGATGTGTTTCGTTGCGTTTAGAATTTCTATTCCTAATATATTGCTATTTTTATCCATGTCAACCAAAAAATCATCGCCAAAAGATTTGGTTTTTTGTATTCGTCCTTTATTAAAATACACATAAAGAGCATTTACCTCATTGTCATAAGTTATTTTCATAATAAGTTGTTATAACTTTAGTGATATCTTTTTGTTTGGCAAAAACAACCACTAAATTAAATCCGTTGATTTTATAGTAACACATAAATTTATTGTCGCCTAGATTAACGATTCTGTTAAAATTTAATATTGCTTTTTTCACAGAACTCTTGCTTATCTTTCTTTCGCGCAATCTCATTTTCGCATGACGGCTAAAAATCAAAATCATTTTTATATGTTAACATTCCAATCGTTAAAAAACAAAAAACCCGCTTCAATCTTGAGCGGGTTTTTATAAATATCGGGGATGAGCTTTCGCGTCCTAGCCTTCTAAGCCGCGACAAGCCGGCAATTTTTCCCAAGATAAATTT
>Ga0209541_10016035_pt1 | contig 11120 bp, 18 predicted proteins | sample RifCSPlowO2_01_FD_184027 | JGI IMG/M metagenome (GOLD analysis project Ga0209541, IMG submission 184027) | Groundwater microbial communities from Rifle, Colorado - Rifle CSP2_plank lowO2_0.1 (SPAdes) (version 2) | ecosystem: Environmental > Aquatic > Deep subsurface > Groundwater | place...
TTGCTACTCTCAGGGCAGTATTATCAAATATTAATCGAGCGACGAAAATCTGAAAATCGTTTCCGCGCCGCTGGTAACACTTACTTATGATCTATAGCGTCTTTTCAGCCTTTACAGGACCGTGATGCCGAACAAAAGACCGACGACGTATGTTATCGCCATCGCGAGCGCCCCGCCGGAGACGACGCGTGCGACGGCGCGCGGCACATTCGCCCCTCCCACCCGTGCGCTTAGTGCGCCCGTTACCGCGAGAATGAGAAGCACGGCAATGAATGCTACCGGGATACGTATTGATGCAGGCGGAAGTATCATCGCAAGAAGCGGAACGATAGCGCCTCCGATAAAGGAGAGAGTGGATGCAATTGCGGCATGGGACGGATTTGTCAGATTCTCGGGGTCAATCCTCAATTCCGCGTCGACGTGCGCCGCGAACGCGTCACGTTCGGTCAGCTCTTTGGCGACGATGGTGGCCGTCGCCCTGCTCAATCCTTTCCGCTCATAGAGCATGACGAGCTCGGCCAACTCTTTGTCGGGAGAATTCTTGAGCTCAACTCTCTCTTTTTCCAAGAGCGCTCGCTCGGTATCTCTGGCGCTGCTAACGGAAACATATTCGCCGACGCCCATCGAGAGCGAGCCGGCGATGGTGCCTGCAATACCTGTCGTAAATATGATGGGGTCGGAATTGGTCGCGCCGGCGATGCCGAATATCAGCGCGCCTATCGATACGATACCGTCGTTCGCGCCCAAAACGGCTGCGCGAAGCCAATTAAGCTTCACCGTGTGATGAGCTTCGTGCGGTTCGAGCTCTTCCATTAGTGCGGATAATACATCGTAGTAGCGCGGTATACCATATGCACACCCGCGGCAGGTTATCTCTCGGCGGGGAAGAAATGCTGTATACTTTTCTCAGATTACCGACAACTCAATTAATCAAACACATATGAGAACGAAAAAGGGCATAGCGATACTTATTGCGATATTGGCGGTCGTCGGCGGAGTGGTGTACTACCGATATTTTTTCAAAACGTCTTCGACCAGCGCCGGCGAGAGTGCAGTGCAAGCAAACAAGGAACTCACCGTCAGTGCGGTTGCCACGTACAAAGTACCCAAGGGCGAAGACAAGGTGCGATTCACCCTCACCCTCGACGGCCAGGGAGCCGTTGTCGACGTCAAAACTACGGATGCTCTGAAAAATGATGCGGTCAGTGAGAATTTGGCGAAATTCTCTGCGAACTTACTGCTTGCCATCAAGGGAAAGAAGCTAATCGATCTGCAGGCTGTCGACAAGGTGGGCACGTCGTCGCTCACGACCGCGGCTTTCAATGGTGCGTTGGCTGAATTGAAGGCGCAGCTGTAAATGGAAAGAGCGGATACAGAGTTCTCCTTCTTCGGGATAGGGACCGCCTGGAGTGTCGTTACGGACGGCTCGGTCTTGCGGAAGGATGCGCGGAGCGCGGTCCTTGCATTCGTAGACGGTTTCGACAAGCGCCTTTCCCGTTTTATCGCGAGCTCCGAGGCCAACGCTTTTCGAAATGCCGATGCGGGCGACTACTCAATCTCAAAAGAGTTCGCGGTCCTGCTCGCGAAAGCAGACGACCTGCGCAAACTGACCGACGGGGTGTATGACCCTGCCGTAGGCGGGCTCTTGGAGCGTGCAGGGTACGACGCAACGTATCGCATGGAGCCGCTTCCGAATACCGAAGAATTCGTTCTGCCAACATGGACGCTCACGGCTCAAACACTAACACTCGACGGCCCCGCGGTCTTCGACATCGGCGGAATGGGAAAGGGGTACTGCATCGACCGTGTCGCCGACATCGTGCGGAGTTTTGGCTATGAGCATTTTTTGGTCGACGGGGGAGGGGACATGTTCGCGACAAAGAAGGCGAGTGGCGCGCCGTGGAGAGTAGCCATCGAGTACCCGGGGAAACCGGACATGGCCGCAGGTTTGGTAGAGCTCAAAGATCAGGGACTTGCCGTTTCGGACGGTTTTCGTCGTCGTTGGGGAAAATGGCATCACCTTGTAGATCCGCAATTGAAAAAACCTATTGAGCGTGTGGCAGGCGCCGCCGCCGTCGCGCCGAGTGCGTGGGATGCCGATTGCGTGACCTCGGCGCTCTTTTTTGCCGCGAGCGAACGGTATCCCGCAGTCTCCGAATACTACAAGGCGAGCTACCTTGTCTTTCAAAGCGATGGAATGACGAGCGTGAGCCCGAATTGGAAAGGGGAATTGTATTAGGGAAACATCGAGCACTTACGCATCGGGGTCTAAACTGGATGCTAGCTCCGAATCTGGCACAATGTTCGAGAATGCCCTGAAACTACGGTTTCGCGCCTCTGTGATCTCGGTGCTCACCCAATGCCTGTCGCAGTGTCTGCCATCCTGCCGAGACACTCAAATACGCTAATACAGCCGCAACAATAAAGTCGGGGTATCCGGTTGCGGTCCCAAAAACACCCACCGCTGCTAAGAGTACGGCAATGTTCCCGACGGCGTCATTTCTTGTGCAAAGCCACACAGACCTCATATTTGCATCCCCGTTGCGGAAACGGTAAAGCATCACAGCAACGACGACGTTTGCGATCAATGCGAGGAAACCAATAATACCCATAGTGGGCACGTCAGGCACTGTGCCGACGTACGTGTGCCACAAAGTAGTTCCTAGTATCCATATTCCGAATATAAGTAGCGATCCTCCTTTAAAGAAGGCCGCTCTCGTCTGCCAGGCGACTGCCATCCCGATAACGCCGAGGCTAATAGCGTAGTTTGTTGCATCGCCAAAGAAGTCCAAGGCATTGGCCTGCAGTGAAGACGAGCCTGCAGAGATACCAGCGACCATCTCCACTACAAACATCACCGCATTTACTACCAACGCAAACCACAGTATGCGTCGCCACTGTTGACTATCAGCAGATGTGGGCGTGCTGTGCCCGTGTCCATCGTCGTCATGGTCGTGCATAAAGTGTCGTTAAATTCTTTGTTAGCGTAACAGATGTAGTACTTGGTTTAGCCAAACACCAAGACCTTGTCGCTCTCCTCAACCATTTTGAGCAGGTCTGCCATTGTAGAAACTGGGCATACGCCGGATCCCTTTTTACCGCGGATCTCCAGGCATGACCCGCAGGCGTAGAGAGTACCTTTTAAGTCATTGAACTCCGCGACCTTTTTTGAAATATCAAAGTCTTTCGTATCAGCTATGGTATCAAGCTCGGCTCCTTCGCTCATCAGGAAAACCGATACTTCATGATGGGTCTTTAGTGAAGTGATTCCGAAGCGGAACGTGTTCCAGATATGCTCAGGTTTATTCGACTGTAATACGATACCAATTTTCATATAGTTTGTATTGTACCAAACTTGTAGAGTCCGAGAGTCCAAGTGCCATTCAAAAAAGAACGGCTTTGCTAAGAGGCAAAATCACTTGCTCCGGGGCATGGCGACCCGCGCTAAGGTCTCTTTACCCCAGCCTCGGTCTCGGAGTGACAATTTTTTCTTATCGCAGGGTTCCGATTGTTCGGGCGCTAATTCTGTGTATAATTTCGGAGTTCTTTCATATTCCGGGGTAACTCAATGGTAGAGTGACTCCCTGTCGACTTAGGCAGCTTTCTGTTGGAAAACAGATCGAACATTCTGGGATAACGGTGAACCCTTAATCGCAGACTTGCGAAAAGGCAACACCGTGGGAACCGCTCACGTGAGCGGAGCGCCGTAGAGACTAGATACCAGAACGCCCGACAACCGCCAGGGTTGGGGCGATGATATAGTCCACCCCTTTTGGAAACAAGAGGACACGTGTAAGGAGTAAGTTGTGGGTTCGAATCCCACCCCCGGAGCCGCGTAAAACAAAAGAACCTCTTTGGAGGTTCTTTTGTCACGCGGTCACGTGTGAGCGAAGCGATTTTACGTGACATAATCTAGCGATGTGTTGGGTCTACGTACTTGAGTGCAAAGAGGATCGTGGCTGGTACATCGGTAAAACCGATGATTTAAAACGCCGCGTCAAGGAGCATCAATCCGGGAATGGATCGCGCACAACGAGTTTAAGGAAAAATTGGCATCTCATGTATTGCGAGGGTTACCTTGATTCCAAGGATGCTGACGGGAGGGAACGGTTCCTCAAGAGCGGATCGGGCAGGAAGTTTCTCAAAAGGCAATTGAGTAACTATCTTGGAAGCTAGCGCGAGAGGGGCGGTTCTCAATATGAATGTCACAATCAGCAAGAATACGAAAGACAATAGGGCAGTATTTTATTTTGCCAACCTCGGAGCCGATGTGATGCGCTGCGCGCTCGCCGCGGAGTCCAACGATGCGAAGGAGTACCAAAGTTCGCTCGACCGCGCATACAGCACGCTTCGCCATATCGAGAAGGAGAATCGTCCAGAAGCCTACGAGGAAGGCCTTCTTCTTTTGCGCGGCCTTGAGTACGCGCGCGCATCACGCACCCTCCCCGCCTTTCGGGAGGGACTGAACGCTATCATCGAACCGTTCGCGGCCCGTGTCGTTCTTACCTGAACGGAAAGATGCCCGGAGCCCTGCGTGCCGTGCCCGCTCCATCAAGTTCAAGAAATAGTTTAGGGTCTGTTGTGGCGCATTGTGTCGATCGCCCACGTATATTCGATGACGAGGAAGGGTATCCATTGCCACTCTTGTATATAGATGAAGTAGATGCTACCGACAAAGACCGCGACCGTGTTGATGATGAAAAAGGCGATGTCGAACTCCACCTCGTGCCGCGAGGAAGGCAGGTTGTTGGTGACATACAGAAGCCAATCTTTTGGTGACATGTCGCCATTGTAACCCCGCAGTTTTCCAATGGGAAGTTTTGTGGGGTATGATGGACATATGTCGATGAGAGCGACGTTCGTCCTGCTTGTCCTGCTTCTTGCAGCACTCGGCATTGTTGCGTATGTCGTGCCGCGCGGGTCAGCTACAGGGCCGGTAGCCTGCACCATGGAAGCAAAGCTATGCCCCGACGGCTCCGCCGTGGGTCGCACAGGGCCCAATTGTGAATTTGCCGCGTGTCCTTCAGAAACTTCGGGAAGTACTGGAAACGCACTTGCTATCGGTGCAAGCGCAACTATCAACGGTACGACTATCGGCGTGCTTGAGCTCATTGAAGATAGCCGATGTCCGGCGGATGTGCAGTGCATCCAAGCTGGCACGGTGCGCGTGCGTGCCTCTATTGATACCTATGACAAACCTTTTACGTTCTCGCTCGGCAAGTCACAAGTCGTGGGCGATGCGACCATCACGCTTGTTTCAGTACTTCCAGCACAGAAATTTTCAACACAGACCGTTCAGTCGAGCGAATACAGATTCACGTTCACGGTGTCAAACGCGTCTAGGTAAGCGCGGGTTGACTTCGATACAGATTCTGATTGACTGCCAAGTAGGATTTGGTCGCCACACGTGTGAAGAGGAGCGCGCAATGCGTTTCGATGTACTGATGCTCGAGATCCATGGGCCGCCGCTTACGGCCCAAGAGACAATAGGGATCCGCAGTGCCGCTCTCGTATACTTGCGGCACGGCGGGAAGGGACTCTCGAAGTTCAAGGTCGAAGATCTTGGGGTCGAGGGTTTCATCGAACGGACCGGAACCAAGGAGGACGGACCGCTCCAAGGGGCAGTGTTCCGCGTCGACCTTGGTACCGAAGGTGGGATTCTAAGGAAGATCGAGTTCGTTATTCCTTGGGATACGATGGACGTCAAAATAGAGGAGGATTCGCTCCTTCTCTTCGGGCGGCTCACCTTCCCAAAGGAGTGGGTGAAAAAGAAAAAGAGCGACAAGCTCGACCTCACTCCAAGGCCTCCCGGCACCAAATTGAATTGAACTAAATGCGCAGTGTGCGCTCCGGCGGGTCCTCGACTCGCCGGGTTTGTTTTGTGTGAGCGAATTCCCCAAAGGGAAGATTTGTGGGATTAGCTATGCTAGTGTTTTGCAAAAGACTAGCATAAGGTAAAATGCAGCGATGGCTGCTAGCGGTACATACAGGAAGCTCGAACGAATCGTCAAAGGATTCGCCAATCACAGGCGGCTTGAGATCTTGTTTCTTTTGCAACGTGAGCCGGAGTTGTCCGTGGAGGACATCTCGGAACGACTCAAAATCGGATATCAAAATGCGTCCGACCATGTGCGAAAACTCGCGATTGCCGGCCTCGTTATGAAAAGGAACGACGGCGCGAGCGTCCGGCATAAGCTGACGCAGCGCGCAGAATCTATTCTAGTGTTTTGCAAAAGACTGCAATAAGAAAATGGGGTATTGGAAGTGAGGTTGGAGGTGAGGTGTTGGAAGTGGGGCGGGTGGAAGGGTCTGTGGGTTTTCCGAAGGGGAGATGTGTGGGAGGATTTGGCGAATGGCGAAGCGATACAAAGTCCGTTCGGAAGTGGTGCTCTGGCCGGGAGCGCAGGGCGCATGGCACTTTGCGTACGTCGACAAAAAGCAGTCCGAAATGATACGCAAGCACTACACGGGGCCGCGCAGGGGATTCGGCGCGGTGCGCGTCCGGGTGCAAACAGGAAAAACGGTGTGGGAAACATCCGTCTTCCCCGATAGCCGCTCAGGCGGCGTGTACATCCTTCCCCTCAAAGCTTCCGTCCGCCGCGCCGAAGGCATCGAGGCCGGCGACACCATCCATTTCACCCTCGACATCCGCCTCTAATCCCGCGTTCCCCCGCCTGCGCAGGCTAGGCAAACCCCCGATTTGTGAGATTACGCAGAGTTCGGGTAAAGTTTCAGGATGGGACGATATATTCGGGACGGGCGCGCACCGGTACCGAAGGACGAAAGAGTCTCGCGGACAATGAGTGCGATACGGGCAAAGGACACGAAGCCCGAGCTATTGGTGCGCAAGCTTCTTTCTCTGAATGGGGTGAGGGGATACAGGATGCATCCGAAAAGTCTGCCGGGGCGGCCGGATATCACGTTCACGAAAAAGAAGGTCACCGTGTTCATTCATGGTTGTTTTTGGCACGGATGCCCGTATTGCAAGCCGAAATTGCCGAAGACCCACAAAGCATTCTGGCGAGCGAAGTTCAAGAGGAACAAAGAGCGCGATGCTCGCAAGCTGCGCGAGCTACGCCGCCTTGGCTGGCGCACGGTGACGATCCGGGCTTGTCGCCTTGATACTGATAGGGGACGGAATGCCGCTCTTCAAAAAATTGTTACCGCCATAGCCTGAGTTCCTGTGTGCCTTGATGAGCGCTTTGCCGATGCGGTCGATGACACCGACAACAAGTGCGTTACCCATGAAGAACGCGCGCCGTACGTCAGAAATACCCCCAAGACCCGTGTGGTCGTCAGGGAACATGCACAGACGCTCTAACTCGAGCGGCGTCAATCTTCTGTAGTGCCCACTTTGTGTTTTTATCACATGCTTGAAACGTGATGGCGTCGGGCCGCCTTCTCCTGTAATGATAGTACGAGAGGGTTTGTCGAGTGGGTCTGGGAACACCATGGGGCCTTCGTTGTACGTAAAAGTAAAACCATCCGAGCCTTTACGATGTTCTTTTTTTGCTCCCTTCAAGTATTTCCACCGTTCCATTTCGCCATTGATAAAATATTCCTCTGGAACTTCCTTCTCGTCCACGATGATGTCAGCAAGTGTTGTCTGCGTGCCTGCGTATTTAGAAGATACAGGGATGGTGTGAAAGGCCCGGTCTCTCATAATCCCTGCGGAGTAGAACGGGCTCGTCTCGGGATTTTCCCTATTGAATTTTTCCGTTATGTCAGCAGGGCTTCCGACCAGATTCCCCGAGAAAGGTAGCAGAACTTTCGGTTCAACAGGGAATGCTTTGGCAAAGAGACCTTTTCGTAGAAGCCATGTGTGCGCTCCCGCACCCTTCATTCCCTGATGGGCTGGTGTCGATGAATGATAAGCAAGAATGAAAGTGCGTCGACGTCGTTGCGGCATTCCATAATCGGCAGCATTAATGACCCGCCACTCCACTGCGTATCCTAGGTCGGCAAGTGTAGCGAGGATGATCGCGAAGTCACGCCCACGCTGCCCGGAGGGAGACTTAAGCAGACGGTCGACGTTCTCCAAAAACAGATATTTGACAGGTTTTCCCTGCTTAAGTTTTAGGTCAAGAATATTTCTGATCTCCCACCACAGAACGCCCTTTTTCCCTGTAATACCTTTTGCCTGGCTCAATGTTCTCGCGACTGAATAATCCTGGCAGGGGAACCCACCGACAAGCACGTCATGGTCTGGGACCTCGAACTGTCCTGCCTGTGCCATTCGCACAACCGCGGCGATATCAACATTAGTAAGGCGCGTTTCCTCACCAGCGCGTTCCTTAAATCTTGTTTTGTAGACATCGTGGGCATGCTGCTTCTTTGTGCCCGGTTCCCATTGATTGAACCAAACAGTCTGGAAATTCTTTGACGCATCATTCTTTCCACAAAGCCCTAAGCGAAAACCGCCAACACCCGCGAAAAGCTCGACCACTCGTAGTGGTCCTTGCGGGTCTATTTTTTGAGGAGTATGTTTCTTCGATACGGACATGTATAGATCCTACCAGGGAAACATCAATTGATCAAGATCGACTTATCCACATACCCCGTCACATGAAGAAATTATTCGATCAGCTAAATATCCCAGACCTGTCGGTCCTTCAACCTAAAAAGGTCGGTCCCAAACGACTTCAAATGGTAGAGTTTGCAAAAGCACTTTCTGGGGGGACTCTAGTAAAACCACATGACCATAAACTGTGGAGAGTCGGGAATTATAGGGTGGGGTTCCGAAAGCCTGGGAAGGAAACTGCCGTTGACGCGGAGACAAATTTTAGGGATGGCACTGTCGCTCCAAATCCTGACGACATGCGACCAACGATATGGAAGTCAAACCTTGTCGTTGGGGCACCTGCCTCGTTCGAGGAGATCTTTCACGTTTTTGAGCGTCTGTTAGGAAACAACGAAGATGATGTTTTGCAGTTTCTCGCAGGCATTTTCTATAGAGCTGCATACTTGTTGGATTATGAGATGCCCACGAAACCAGGCGTCGTACCTGAATACAAATTACCTCTTGATCTGCTCAAAGCACTCGATAAGCCTCTCTGGAGGGTTACTGGATTACCAGCGGAAGTGTATTTGAAGTATTTACAAGCGATAGCCTGGAACGAGGACGTAAAGTACAATGCTCTAGGATATGATGTCGCTAAGAAGCAGACCGGCAGGCAGAGCAATCAACTGACCTATACACATTTAATCGCTGTTCTACAGGGGCGGCTACCACTTGCTAATTTTTGCTATGCCTTCGCAAGGAGTAGAGGCGTAGCTCCGTTATCGGGCATAAAAGCCGCAAAAGCATTCCCATGGCTTAGGTCCGAGAAAAATCCCGCAAGAGTATCTGTCCGAAAAAAAGTTGGAAGAGTTGTTTGATGCCGTTTAACAAAGACTCCGGGAAGCGGGTATACTTCAGGACATGGAACAGACTATCGTTGGGTTCGTTCTTCTGGTGTTCGGGGGGTTGAATGCCGTGAGGCCAGAGATAATGGTGCGTTTTCAGGTCTGGACCCAGCGCGCGATTATGGGCGCGCAATATATTCCGAGTGCGCGCACGTACACGGTGATACGTTTCTTCGGGGCATTTTTCATCGTCCTCGGCCTTCTCGTGATAACAGGCACCATCAAATAGTCCGGTGCTATACTTGCTGAAATGAGGAACGCCCTGGTGGTCGTGGGAATAGGAGCGCTTGTCATCATTATCGGCATTTACGTTATTAAAATTATGAACCTGTCTTCTTCGGACAACGGACCATTTATGTCTTCACTTTCACTTACCAGCCCCGCTTTTGGCAACGGCGCTTCGATGCCTTCGCACTTCACGTGTGACGGGGCCAATTCAAGCCCCGCGCTTTTGATATCGGGCGTGCCGGAGGGAGCGAAAAGTCTTGCGCTCATTATGGAAGACCCCGACGTGCCAAAGGTTTTGCGCCCCGACGGAGTCTTTGACCACTGGGTACTTTTTAATATATCTCCAACTACCACCGAGATTCCGGAAGGCGGGACGGTGGGCACGGAAGGGAAGAACGGAGTGGGAAATAATCGGTACACCGGCCCGTGTCCACCATCTCAATACGAGCCGAGTGAACACCGATACCTTTTCAGGCTCTATGCGCTCGATACGGAACTCCCGCTCACAGAAAAAGCCTCGAAAGCGGATGTTCTAGGGGCGATGGAAGGACATATCATCGGGCAAGCGGAGCTGATGGGAAAGTATAAAAAGGTCGTACAATAAGAGCCTATGGATACACGCATCAAAACGACCGATTACCAGATGACACCGGAAACTCGGACGTATCTCGACCAGCGCGTCGCTTCGCTCGCGAAGGCACTCACTGGTTTTGAGGACGTCGCGCGCATAGAGGTGGAGATAGGGCGGGACGCGGGTCGTCCGAGGCACGGTGCCAATATTTGGTTCGCAGAAATGCAGGTCATCGTGCCGGGGCAGGAGAGAGTGTATGCGCGCAACAATTCCGAATCCGTGAACGGGGCGATTGACGACGTGAAAGAAGAAGTGGAGCGCCAGCTTCGGCGCGAGAGAAAAATACACATTCGCTTGTATCGCAAAGGCGGCGCGCTCGCGAAGCGTTTGCTGCGTTTCGGGAGGTAGTGCTCGAGCGGGATTGTTTGATGTGTTTCGGAAGGTAACGCTCGGGCGGGAGCGTTTTCCGTCTGCGGCCTACCTGCCGGTAGGCAGGGACTCACCGTCCGCCAGTCGCTCGCGGATATAAGCGTTTTGGAGTCGCATATTTTTCTGCTGAAAAATTGCTGCCGCTCGGCCCGTCGGCCTGCGCGAACACTCCAAAATCACTCATACCCGCTCGCTTTTGGCTTGTTAATTTGGTTTTGCACCCGAGCGCAAAAATTCTTCGTAGTTCATCTCGCGCTTGCCCTCCGGTTTTACTTTGTCGATAACAAGGGAGTTATGTTCGATGTGTGCGTCGAGGATCTGTACTCGGATTTTCTTGCTGCTGCGTTCGAAGAACGCGTGTGTTCCGATGGTGCTGTCGAACGCGCGTATTTTGAGGAGATTCGTGTGCGGATCGCCGGAAAGGTCGAGAAGTCCGTCGGCTTTTTCCAGGGTCGGGCATAGTGTCTCCAAGTCATGATTTTGTTCT
>Ga0209541_10016036_pt1 | contig 11119 bp, 5 predicted proteins | sample RifCSPlowO2_01_FD_184027 | JGI IMG/M metagenome (GOLD analysis project Ga0209541, IMG submission 184027) | Groundwater microbial communities from Rifle, Colorado - Rifle CSP2_plank lowO2_0.1 (SPAdes) (version 2) | ecosystem: Environmental > Aquatic > Deep subsurface > Groundwater | place: Rifle...
GCCGCCAGTAATTCTTTTACGCCTTCGCCGGTTTTTCCTGAAACCGAAAGAATTGTTTCTTCGGAACAGTGTAGCAGGGCTGATATTTCTTTTTTTACATCTGGAACACGCGCAAGAGAGGAGTCTATTTTTGTAACAACAGGAATAATGACAAGCCCCAACTCTTCTGCCATAGAAAGAGTCGTCAGGGTTTGAGCTTGAACTCCCTGCGTTGAATCAACAAGAAGAATTGCTCCCTCAACGGCCTTAAGAGAACGCGAGACCTCATAAGAAAAATCGATATGCCCCGGTGTGTCAATTAGGTTGAGCGTGTAACATGTAGCGTAGAACCCTTCGGCAGTGAGCTCAGAGACGAACTGCGTGTAGCTCATCCTTACGGGGGTCATCTTAATTGTAATGCCACGCTCACGTTCAAGTTCCATGCTATCAAGCACTTGCTCGCGCATTTTTCTCTCAGGGATCGTCCCTGTTATCTGGAGCATTCGGTCCGCAAGCGTGGACTTGCCGTGATCTATGTGGGCTATTATGGAAAAGTTGCGAATGTTTTTTGCATCCATGCGAAAATAGTATCTTTAAATATAGGCCCCGCGCCAAGAAGCGCGGGGTAATACTCGGTACTCGCTACGCTCGCGCAAATACGCGGCAAGCCCCGCCTGCTTTGCAGACTCACGCCAATTCATGTTGGTTTGTAGGCAAGACCGCAGAGTATTAAACTTATATTAGCTCCTCAGCTCGGAAATGTAAAAACCCTGTTTTTGCGTTTCTGTCACTCTGCGTCGCTAATAAATATAGTTTCAAACCCATAAACGGACAGCAGACTAGCAATGTCCTTGTCGGGGATACCGCGCAGCAATCCAAACAAACTAGTTCTGGAGAATTTTTTGTCAAAAATAATCACTCAATCGCTACACGCTTGTCTGGTCCGGCGCAATTGGTTTTTCTTTGGAGAATTTATGCTTGAAAGATTCTGCTATCTCTTCAAGTTCTCGGTTCTGAAGGAGACGCAACGCGGCGGCACCTGCAATAATGCCAAAAACTCCGGAAAGCGCGCCCTGCGCGGAGATTCCCAAAAAAGTATTTAGGTCGAAAACGCCATCAAAGAAACGCAAAAACTGATACGCCACAAACCCTGAGACAACAGCGCCAAAAAGACTTTCTTGAATAGTCCTTCCAACGCCAGAAGATGAGACAGAAAAATCTTTTCGGAAAACAAACCACAACGCCGTAACATTAATAAGCACACCCAAAGAAAAAGCGAGCGGGAGCATAAGGATTTGCGTCCCAGGAATATCCTCGACGCGGAACAGCGCTTCTATAAAATAACGAAAAAAATCTGATATGGAATACAACCTTAAAAGAAAAAAAGAGAAAAAGACAATAAACAAAGACGAGGACACGTTTATGAGAAGCGGTTTTAATGTTTTTCCCGCAGCATAGTACCCTCTTACAAAAAGAAGCATGAGCCCTTGCGCCACAACAGAAACGACAAAAAGCGCAAGCGAGGCGGCGGTGAGCCGCGTTGCGGACCAGTCAAAAAGTCCCGTGCCCAAGATCGTCCTTACAATTTGCGCGCGGAGTACTATAAAAAGCGAGAGTACAGGCAGAGACCAAAAAATAATGTGACGAATCGCTGTTGCAATTTGATTTGCAAACGCTTCTCGCTCTCCGTTTGAAAAAAGCCGTGCAAGCGTCGGAAATGCGGCAACAGAGTAACTTACTCCTATGATTGAAAGCGGAACAGACTGCAGGTTAAACGAAAGATTAAAAATAGAGATTGACCCTTCTTCCATGAGAGAGGCGAGAGCAACGAGGACAAGAAGAGTGATTTGGTGCGCGGAAAGCGTAATCGTCCGCGGAAGAGAAATAAGGAGAACCTCTTTAATTTCTTTCCAATTAAACCGAGTGGTAAATTGTGGAATAAATCTATTTTTTACAAGAACCGGCATTTGCACAAGCGCATGAAATAGAGCACCCAAGACAACGCCATATGCAATCCCCGAAAGGCCGAAATATGGATAGAAAAAAATAATTCCTATAATAATTCCTGCATTATAAAGCGTGGGGGAAACCGCATAAACAAAAAAACGTCGGAGCGACTGCGTGATGCTTGCAAAAAGACCGGAAAGACCCAAAAGGAGCGGTGACAAGAGAAGAATTCTGCTTAATGTGATGAGCTCTTCCTGGGCCGAACTTGATAACCCGGGAACAACAAATTTTGAAAGTGCGGGCATCGCGAAAAAAATCACAACACTCACCGCAAGAATTGCGCCAAAAAAAAGCGTAAACACACTGTTAAAAAACTGCCTTGCTCTTTCGACATCTTGAAGTTTTGGGGCAATAAACGGTATAAGCACTGCGGAGGCAACAAGAGACGCGAGCGAAACATAAATAAAATCCGGAATACGAAATGCCGCATAATAGATGTCGAGAGTGGCACCAGCTCCAAAAATATGCGCAAGGAGACGGTCGCGCACAATAGCAAGAATTTGCGAAAGCAAAACAAACCCGGCAAGGATAAAAGCGGCCTCATGAAGGCCGCTTATTTCCTGATAAATAATTCTAAATAATCGCTCTACCATGCCAAAAAATAACCTAGCCCCTTATTGTGCTATTTGAAGTAGTTGCTCGAAACTTATCCACGCTCATTCCAGCAAACCCAAAGCCAACCTTACATGCTCACGCTAGTCCTCAAAACTAACGTATTGGTGTAGAGACAAACCAATTCCCCTACTCTTCATCTATTGGTAAGTCATCCAAATCCCCAATCGACGATGGGGTAGGCGGTGTGCCAGAAAGTGGATCGCGGTTATTCGCTAGATTCGAGAGAATTCTTTCCACTTCTTCGTTGCCAGGATTTAAAGATTTGATAATTTCAAACTGCTGTAGCGCGTCTGCGCTTCTTTTGGTGCGATAATAAGAAATCCCAAGGAAATACCGCGCGTTGGAATACTCCGGGAAAAGCGTGACTGCCCGCTCAAGGGCCACAATTGCCCCCGCATAGTCTTTCGTGTCGTACTTAAGAAGGCCGAGTTGGAAAAAGAGCCCCACGTTGTTTGGGTCAAGAAGCGTTGCGGCGTCAAGAGAAGTAACTGCCTTTTTGGTATTACCTTCGTTTACGTCAAGCTGTGCGAGGAAAAAAATTGCATCGGAATAATTGTTTTTGAGGGAGATTGCATAAGAGGCTTGCGTACGAGCGGTGTTAAAGTCCCCGCGCGCTGCTTCAAGGCGCGCAAGCTCAAGAGCAATCGCTGGGCTTTTTGGATTTCGCTTACTAGCATTGTCAAGACTTGAAAAAGCATTTTCATATGCCCCAGAAATGTTTAGTGGCACAACTGCCGCATACACCCTTCCCAGCGTAAGCCAATTTTCGTAGCTAGTGTCATCAATCTGCGTTGCGGTCTGACCAGCTTCAATCGCAGAACCCAGTATTTCTTGAAATTGGATTCGTATGGTTTCAACCGGAACGTCTTCCTTGATAAGAAGTGTGGCCAAACGAGCAATTTCTATTTCGGAAAGAGCCCTAAAAAATACATCTGTACGATTCAGGTTTATAGCCGACGTTATCAATCCACGCGCACGGTCGGGATCGCCATTTTGCCTAAAGACGGTCTGGCTTTTTTGGAAATAAACAAGCGCAATAAACCTTTTTGATACTTCATAGCCGGAAACAACAATACCGATAAGCAAAAAGATTGAAATTAAAACAGCTGCAAACCCGACTCGAGGATCCTGTTCATATGAGAAGAGGTAGTTTTTTGAAAATCCCTGCTCACGCAAAGCGGCAATAAAAACACCCGTAAGAAGAAAAGCAAGGGCCGTTACGACAAATCCGGGAACATAGAAAATGACAACAATCCAGAGATATAAAGCGAGTATGAACGAGGAAAGCGTAATGTGGTTCGAAAAGGATCGTCGCGTGGAAAGAAAGAGGGCGCGACCGCCTTGGTATAAAAACACCAAAAGGAATGCAAGCCATGCAAGAGCCCCAAAAAGACCTGTAGTAACCACGAATGTTGGCACAAGCCCTACGCCAAATCGGAAATCGGAATTCCAAAAAATGGATGCGTTGATCACATCGGGTTTGTGCAAAAGCCATTCATTTACAAACCTATTGGGACCGCTTCCGAGAATTAGGTTATCGCTCCATGTCTTTTGTGTAATATCAAGCGTTGAACCCCACGACGGACGCACCTCCGCAAAAGAAAGACCCATACGCTCAACAACAAACCCATTAATAGTGCTCCCGGCCAGAATAAAGATAATAGACACAACAAGTACAATAAAAAGGGCTGGCGAGGAACGCCCACGAAGTAATCCCGCGGAAGGTTCATCCGTATTTTTAAATAAAAGTTTTGCCGTAAGAGAGTGCGTAAGAAGGATAATTGAAAAAATTCCAAGCATTATCCAACTCAAAAAAAAGTTGGCGAGAGCAAGCACAAGAAGAGACGCGATCAAAAAAACATAGACGGCAACGCGCGCGCCTCTTTCGAGATAAGCAGATTCCAGAATCAGCAAAGAAAGAATCGCCACAAGTCCAGAAAAGGCCGCGAAATCATTCCATTTGCCAAGCGGGGTATTTATAAGATTGTCAAAAATTCCAAAAGTAAGAATGTCTGCTCCAAACACGAGACGGAGAACAAAGAAAAGAAATAAAACAGCAAAAGAGGAAAAAGTGAGCAAAAACAGGCTGACGAATTTTCCCCTTGTATTGAACAAGGAGGCCGCGAGAAACATTCCGAGGAACAAGACAAGCATTGATATAAATGTTCCGAGCTCAAAAGAAGCACCGCTTAAAGAAACACTTGCCGCTGGGGAAAAAAGGGCAGAAACTCCGAACGTCAAAACAATAATGCCCCCCAAAAAAAGCAAGAGGCTATGTGGCATTTCAAAAACTCCTTCCTTGAGCCTCGCAACAATCCAAATAAAAAGCGAAACAATAACGACAACAGAGAAGAAGAGTGTTTTTATAATCTCCGACGGCAGATTAAAGACGGGAATAAAAAAAAGCGGCAAAAGGAAAAGGCCTATGAGAAAAAAATAGTAAGCTGCGTTTGAGATGGTGCTTCGAGAAGCATTGTCGTCGTTTGATAAATTACTAACATCGACAAAGAGACTTTCAACTTCTTTTATTCTTTTGAAAAACATAGTTATCGTGAAATTAAACTGCTATTAATTTATCGATTAATTATACACCATGCGCAAAAAGTCGGAAGAGTAAAGTTATTGCAATTTGTTTGTTTGTATAGTATAATACTTTAGTTTCGTATCGGGTAGTCGCGCCAATTTTGTCCGCCGTAGGCTGGGTACAAAATTGAGCACTCTGAGCAACATCGGGGAACCGCTCTATGGGGCTTAGGGCACTCAATCTTGCAACCACTTTCGGTGGGCAAGATTGGTGAGGAAAGTCCGAACATGTGCCCTTTAAGGGCAGGAGGGTAGCGGGTAACACCCGTCCGGAGCAACCCGAGGGATGCGAGCAGTGACGCCCAACCCGAGAGGAGAGGGCTCCCATAAGGGAGAGTCCTGCAGAAATGCAGGAGTGAAACGGCTAAATTCCTACCTACACGCAAGGCCGTGTCCGCCAGCTGGCGGAAGTGCCGCTTGAGCCCTACAGTAATGTCGGGCCCAGATAAATGACTATCGCCAATTTTGTTCACAGCAGGTGATCACAAAATTGAGCGCCCCGAGCTTGTGGTTCGATGCCACTCACCACAGTGAGTCTGTCGAATCCGTTGAAGGATAACATCCTTAGACACTGCTTCGGATACTCAATTTTGCACCACCTTCGGTGGACAAAATTGGTACAGAATTCGGCTTATAGATACGGGACTTCAAAAATGAAAAATCCCTTGGTTTCGGCCAGAGGATTTTTCATTTTTGAAGCAGGTTTTCGGGGATCGAATCCTTGTGAGTTTTCCACGTCTTCCAAATTCTAACTTTTGTTATGCCTCTTTTTCTTCCCTTTTCATTTCGGGAACAATGTCAATTTCGCATGTCCCAGCGGAACAGGCGAGTTCTTTTGAAGAAGTTGTCGCGTCCTCATATTCGTAGAGAACAATTTTTGAAAAGTCTATTTTTGGAAAACCCTGCACTAGCTCTTCGTAACGCTCTTTTGATATCTCTTCATATGGGGCAAGGCGATAGACATGTTCATCTTTTGGCAAAAACGATATTCCGCCGACAAGATCCCAGTTTTCGTAGACCCAATTACCAACCCTCATCCATTCATCATCACCCACCTGAATGGTTACCGACGGATTGTGCTCAGTATAGTTTTCTTTGAGCATCTTCCAATATTTAAGGTGTTCAATGGCGTTTAAATCATTGCGAGTAATAGCATTTTCTGGCGCTTTGACCGGAAACTCAACAACATATGTACTTGACACCTCCTGTAACTGGCCCATTTCAGGGTGGTGCGGAACGCCCATGTCTTTGAGCATGTGGAAAATGGGGTTGTGGGATTCTATGCGGACGCGGCGTATGTAGTATTTTGCATAACGAGGGTGACAACCGGATGAAGAATCAAAAAGCTGTGAGCCGTTTCCTGATGGCTTTACACAGGTAATCGCCGTTGATTCATTAATTCCGAACCGTCGTGCGTATTTTTTATTAGTCTCAATAGCGATTTCTTTGAGTTTACGCAGAGTTTGCGGATTACGAAGAGCTGGACAATCCCATTGACCGGTGACTGACACGCCGAGAAGCCGCTCTTCCTCACAACTTTTCTTCCACTCGGAAGAAAGGTATGGAAAATCGGTAAGAAGAGACTGGTAGGTGCCCAAAATTGTCGCCACGCGAACCTTGTTCATTAAGTCTTCTTCGGTATCTTCGGCACGCGCGACAACTTCGCTTAAATTGCAGAATTGTTTTGAACGCAGGATAATTTCGCCACAAGGGTTGAGACCAGACGTTCCTGCGTAGTCCTTAAAAAGGGGCCAGCGCCGAGCAGGAATCTGTTTCTGAACACTTCCTCGGTTAAAGATGCCTCGTTCTCCAGAGTGTCCGTAGACAAGATTGAGCCATTCTCCCAAAAACTCTTCGGCTGTCGGTTTTTTATTATATGCAACAGAATTGTTGGCCATGCTACGCTCGGGGTGAGAGAGGTAGAATTGGCCATTTTTTGCTTCTTTCATCTCCTTCTCTTCAAGGTCGGAGAAAGAGATAAGAGCGCTTCTCCGCACGCCACCCATAACAACAACTTCGCCAATTTTGCAGATAATGTCGTGCACATCAATGGGGGAAAGCCTTCTTCCTTCTCGCGCAAGAATTTTTTCATGCGCGAAATCAAGGAGGGACCTGAGCGGGGCCGGACCTGAAGCACGCCCACCCATAGTGACAAGACGAGCTCCTTGCTGCCGTATCAGCGAGTAGTCAAATTCAATATCGTTTCCCGCCGACCATACTCCAAGCCCCTTTATAATCGCATCAGACCATCCTTCCTTGCTATCTGGAATAACAAAGGTTTTTAATTTTTTACCTGTTCGCCTCTTGATAACCGGCAAAAGCTCGGTATTTTGCCGTTCAACGGAAAAACCAAGCCCTGTCCCACACATTAAAATATAAGCAATTTCTCCAAAATCCCGCCATTTTGTTGGAGCAACGAAGGAGCAATTATATGCGGCAACATTTGTCGCGCGAGCCGCCTTCCCGGCGCTCCACAAAAGACGCATGGAGCCAAGCGCTTTCATGCGCAACATATAATCTTTAATTTCTTCGTATTCTTTTTCTATGAGCTTGTCTCCGATGTTCTCGCGCATAAAATCAACATAGCGACCAACAGTTTCAATCCATGTCTCGCGCCTCCGTTCTTCGGGAATCCACTTTGAATAGGATGTATAGTAGACAAATTCAGAAAGAGGATTTCTGAAGTATTTTTTACTTGTATCGGAAAGCTCTCGAACTTTTTTAGGAACTCCACCGCGTTCAATACGAAGTTTTGCGCGTGTGTCGCGGTAGAGAATGTATGTCTTCGCTGTTTTAATGAAACCGGCATACATTAGTTCTTCTTCAACCATGTCCTGAATCATTTCGACAAAAGGAATAAACGCGGCGTCTCGGGCCGCATGACGTTCGAGTTTTGCGACAACATTTTGAGCTACATCTTCGGCGTCCTTCCTCCGCCCCTCCATGCTCGCAAGCATGGCTTTATATATGGCATTTACTATCCTCCACGCGTCAAATGTCGCCAGAGTTCGATCTCTTTTTTGTACCTGTAGAAGTTTTGATTTTATCATTGTTTTTCGGTCTTTTTTAAGACTTTCTGCATTAGAGACAGGCTGCTCTCTGTTGGCCACAGATACGAGTTTTTTGCTGTATCCATATCCGTTTATATCCAATTGCACCTTTCCTTTTGCCTTCTTTGTGCGCCCAATTAAAGAAACTGTGTTTTTTGGTTTTGTCGAGATGTTTAGACGCTTATCTCGCGCCGGATATTGAGACATAATTTTTAAAAAATATGATGGGCAACGCGCACATTGCGCGCTATCAAGAAATTATATAGTTCTTTAGGCCGATCGAGATAAAAAATGTTTTTTTATTTATCCCGCGCTTTAGATTATGGAAATACAAATGACAACTAATTTTATTGTAGCCTAAAAAAATTTTTGCTGCTCAAAAGGGGTCTGGGGATAACTTTAGTAAAGTATATTTTAAATTGAGACAAGGTCGCCTTCCTGAATGCCGATGTTTTTTATAACACCCGCATCAACTTCAAGCACATAGAGTGCTGGAACTGGTGGCTTATAAACAAGCGGATAAGAATCAGGTTCTGCGTTTTGAACAACATAAACAACAGCACCTCCTTCTCCGAGCCAGAGTATGTCTATTGGAAAAAACATGTTCTTCATCCATATTCCGTGCCGATCCGGCTTGTCAAAAACAAATAGCATGCCTTGGTTTTGTGGGAGATTTTCGCGCATTGAAAGGCCTTTTTCGCGTTCTTCTTTTGTTTTTGCGACTTCAACAGAAAAAACCCTGTCCCCCAAAGATATAGACATCATTTCTTGGGGTGCCACCCATTGGTTTTTGAATAAAACAAGCCACAAAAGCGCGCTGAGCGTTAAAAATACAAAAACCGCCCCAAAAAAAGATTTCAAGGCGGCTTTTTGTTCCATCGCCTGTTGCATAGCTTTTCTGCCTTAGCAATATTCACATACATTTCTCTTTTCCTCCCCGCTACTTTTTGCTATTGGCTTTTTTTTCGATTCATCCTGTTCTTGCCCGCAACTTTCACATGTAAAAACACCCTCTTTGTGTTCATAATTTCCCGCCTCTTTCTTTCCAAAAATCTTCTTCAAAAAATTCATGCTTATTATATTTAAAAATTAATAAATTCTAACCTTATTTGATTATACCATGCGTTTTTGGGCTTTGTTTAATTAAGTTTTCCACCGTTGATATATTCTTTGGCGGCCGGAACCCATAAAATGTTTTGCAAAATACACAAAATGTTCCATGGAATCTAAGTCCCCCGCTTCTTTTCGCTTAAAAGAATGCTGGAAAGCGCCAAAATAACATTAAAACACGCACTATTCTTAGTGCGTGTTGTGTCTTTATGTGTGTTGTGTATTTTTATTGGGGATAATTGTCTGCCTCGATGTGGTAACCGAGCGTATTGCTGGTCATAGATATTCGCGGCAAACAAAAATCCCTTTCTATTCGACGTCTTTCTTCTGCAAGAGCCCGGGGAGACATGAATTTTATCTTCTCTATAGGAAATTCGCCACTAAAGTCTTTTAGGCCAAAATGGAGAAGAAGAACTTCGTGTATTTTTTCATTGTTTTCCTCGTGCGAATACCACTGGGCGCCGCCATAGTCTTTGCTCGTCGCAGACCACATATCTCGTTTGGTAAAGTCCCAGTCCAACGCAAAAGCAATGCTAGAAACACCAACGTTGTAACGAATACTGTATGTCCCCCGATGGTTAAACTTAACAGAGTTATCAACAGCACCACAACCGCACTTTGGCATTATCTACCTCGTAATGTCCGTTTAGTCTTAAGTAGGTTTAGCATGAATCGCAAACACGTGTCAACTGTGGCACGGCCCACACTCATCCCACTCAAATATTCGTGGGAGATTAATGTTCTGCGCTATTTGATCTTCCGGGAGTCCCTAGGGCGCTTTGCGAATCAACCCATAACAAGTTCTTCGTCCGCTCCATCGTTTGTTTCGTTTTGTTGTCCCCCGCGGGCCATGACGAGGAGGCAAGCACTTCATCAATCGGTCTGCAGTTGTTGTCAAAAAGGCGAAGGCTTTCGTTCTCGTTGCGAATGGCGCCGCTAAAAATGAATTTTGTATCAAGGCCTAGAGCATCGTTGGCGGCGTTTCGGGCAATAACTAAAAATTGATCCTCAAAAATTGTCTGTTGCGGAAATGTAAAATGCATTTTTCCGTTTTCGTTTATCACTTGCCAGCCGGACATATTCACGCTACGCCCCGACACATTTTGAAATTCAATCCATTCATGCGTCGAGCCGCCACCTCCGCCCATCCATGCAATTTCATTCAGCAGTATTGGAAAACGCGCAGGAGTGAGATTTTCGTTTGATTCAAAAGAGCAGTTCGCGTAAGAAACAAGTTTGGACTTATTTTTGTGTTCTTTTTTTATGCGCGGCAGAGAGAGCGCTAAAATTCCATCACGTTTATAATTTTGAGTAAAAATTTTTAAAACAGTGGCGACAAATCCTTCTTCGCGGAATATGTCTTTGTTTCCGTCGGGCAAGGCAAAATCTTTGTGAAGCGCAATTTTTATAGTCCCATCATGCTGTGTCGTATACACACGCGCTCCAGCAAGTTCAAGCGTTTCAAGAACACGCGGCGATGGGTGTCCGTATTTGTTATCGCCAACTCCGATGCCAGCAACAAAAGGACGCACCGCGGCAATAAAATTTTCTCCGGAAGAATTTTTTGAACCGTGGTGTCCAACCTTGAGAATATCTGCCTTGAGGTTATACTCCTTGGCAAGAAGATTTTCTTCCGCAACAAATCCGATGTCTCCTGTAAAAAGAACTCGCACTCTGTCATCCGAAACCTCGCTCGTCCGCGAAGGGCTTTCAAGAAGGGCCACGATGCTCGCCTCATTCGTACTCTTGCCGATAAGAAGCGCCGCATCTGGTGA
>Ga0209541_10016038_pt1 | contig 11115 bp, 9 predicted proteins | sample RifCSPlowO2_01_FD_184027 | JGI IMG/M metagenome (GOLD analysis project Ga0209541, IMG submission 184027) | Groundwater microbial communities from Rifle, Colorado - Rifle CSP2_plank lowO2_0.1 (SPAdes) (version 2) | ecosystem: Environmental > Aquatic > Deep subsurface > Groundwater | place: Rifle...
GGTCTCAAACAGTTTCTTAAGAGTTTTCCAATAAAGGCTAGTTTTTCTGAATATTTTTCAAAACTTTTAGATTTCCTCAAATTTATTCGTGTGTCCCACAAAATTTATGGTGGTGGCTCGCCATTTTTATTGAGAAGAGATCTCAAAGCCTATCAGCGAATTATTGAATTATCTAATGATATTAATAAGTTAGGGCACAGTCAGCAGGCTGTAGATTTTCATCATTTCTTAAATTTTTTAAAACTTCTCATTTCACATCAAACCTATTCTGAAAATAGAAAGAATGGCGCAGCTTATCTTGCCTGTGATTTTCGTAACATCACCTTCTGGCAAGGCGATGTGCTCTATCTTTTGGGTTTTCATCGAGAAGAAGATAGAGAAAATCCGCTACTATCTGAAAAGACAATTCGTAAAATTAATGATCTGTGCGGAGAAAAAAGAATATTGGAAAGAGCAGAGCGTCTCTTACAGGAAGAACGAATTGTACTTTCTAATATCCATTTGAAAGAAAGGAAAATTTATGTCTTAAGACCAAAATCCTCTGAGGGTAAAGTTTATTTATGGCCTAAATATTTAGAAAAACTTCCACAAAAAGAACTGAAGGAAAACAATACTTATGTTTTTTACCCCGATGAAAAAACTGCTTATATACAAAAAAGCTATCAAAGCTATCAAAAAAACGTTTTAGCACGTGATTTAGGTTCTATTCTTTATGCGCATAATGCAATGAGGTATCATGACTATTCTTTTTCACTTTCAACATTAAAATCTCTTCCGCTCATTGAAGAATTAGGAAGTCTTAAAACACAAGGTGAAATTGTAAAAAGATTTAGAAAAGCTTACTCAGCTTCCCAATTAGAATCCTATAGTCATTGTGGTTATCGTTATTTTATCGAGAATATTTTAGGTGTGCGGGAAAACATTGAAGATAAGTTTGAATTAACCCCTCTTGATAGGGGATCTGTCTATCATGAAAGCCTTCATAGGTTTTACACTCTAAGAAAGAACCGTGGAAAGACCAAAATACAGCCTGAAGATGTGCCCCTGGCCCAAAAGCAAATGGCTTGGGCTGTAGAAACGAGCTTTAAACAGTATCAGAAGCCTGTTTTATGGAGGTTTGACCAAGACAGGGTGATGCGGCTCTTATCCCAGTTTTGTAAGCAAGAAGCCCTAGAAGAAGGAGTGCCCACCCATTTTGAGGCTTCTTTTAGAATGCCAACTGGGATTAAAGATTTTTTTGGAGAAGAAATTATTTTGAGAGGCATTATAGATAGAATCGACATGTGTGATGATAAGTTTCTGGTTATCGATTATAAAACAGGAAGCCAATTGCCAAGTTTGGTGAGCATTGAGAGAGGCGAAAGCTTTCAATTACCTATTTATAAGATGGCTGCAGAAAATTGTTTTGCAAAAGATAAAAAAGAGGGAGAAGCGGTCTTTTATCAATTGGGGGACTTTAAGAAAAAAATAAGATTAACAGAAAAAAAATATAAAAAATTAGAAGCAGTTTTTTTAAGCTATCTTATAAAACAAGTAAGTCTTATGAAAAGGGCGCAATTCTATCGCCGCTATTCTTACTGTCAATGGTGTAGCCTTGACCCTGTATGCAGACTGGAAAAAAAGAGTTGACGGGGTTTTAAACTTGGCTTACCGTTTTTTTTAGCAGGGTGACGGAAGAGTGAATTTTCATCACCTGGCTCGGTGTTGAAAATTCGGGTGAGTTTCTCAACAAAGTAAAGTTTTTTGGGATCGTTTGTTATAAGATCTGGGTTGCGAAATTAATAAATAGGTAAAAGTAGGAAGAGGAGGAGGAAACATGAATAAAGCTCAATTAGTTGATCAGTTAGCTAAAGATACAAAGCTAACGAAAGCAGATTGTGAGCGTGTATTGAATGCAGTTGTGGACAATGTTCGTAAAACCTTAAAGAAAGGTGTAGATGTAAAGATTACGGGCTTTGGCCGTTGGTATGTGAGCAAGAGAAAGGCTCGTGATGGTCGCAATCCTCAAACAGGTGCTACCATTAAGATTCCAGCAAGCCGCGTTCCTGCATGGAAATCTGGAAAAGAATTCAAGAAACAATTGAACTAAAAGAAAGTTGGTTTTTCTTAAATAAAAAAGGCTGTCTTGCGGACAGCCTTTTTTATTTGTCTTTATAATTAAATCAGGGCAGAATCCAATCACGTTATGTCGGATATCTTCCTCAATACAGCTCAAAAACAAGCAGTTGAATGTTTTAATACCCATGTTTCTCTTTCTTCCGGTGCCGGTTGTGGAAAAACAACGGTCTTGTGCGAAAAATTTGTGCAAGGTCTTAAGCGTGGACTCGAGCCCTTTGAAATTGTTGCTATTACCTTCACTGAAAAAGCTGCTTCTGAAATGAAAAATAGAATTCTTTTGCAAACAAATTTAGATGAATCTTCTGTGTTTATTTCAACAATACATGGTTTTTGTAGGAGTGTTTTAAAACAACATGGAATCTATTTAGGGTTTAATCCCTTGTTTACCGTAATTGATGAGCCCACAGCACTTCATTTACAGAATCATCTCTTTGAAGAATCCATACAACACTTACCGGAAGCGCTTATTGCCGAGTATGGTATTTTTCATTTAAGAAAAATATTTCTCTCCCTTTTATCAGACAGGGATAAAACAGAGCGCGCATTTGGCAATCACCCAACCCTCGATGTTCAGGTAGCTAAGGCCCAATCCTATGCCGAGAGCGAACCTTGGAGGGAGTTTTTTGAAAGCAAGGCTCACTCCATGATAGGTCTCTTTGAAAAAAGTTATCACGATTTAAGCAAACGCTATCAAGATTTAAAAACAGAAAAGGGGGTGTTTGATTTTGAGGACCTTCTTTTACAAACTCGCGAGCTTCTCTATACACAAAAAACTATACGTGAATTCTATCAAGATCAAATAAAACTTCTCATGGTTGATGAGTTTCAGGATACTAATGAGTTACAGCGAGATATTATCATGAAGATTGTGGAGGGAGACACAACAAAACTCTTTGTTGTGGGGGATCCTAAACAATCTATTTATCGTTTTCGTGGAGCTCAAGTAGAAGTATTTCACAAAACAAAGGAGGATATCCTACACCGTGGGGGTGAAGAGTTTCACCTACAGGAAAACTATCGAAGTGGTCAAAATATTATCAATTTTACAAATGCGTTGTTTAGTGAAGTATTTAAAGGATCGCCCTCTCATTATGTAGATTTGTACAATACACAAGAAGAAAAGGGAGAAGTTGTTTTTGGGGAAATCCATGACGAGGCGAAAACCCTAGAAGAATTAAGACGCGTTGAGGCGATTTATTTAGCTTCAAAAATTTTAGCTTTGAAGAAAAGTGGTTTTGAATATCGGGATATAACCATTTTATTTCGAGCCATGACCCATGCCTCTCTCTATGCCTCTATTCTCAAGTCTTATGACATTCCTACCTTTATTGTGGATGAAGCGGGTTTCTTTGAAAATCGAGAGATACAAGACGTTCTGTGTCTTTTGAAAGCAGTAGAGGATTCGGATGATCTGATTGCTTTAGCCGCTGTTCTGCGATCTCCATTTTTCTGTCTTACTGATGAAACTCTTTTTTGGATGAGAGAAGAAAAAGGTGGTCTTAAAAATGGTTTTGAGGGGTGGAGAGAACTAAAAAATCTAGGAAAACAACAAAGTGAAAAAATAGAAAAGGCATTTTTTCTTATCTCTGAATTAAGGTGTAAGAAAGATAGGTACACCCCTCTTGAGCTTATCAAGAGCGCACGCGAGAGCACTTATTTTGATGAAATTGTAGCCCACGATCAAGATAAAAATCAAAAATTTTCAAGGCTAGATAGCTTTTTTAAGTTTTTATCCAATCATAAACATTTGCCACACTTCGAGCTTATTCAATACATTGAGATATTACGTGAGCAGGGTTACAGAGAAGAAATTTCTGAAGAGGGAATGAAAGAGATGGATGGTGTTAAAATTATGTCTGTTCATAAATCGAAGGGGCTTGAATTCCCTGCTGTTTTTTTACCAGACATAGGCTATCAAACAACCGGTTATTCACCACTTTTTATGTGTTCAGAAAAGGGAATTGGTTTAAGTGTCCGAGGTGCGGATTTAAAATGGGAAGAGACTTTTTGGAAGAAAGCTTTAAAAGATTTTGAAAGTGCTAAAGAAGTTGAAGAAAGTAAAAGGCTTTTTTATGTTGCTGTCACTCGAGCTAAAAAATATTTGCATCTTTCAGCAGCACATGAACGAAAATATAGCTGGGTAACATTTTTAAAAGAGGCCCAGCTTCCATTAGAAAAGCTTGGTGTTTATGTTGAGCACGTCTCTGCCGATGCCATTGTACCCCCAAAACCTTTTAAGCCTACAGTTTCCGAAGTAAAAATAAAAGCTAAGCCCATTATTGTAGCATCTGATTTTGAAAAAAAGAAAATAAGTCTTAATTTTTCTGTGACGGCATTACAGGAGTATCATACTTGTAGTCTCAAATTTAAAAATCATCACATAGAAGAAATTCCAGAAGTATTGGAGACAAGGCATGAAGCCTCTGCCATTGGAACAGAGGTACACTCTATTTTAGAAAAATGGGATTTTAAAGAGGCTTTACCTAAAACCTTCCAGAAAAATAGGGAAATCATGGATCTACTTTGTAGTTTTCAAAATACACCAATTTATGAAAAACTGCGAGAAGCGCGGCAGGTTCTTAAAGAATATCCTTTCTTCTACAGGTTTCAAAATGGTGTGATCGAGGGGATTATTGATGTGGTTTTTGAAGATAGCGAAGGACATTGGTATGTTTTGGATTATAAAACAAATAAGGTTACACCCGATTACGTTGAGAGTCTGGGGCAGTATTATCAATTTCAAACAGATCTTTATGCTTGGATTATCTCAGAGCTTCTGCACACTGTTGATGAAGTTGTTGTGCTTTTCTTAAGACCTGGCCTATGTTATCAGTATAAGTGGAGTGAAAATCTTAAATCAAATATTGAAAACAAGATTAAAAATATTTTTGCTGGCATAGAAAAAAACGAGTTTAATGCTACCCTAGGCAAGCACTGTCGTTACTGTGGATATCAAGGAATCTGTGAAGAATACATTCGAAGTAAAAGATAAAACAAAGCTCAATTATCGTATTTGGAAAACATCTGTTCATCCTGGGTCATCGACCCAAGACAAGAAAGTTATTATTCTCTCCCATGGTTTAGGTGAATACAGCGGGCGTTATAACCATGTTGCAGAATTTTTTAATCAAAAGGGTATTTCTGTATACGCCCTGGATCATCGTGGGCATGGGGAATCGCCTGGTCCACGAGGTTATGTGAACTCTTTCAGCCAGTATGTTGAGGATCTCGGGCAGTTTGTAACCCATATTTGGCATCAAGAAAAAGATAAGGAGTTTTACCTCTTAGGACACAGCATGGGAGGGCTTATTGCCATTGGCCATCTCATTGAAGGCGCCCCCTATATTCATGCAGCCGTGCTTTCTTCTCCCTTGTTAGGGATTAAAATTACAGGGGCAGTTTTAAAACGAGCCATGGCCCAGGTTTTATCTAAAATTATTCCAAGTCTAGGGCTTTATAATGAAATTGATTTGGGAGCCGCCTGCAGGGATCAAGAAATTGTGAGAAGAACTTTAAAGGATCCGCTTGTTCATCAGAAAATCACACCGCGTCTTTATACAGAAATGCTCCGTATGATACGATATGCTTGGAGCAATGTAACACTTATTCATCATCCCTTATTACTTGTTCAGGCTGGCGAAGATAAAATTGTCGATCGTGATAAAGCCATTGCCTTTGTAAAAAGTACAAGCAGCCGTAGTCATACTATTCATGTGTATGATGGTTTTTACCATGAAGTTTTGAATGATATTGAAAGAATTAAAGTCTTAAATGACATCCACCATTGGATGATCGGAGTATAAGTGCAAGAACTTGAAAGATTAAAAGAAATTATTCTCGAAAAATCATATCGTGAAGGTGAGTTTACTTTGAGTAGTGGAAAAAATTCAACTTATTACATTGATATGAGACAAACAACCCTTCATTGTGAGGGTAATTTCTTAATTTGTAAGCTTTTGTATGATCTTGTGCCTGAAGACATCAAGGCTGTGGGTGGACTCACCATGGGAGCAGATCCTTTAGTAACAGGGCTTTCCTTTTATGCCTATATTATGGGAAGAAAGATCCATGCATTTTATGTGCGCAAAGAGTCGAAAACACATGGTACGTCTAACTTAATAGAGGGCCTTACTAATCTAAAAAAAGGTGAGCCTGTTATTATCTTGGAAGATGTTGTGACCACGGGAGAATCAGCTATGAAGGCTGTGAATGCTGCTCGTGGCGTTGGCCTTATTGTAAAACAAGTTTTAGCTGTGGTGGATCGAGAAGAGGGTGGGTCCACGTTTTTAAAAGAGAATGGTGTTGAATTAAAAGTTTTATTCAAAAGATCGGAACTTGCTCATGGGCTTTGAAGAAAAACAAGATACTCAAAAGATTTATAGCGGCCGTCAATTTGAAAGGGCCGAGGTGCACCTCAAAGTTCGCCTTCAAAGAAAAAAAGAAGAATTTCCAGATTATGATTGGATTAGAAATTTAAGTGCGGGTGGTGCTTTTGTTGAAACAACAAGAGATTTTCATGTGGGTGATGTGCTTTCCTTTCAAATTTTTTTAGAAGGTGGAGTAGAGTTGATTTCCGGAAAGGCTCGAGTTGTGCGAAGAACAAAAGAACCGCTGAATGGAATAGGTATCCAGTTTCAAAACTTAACTCAGTCTCACAAGAAAAAGATCAAGGCTATTGTCGAAGGAAAAGATAAAATCAAAGCTGCTGAATGATTGTCATTTTATTATTTCTAGCAACTCCTCAATCGGAGCGTTTGGATTTTTGAGATAAATATTGGGTCTTAAATCTGTAGCACTCATGTTTTCTCCTATCCAATATTTTCCACGTGTGTATCGAACGGTAGCAGTAAATTGTATGTGAAGGTCACTCATGAGATCTTTTTCAACAAGGATTGCTGTTTTCCCGTATGTGTTTTCTCCAAGAATTCGAGCCCTTTTGTAATGTTGTAGGGCTCCTGCCAAGATTTCTGCAGAACTTGCCGTGTTGCGATTAACAAGTACATCTACTGGGAGACTTATGAGTTGAGGAAGTATGGTATCAATTTTTCCATCAATATAGATTTTTTCTGAGCTATTTGAAAAACCACGTTTGTGGTAGGTCACAATACGTAAGTTTTCAGGTAAGAAGAGATCAGCGGCATTGCAGGCGTCTTTTATGACACCGCCTCCATTATCCCGAACATCTAGAATAATTTTTTCTACACCTTGTAAATTTTGTGGATCTTTAAAAAGATTTTTAAGGTATTCTGGAATAACACCATCCCAAAAACCGTTTATTTTTATATAAAGAATTGTACCAAAGTGCTGGTGAAGAATCTGTTTTGTTGAGGTATGGGTTTGAGGATTCAATGCTTGTAATTCACGGGGAGCTTCTTGTGTTGTTTTAAATAGTGAATATGGATCTAAATCGTGGAGAATGTTTTGTGTTAATTGAATAAAAAAAACTGTTGGATCTTCTTCTAAGTGGGTAGAGAGGTGAGAGCAGATTTGTGAAAGTGTGTAATCGTGAGAGGCTATCTTCATTTCTGGCCGAAGTTCTCTTACTCTTCTTTCAAGAATGTCTGAAAAATGACTCTGCTCTTCAGTATCAATCATTGAAAGAATGTGGTTGAAAAGTGCCACAAATTCATGGCACTCAAATGAGTTATTACTTTGCGCGAAGGATGGCGTGCTTACAAGAAAGCTTAAGCAGCCCAATCCTAAAACAAGCTTTTTCAAAATCCCCCCAAAAAGCTTATCCCTTATACTACCCCACGATCAAAATCGCTAGGAGAGTTTGCAAGTTTTCAGCCAGAGAAGGGAATTTTAAAAAAACAATTAATTTCAATAGGTTATCTAATAAAGGGTATTTTTAGTTTACAGTCAAAGTGTGGAAAGTTTAGATAAATACCCCGTAGTCTATGTAAGTGCTTGAATTTATTGATTATTATGAATAGTTATTTTCTAGACAAAACTGTTTAGAAAAAAAGCGCTCAAAGGGTTTCAAAGGCCTTTTCAAGTTGCAAATCCTTATTAGTTTCATTTTCTACAGTAACATCCGGATAAATGCCGACGCCATGAAAATTAAGCTCCCCTGGCAAAATGCAAAGAGCATAAGTGAGTTTGAGTGTTCCATCCACATCAATACCATTTTCTTGAAGTGAGAATTCAGCCTGCGCGATACCTTTTCCAAAAGTTTTCTTGCCTATCAGTTTAGCTCGGTGGTTCTGTTGCATAACACCTGCAACGGCTTCAGCAATGCTTTGAGAATTTTCATTAATAAGAATAACGATGGGGAGATCCTTAAATTCACATTTGTCTGGGTCGGAGGAGTATCTTGTAAAACCTGTACGAGTCCATAATTCAAAAAAATCACCCGATGGGATAAAAAGATTTAATAAATTGATTCCACTTAAGAGTTCACCGCCGTAATTATTTCTTAAATCTAATATAAGACCTTTTGGTTTTTTTGATTTTAAAATTTGAGAAATAGATGTGGCTATGTTTATTCCATTAAAACTTGGTAGGGAAAGATAGAGAATTTCATCTCTCATATAGTAATGAGCTATTTGAATTTCTGAAGGCTTGTTTTGTATAAAAGTAAAATCTGCATATTCATCAATGCTCTTTAGAAAATCATCAATTATTCTAAGAGGCTCACTATTTTTTTTGGTTACTTTTTCTCTTATTTCTTTAAGATTTTTATTCTCGTGATTAAGAAAGTGATGTTCTATGAAGTCCAGAATTTGTTCTGTTGTATCTAAGCTAAGAGTTGGATTTTCTGCAGCTAAGTTAAGGGAGAAAGCACAAGTTAGAGAGACAAGAAAGATAAGGAGTTTGCTCTTCAAAATTTTTCAATCCAAGGGAGTTTTTTAGCTATAACGAATGTGGCGACAGACCCTGTATAGCATAGTGGCCGTTTTTCCTCAATAAAATGATTAAAAAATAATCACTATGGTTTTGAGCTTTTTGTGTCTAAATACCTGTAAATATTTAATAATTTAAGTTAAAGTGCTTTTAATCAATTTTTTTAATCTCATGAAGGAAATTAGGCATACTAACTCTTTGAAATTACGGCATATTTTTGTGTGCTTTTAAAATATGTTTAATTTCTCACACCGCACTTATCCGAGCTTCACATAAAAGATATTTAATTTCAATAGGTTATACTTCTTTTTTTTGGTACCGCACTTGCACATACTAGGGTGAGGAGAGGTTAAGTTGTGAAAGTCACTTTATCTAAATTTACTTCCTTTATTTTAGTATTGAGCCTGTATCTTGGGGTTTCTTACGCAGCTCTAGAAACACGAAGAAGTGATACAGATTCAACTGAGAATGAAGATGCTGTTTTAAAGATTCATGCTGATTATGGTCCAAACACATTTATACAGGGCTATTATGATGGAAAAAGGTTAAGATTTTTTAAATTCGATAAAGCTGATGAAGGTCGATTACCAGGAATGCAGTGGACGAATAAAAAGGGTGAGTATACAGGCGGGGACCCCAATGAAGTGGAACAAACCTTGTTAGATGAAGAATCATTAAGTGAAAATGAAGAAGCCTTTGGTGCCATGTCCATGGAGAATCCAGATGGTGGAAAACTTCTCGGAGTATCTTATGTGATATCTAAACCTGATGAGTTTGGTGATAAAAAAATTAAACTCACGTTACATTCAACCAAGAGTGGAAATGATAAAACTTTCACCCATGAAGTTGTTTTGAAAAAAAATCCAATTACGAAAAAATGGGAACTTTATAATAATTTGGAATATACAACAGGAACATTTAAAAGAACAACACATCAAGAATTTAGTCGTCTCGAAGCCATACAATTTCATATTGCCGGTTGGTCTGAAGAGGGAGCCAGAATTTCCAAAATATATCTAGAAGGCAAAAATGGTAAAGGTGAAGAGAGGGAAAAAACGATCGAGTTTAAAGAAGAAATTCCACTTAATTTAGAACCTGAGACTAAGAGCAGTTATTGTCCACCTTCTGATACCGGTGTTGGTGACGAGGTGGTGGACGAAAGAAGTCGAGTGAAGCGCGTTTTTCAAGCGGCCGATTTTATATAAGACTGTTGGGAACTTTTTTAAGATCTCCGGGTTTTAAATGTCTTAGCTCAAATTTACCCATTTTAATTCTTTTAAGTTTTACAACAGTATAATTAAATTTTTCAAACGCTCGGCGCACAAGGCGATTTCTTCCCTCACTCACGGTCACGACAAACCACGAATTTTTTCCAACCTCTTTATATTTTCGAATATTATCAAAGTGTGCTCTACCGTCCTCAAGCTTAAAACCTCTCTTTAAGAGAGCAATAATTCTCTCATCAGGGGTGCCCTTTATTTTAACTTGATAGACTCTTTCTTCTTTATAGGTTGGGTGCGTGAGTTTTTGTGCAAAATCTCCATCATTTGTTAAAATAAGAAGCCCCGAGGTATTAAAATCTAGTCTTCCAACAGGGAAGAGATGATGAAGTCTTTCTGGCAAAAGACCATAAATTGTAGGCTTATTATCTGGATCTTTACGAGTTGTCAGACATCCTTTGGGTTTGTGAAAGAGATAATACTCCTTAGCTTTAAGCCCAATAATGCGGTTTCCAACCTTGATGCAATCTTGTGCTGGGTTAACAAGTTCACCAACTGTTGCTTTTTTTCCATTAATGGTGACTCTGCCTTCACGGATAAGCTCATCTGCTTTTCGGCGCGAGGCAATACCACTTTGTGCAATAATTTTGTTAAGTCGCTGTTTCAACTTTCCTCAATAGGGGGAGGGAGTTGTTTACCTGTAAGAAAATCATAACTTACTTCATCCATTTGTTTTAAATTTTTCAATTGGTTTGTAAAATCAAGTTTTTTCACTTGGATTTCTTCAAATTCTTTCAAAGAAGGAAGATCTTTTAAACTATTTAAATTGAAAAATTCTAAAAAATAATCAGTTGTACGGTAAAGAAGAGGTCTACCTACATCTTCTTTACGACCAGAAATTTTAATGAGGGAGGTTTCAAGAAGAGTTTTC
>Ga0209541_10016040_pt1 | contig 11115 bp, 12 predicted proteins | sample RifCSPlowO2_01_FD_184027 | JGI IMG/M metagenome (GOLD analysis project Ga0209541, IMG submission 184027) | Groundwater microbial communities from Rifle, Colorado - Rifle CSP2_plank lowO2_0.1 (SPAdes) (version 2) | ecosystem: Environmental > Aquatic > Deep subsurface > Groundwater | place...
AAGGGGCGCGACCTTGTAAGCGGCCTGCCGCGCACGGTGGATCTCTCAACGAATGATCTTGTACAAGCCATGACGCGAGAACTGCGCGAGATGACCCAGGCGGTACGGAAAGTCTTGCAAGACACACCGCCCGAGCTCGCGGCCGACATCATCGACAACGGCATCATCCTCACCGGCGGCTCCTCGCAGCTTCGGCAGATGCCGGAGCTTATCTATCGCCGCACGGGCGTCGTCGCGAAATTGGGCCAGGACCCGTACTTCTGCGTTGCACGCGGCACCGGCATCGCGCTCAAGCATCTCAACACGTATCAGAAAAGCATCTTGGCGAAGCAGTAATGTGTCCAACACTCGGTGTTTGACATATCGGTATTAAAAACAGAAGCCGCCGTACAAAGCGCGGCTTTGTTTGGCGGCAATTTTCAGCCCTTCCGGTTAATGACATTGAGTAATAAATCCCGCAGGCCCTTCGAAAGTCGCTGCGGAAGATAGAGGTCTGCGAACTGCAGGCCCATATCCACCAGAAAGAACGACACCTCGAAGAAGTACAGCATCGCTGGCACATAGACTCCGACGAAATAGGTTTTCACCGTCTCACTGTTTTTGGGACGGAACCAGTACCAGAAGATGGTTCTGATATAGTTCAATGTCTTCTCGCCGTTTGCCCGATTCCAGTGCCAGGAGATTCGTGCCAGATGAGGTCTGGCTCCGAAGCGCACAACCGTTGCGAAGCCATTATTCTTGCACAAACGGAACATTTCGTCGGCTTCGCGCGCGGTGTCTCTCGCTTCAGGGTCAGTGCCGAGGATCACGTCTTTGAAGCCATAGTTGCGTTCCAGAAATGAAGCGTAAATTTCAGCTTCAGTTCTTTGTTCTCCCGGCACCGTATGCCCGACAGCCAATAATATCGGCTTTTGGGACCGGTACGCTAAGAGATACGCCTGGTGGATAGTGAGTCGTCCACGTAGCGGTAGGTTTTCAACATCCCCTTTCGGACAGTAGGTGTGGACGCAGATGGCATCGAAGTCCAACCAACCAGCTCTGAAAAGAGTGATGTCTTCGCCAAGCGTGTCCGCAGTCCGCCAGAGGTAGAAAATAACCAACCCCACCATGACAACGGCGGCAATGCATAGGTACAACAATCCTGAGACCATCCAAATTCTCCTTTGATGTAAGGAACTACATGTCTGCGAGTGATACTTAGCCGTGTATAATATAAATCTTTTTTATATAAGGTGTCAAGTCCTCCATTGGTAAATGAAAGATCGCGTGCGTTATACTGATCACATGAAGCATCACGCGTTTGTTATAGAGGCGGAAGCGGAGAAGGGGATAGAAGTGGCGCAGGCGTGGGCGAGGGAACAGCTCGGGATGAAAATAGAAAACAGTCCCGATGTCGTCGTTCTACGCTACGGACTGCTTTCTGTAGAAGACTCGCGGCGAGTTTCTGAACTTGCCGCGGGGGCGCCTTTTGTCGGCGAGACGAAGGTGGTCATCATCGCGGCCTCCCGCACGTATCACGAAGCGCAAAACGCGCTTCTGAAGCTATTTGAAGAACCGCCGGCAGGGACGTATCTTTTTTTAATCATGCCATCTCTTGGGGGATTGTTACCGACGCTTCGTTCTCGCGTTCAAGTTTTAAGTAAACCAGTCCCTCGACTTCGCTCGGGACGGCAAGAAATTGCAGGACCAACAGAGCAATTTCTTGCCGCAAGCAAAGAGAAGCGGAGCGCGATGATCAAGCGGCTCACGAGCGGGAAGGATGAAGAAGAGCGGCGAGAGCTCCGCGAAGAGGCGATCGCTATCATAAATGGCATAGAGACAGTTGCGTATGCAAAACTCAAACGCGGCGGCGAAGCCGCCGCGCTCCTCTCTGATATCGTGACCTTGCGCGGATATCTCTACGATCGCAGTGCGCCCGTACGCATGATACTGGAACATCTTTCACTCGTTATTCCAAAGGGTTTGATATAATCAAGAAATGGCATACGATTTTTCTAAACTAAAGACGCATATTAAGGAGACCGAAGAGTGGCTCGCACGCGAGCTCTCCGGCGTGCGCACCGGCCGTGCGACACCTTCATTACTCGATGGTGTGAAGCCCGAGGCCTATGGCACCCGTACGCCGCTCCGCGAGCTCGCCTCCGTCTCGGTCGAGGACGCTAAAACGCTCCGTATCATCCCGTGGGACAGGTCGATCGTGAAGACGATAGAGAAGGGGATCACTGAGGCAGACCTCGGTGTCGGGCTCGCAACCGACGACCAAGGATTGCGCGTCTCCTTCCCCGAGCTCACGAGCGAGCGGCGCGAGCAACTCTCAAAGCTTGCGGGCGATAAGACCGAACAGGCGAAGGTAACGCTGCGTTCGCATCGCACCGATGCCTTGAAGGCGCTCGAGGCCGCAGAAAAGACAGGCGGCATGGGAGAGGACGAGGCCAAGCGACTGAAGGGCGAGATCCAGAAGCTTATCGACGCCGGCAACGACGCGCTTATGAAAGTGTTTGAGAGAAAAGAGACAGAAATCGCCCAGTAAATGGATATCTTGATTTTTATTGTCGTCATTGTTGCGCTCATCGTCGTGCATGAGTTCGGGCATTTTGTCGCGGCGAAGCTGACCAAGATGCGCGTTGACGAATTCGGGCTCGGCTATCCTCCGCGCGCGCTCACAATCCTGAAGGTGGGCGAGACGTCTTATACGCTCAACTGGCTGCCCTTCGGCGGCTTCGTGAAGATCTACGGCGAAGACCCTTCGACGGAGCTCAGGACAGGCGGCACGGCGAAAGGCTCTCGTGCCTTCTCTTCGAAGTCGCGCTTCGCGCAGGCCTTCGTGCTTATCGCCGGCGTCGCGATGAACGCCCTGTTCGCGTACGTACTTATCGTCGGCGCCCTGATCTCCGGCACCCCGCGCGCGCTCGCGCCTGACGAGCTTAGGACGGCACAGAACGCGGAGCTCGCGGTGGCGAACGTCCTGCCCGGGAGCCCGGCCGCGCGCGCGGGGCTCCTCGCCGGCGATACTATCCTCTCGTCTGAAGACGGCCACGTTCTGTATGCGGGCGTGGACCCGGTCGCATTCTCGAAGTTCGTGTCCGATGGGCAGGGGAACACGACCGTCGCGCTCACCGTGCGGCATCCGAGCGGCGAGGAAGAGACGATATTCGCGCGGCCGGAGACCGGCATCATCTCCGCTGATCCGTCGCGCGCGGCGCTTGGCGTCGAAGTCGCGCCTATCGGCGTCGTGCCGCTCTCGTTTACCGAAGCAGTCACCGAGGGCGCTGTGCTCACGTGGGGAGCGACCGTGCTCACCGCGGAGGGGCTGTGGCATTTCTTCTCCGGCGTCTTCACGCTCTCGGCCGATCTCTCGCAGGTCGCGGGCCCCGTCGGCATCGTCGGCATCGTCGGGACCGCGTCTTCGCAGGGCTTCGGGAATCTGCTCACGCTCATGGCGATCATTTCCATCAATCTCGCGCTCATCAACCTTATCCCCGTCCCCGCACTCGACGGCGGCCGCCTCCTCTTCGTCCTTATCGAGAGCATCATCCGTCGTCCCATCAAACCGGTTGTCGCGCGCTCGGTGAACGCGCTCGGTTTCATCTTCCTCATCCTCCTCATGCTCGTCGTCACCGCTCACGACATCTTCCGCATCGTCGGCTAGTGGGGAAGTGTGATTTTTGTCGCGACTGCAAGCGCTTCTATCTGTCGGTCATGTCGCACAAGGTGTGCAGTACCCGCGCCATTTTCAGTTCGCAAGTCTTGAATTGCTCCGGATATTCCATCCAGTACATTTTCTATACGGCCAACTGTAGCTGCAATCGTGTCTATTTTCCCATCTGTTTGCTCAAATCTCTCGCCAACTTCGCGGAAACCCTGATTCATATCAGCACGCAATGCAAAAAGCTCATCTTTCGTTGCAAAGACTCCTTTGAGTTTCGTGATGTCCGTATCGGTAACCATATCGAAAAGTGTACCACATCCGCTATGAGGAATATTGGTATCCCCCGTTTAGCGCTATAGCTACATAGTTGGGATAGACGCTGGTATCCGAAAAAGTCTGGCCTCTGCAAACATGCTGGTCGTCACCGCCCACGACATCTTCCGCATCCTCGGCTAAATAGAGCTTGACAGTCTAGTCAGATAGTGTATTATGGACTTTGGATGGTCGAACTGACCAATGTCAAACCACCTGTGGATAGGAGGATCAAATGGATTGGAAGCAATGGAGTGTTCTTTTTCTCGTTTTTTTAATTTTCGTAAGTGGTCCGATTTGGATCTGGGTAAGACATTCACGTCATCCCAGACTACTTGTTCTTGCATCGATGCACCTCATCAAGGATCAAATGATGCAAGACCTCAGCCCCGAGACAGCGTCGTTTTGGCGCCAAGAGATCAGACGCCATCAGCATTATCTTTGGCTCCTGGGGCCGAGAGGGGACACGACGCGTGAAGTATGGACGATATGGCTTAAGTCGCGCGACGATGAATGTCGCGGGCTTATGAATACGAAGGCTCCCAATTCGTCAATAACCGTTTGAACTGCCCGCAGAAGCCCGTGCTTCTCGCGGGCTTTTGCTTTATACTCTCAGCATGAGACAATCACAGCTTTTTACCAAGACGCGGCGCGAGGCGCCCGCGGACGAGGTCGCGAAGAATGCTCAACTATTGGTGCGCGCGGGCTACATCCATAAGGAAATGGCCGGCGTGTATTCCTATTTACCGCTCGGCTTGCGCACGCTAAATAACATTGTCCAGATCATCCGTGAAGAGATGAACGCCATCGGCGGACAAGAGCTCGTGATGACCGCGCTCCAAGACAAAGAGCTCTGGAGCCGTACCGACCGCTGGGACGATGACAAGGTTGATAACTGGTTCAAGACTTCTTTCAAGAGCGGTGGCGAGACGGGGCTCGCGATCACGCACGAAGAACCGCTGACGCGCGTCATGACCGAGCATATCTCCTCGTATCGCGACCTGCCGGTCTCCGCGTACCAGTTCCAAAATAAGTTCCGCAACGAGTTACGCGCTAAGTCGGGCATCATGCGCGGGAAGGAGTTTCTGATGAAAGATTTGTACTCGTTTTCAAGAGACGAGGCGGAGCATAAGGCGTTTTATGACAAGGCGCGCGAAGCGTACAAGAAAGTGTTTGAACGCATGGGTATCGGCGAACAAACATATGTCACCTTCGCCTCCGGCGGCATCTTCAGCGAATTTTCAGAGGAGTTCCAGACGGTTTCGGACGCAGGGGAGGATACTATTTTCGTAGATGAAGACAAGCGTATCGCGGTCAATAAAGAAGTGTGTACTGACGAAACGCTCGCGAAGCTCGGGCTCGAGAAGGGGAAGTTGATGGAGAAGAAGGCGATAGAAGCGGGCAATATCTTCAATCTCGGGACGCGCTTTTCCGAGCCGCTCGGGCTCTATTACCGCGATGAGACCGGTGCAAGAAAGCCAGTCGTGATGGGGAGCTACGGCATCGGCCCGACGCGCCTTATGGGCATCATTGTGGAAGTGCTCGCCGACGGAAAGGGACTCGTGTGGCCAGAATCAGTTGCGCCCTTTGCGTATCATCTCGTGTCGCTTGGCCACGGAGGCGACGAGATCTCGAAAACAGCGGATGCTCTGTATGAGGATTTGATGAAGAGAGGCGTTGAAGTGCTCTACGACGACAGAGATTTGCGCGCGGGAGAAAAGTTTGCGGAAAGTGATTTACTGGGAATACCGAAGCGGATCGTAGTCGGTAAAGAGACAGTGGCGACCGGTATATTTGAAGTCGTGAATCGTGCGACCGGCGCAGTGGAAAAGATTTCTCGAAGCGAGCTCTTGTCCCGCCTAGTGTCTAGCGCCTAGCACCTATCCTTCATGCCTCGATTTTCCAAAAATGCCCTCTTCTCAAGCGACATCGCGATCGATCTCGGAACCGCGAACACACTCGTGTACGTGCGCGGCAAGGGCGTCGTCATCAACGAGCCCTCGGTCGTCGCGGTGAACGACAAGACGCACCAGGTCGTCGCAGTAGGGAAGGAGGCGAAGAGTATGCTCGGCAAGACGCCCGCGCACATCCGCACGGTGCGGCCGCTTTCCCACGGCGTCATATCGGACTTCGAGGTGACCGAAGAGCTGCTGACCTATCTCATTAATAAAGCACAAGGCGGCCGGGTCCGGCTCTTCGGCCCGCGGGTCGTCATCGGCGTGCCGACGGGGGTGACGAATGTGCAGAGTCGCGCGGTCCGCGACGCAGCAAAGAACGCGGGCGCGCGCGAAGCAATCATCCTCGAAGAGACGGTTGCGGGCGCCATCGGCGCGAAACTGCCGGTATCGGAGGCGGTCGGTACGATGGTGCTCGATATCGGCGGCGGCACGACCGACATCGCTGTCATCGCGCTCAAGGGTGTCGTCGCCGCCAAGAGCTCGCACGTCGCTGGCGACCGCTTCAACGAGAACATCATCGATTTCATACGCAGCGAGTTCAAGCTCGGCATCGGGGAGCGCACCGCCGAAGATGTGAAGATAGCGATCGGTGCCGTGATACCGCTCTCCGAGACGCTCTCGCGGAGCGTGCGCGGCCGCGACTACGCGACCGGTCTGCCGCGCGAGATAATCCTCACCGACGCGCATATTCGCGAGGCGATCGCGCCGTCCTTAGACGCCCTCATGGACACGATGAAGGAGGTCATCGAGGCGACGCCGCCGGAATTACTCTCGGATGTGCTCGAGCGCGGGGTTACGGTCTTCGGCGGCGGGGCGCTCCTACGTGGGCTCCCGCAGGTGCTCGCGAAGATGCTCGGCGTGCCGGTCCGGGTCACGCCCGACCCGCTCTCGGCGGTAGTGCGCGGCGCGGGCGTCGTGACCGAAGACCCCGAACCATACGCAGATTTCTTTATCGATGAAGAAGACATTCTTAGCGAAGCGTAACGCGCTCTTCTCGTCCACGGACATCTCGTGGGGCGCCTATGCGCTCGTCTTTGCCGTACTCATGCTTCTCGTGCGGCTTCTCGCCCCTAATTTTTTTTGGCACGCATTTGCGCCCGTATTCTGGAGCGCCGATGCCCTTACGGCACAGAGCCACACGTTCTTACAGAGCTTCAGCGACACGGCAGCGCTCGCCGCGCAGAACGAACAGCTTAGCGCAGAGAACGCCGCACTTGTAAGCGAGAACCAGACGCTTCTTAAGAGAACAGCAGACCTTAAAGCGCTGTTCGGCTCTCCAGAGAGAGCCGAGACGGGCGCGCCGGAGATCCTCGCCGGCGTTGTCGCCCGTCCGCCCGCGAGTTCTTATGACACGCTCGTACTCGCCGCGGGCGAGGATGATGGCGTCGCTCTTGGCATGGGAGCCTTCGGCGCGGGCGGCGTGCCGATCGGCGTTGTCTCTTCGGTTGTGGCAGATTTTTCTCGTGTGACGCTTTTTTCCTCGCCGGGCATACGCACGAATGGTTGGGTCGGGCAGGCAGGCCTGCCGCTTACCCTCATCGGCGAGGGCGCGGGTGCCATAAGCGCCACGCTTGCACGCAGAGAGAGCGTCGCTGTCGGCGATAAGGTGTTCAGCTCCGGTCCGGGCCGGCTTTTAGTCGGGGAAATCGTCCGCATCGATAGCGACCCTTCGACGCCTTCGATGACGCTCCGTATCATGCCGGTACAGAATCCTTTTTCCATCGCGTGGGTTACGCTCCGAGATATAGGCGCCACGCTTCTGCCATGATGCGCGCAGCGCTCACACTCCTTCCGTTCGTGTCGGCCATATTTTTCCCCTGGCCGTTCACGGTCTTGCTTGCACTTATTTCGGTAAGATGGGAGCCTTTGGTGCCGCTCGCCGTCGGCCTGTTCGCCGATACGCTCTACTATGTGCCATCTGCCGCCCTCGTACCGGTCTTCACGCTCTCGGGAGCCGCCGTGACGGTGATCGCGCTTTTCGTGCGCAGCCGCCTGAGAACGAGTATCATGAGGTGATGCTGTGGCAGCGCAAGCGGCGACGAGATCCGGAAATAGCTCCCGATGAGATATTCCTTGACGCGTCGAACGCGCCGGATTTCGATCGGGCGCGTTTCGAAGGGCGACTCGAGAAACCGCTTTCCGAGCGGACATTCGTTTCGCTCTTCGGCGTTCTCGCGCTCCTCTTCCTCGTCCTTCTCGGCCGCGCATGGAACCTAGAGATACTGCAGGGCGCCGTCTTTGCGGCCGAGAGCATGCACAATTCGCTCGAGATCACGACATTGTTCGCTCCGCGGGGAATCATCACCGATCGGCACGGCGCCGTACTTGCCGAGAATGTCGAGAGGGAAGACGGCAGCGTAGCGCGCCGGTATCCGTTCCCTTCGTTGAGCCACGTTATCGGCTACGTCTCATACCCGAAGAAGGACGCGAAAGGAATCTATTACGACACAAGCCAGACCGGTGTTACCGGCCTCGAGGCCTACTACGATGCGCTCTTGGCGGGGAAGAATGGCCAGTTACTCGTCGAGAAGGACGCGCTCGGCAAGATCCGCTCTGAGGGGAGTATCGTCCGGGCTGAGGCGGGCAGGCCGCTCGTGCTCTCTCTCGATGCGCGCCTCCAACAACCGTTCGCGCGTGCGCTTGCCGCTGTCGTTACGAATATGCGTTTTATCGCCGGAGCGGGTGTCATTATGGATGTGGAGACGGGCGCGGTGCGTTCACTCGTCTCCTACCCGAGCTACGACGCAAACGTCATGGCGAGCGGCGCACCGGCAAGCGTTATCGCCGGATACCATACGGACATCGGACATCCCTTTCTCGACCACGCCGCACAGGGCGTCTATGTGCCCGGGTCTATCGTGAAGCCGCTCGTCGCCTCGGGCGCGCTTACCGACGGACTCATCACGCCGAACACCGTTATCGATGACCTCGGTTTCATCGTGATACCGGACCCGTATCATCCGGGCAAGGAATTCGTCTATAAAGGGTGGCGGGCGCTCGGGCCGGTCGATGTGAGAAAGGCGATCGCCTGGTCCTCGGACATCTTTTTCTATACGGTCGGCGGCGGCTTTAAAAGCCAAGAGGGTATGGGTATCGGCCGCCTCGCGTACTGGTACGAACAATTCGGCCTCGGTAGCCCGACGGGCATCGATGTCGCAGAAGAGGCGAGCGGGCGTATCCCGACGCCCGCCTGGAAGCAAGCGACCTTCGACGAGCCGTGGTACCTCGGCGACACCTATTTCACTGCGATAGGACAGTATTCGGTACAGGTAACGCCGCTACAGATGGCGCGCGCGATTGCCGCCATTGCAAATGGCGGCACGCTTCCAGTGCCGACATTGCTTGCAAACGCGACCCCTGTATTTACCGTTATTCCGGTTTCTCCAGATGCCCTGCGTGTCGTGCGCGAGGGCATGCGCCAGGCGGTGACGAGTGCGCTCGCGAGCGCGCTCAACGTGCCGTATGTAAAAGTTGCCGCGAAGACCGGCACAGCACAGACGGGTACGCGCAATCAATACGACAATTCCTGGGTCGTGGGCTTCTTCCCCTACGAGGAGCCGCAGTACGCCTTCGCGGTCGTGCTCGAGCGCGGGCCGGAGGGAACAGGCGAGCAGGCGGTAAACGTGATGCGCGACCTCCTCGACGCGCTCTACCTCGCCGACTCCCCCTACGTCACCGGCTCTGACGAGCCAACGGCTATTGCACTTTGACGCGGGGCACGTACAATGCGCGCACTGGATATGCCTATACTTATGACTGAAGTCCAAAATGCTGTCGTCTCGCAGGAGAAGTTTGATGAAATACTGAAAGAGCTCGAACACCTGAAGACGGTGCGCCGTACCGAGATTGCGAAGAACTTGGAGTATGCGCGGTCGCTCGGCGACCTTTCAGAGAATGCCGAGTATCAGGAGGCGCGCGACCTGCAGGCGGCAACCGAGGAGCGCATCAAAAAGCTTGAAGAGCTCGTGAAGAATACGAAGATTGTCACTGACAATAAGAGAAAGAACGAAGTTGGCTTTAATTCTAAAGTCTCCATAAGGAGAGAAAGAAGTCCTGAAGTGCACGAATACACGATTGTGGGCAGTGAAGAAGCGGATATGCGCGTGAAGAAGCTCTCGCATATCTCTCCCTTGGGCGCTGCGCTTATGGGGAAAAAGAAGGGGGACGTCTTCACCTTCGAGACGCCAACCGGCAAACAGACCTACACGATCGAGAAAGTGAGTTAGTAACTTCGTATCAGACGGCCAGCATAACTGATAAGATGTTGCTATGAAAGTTTTTATTACAGGCGTTGCAGGGACGGGTAAATCGACTATTGCAAAAGCACTTACTGAGTGCGGCATTACTACCGTTGATTTCAGCGATTACCCGGCACTTCGGTATTGGCGGAACAAGATTACAAAGGAGAAGTCAGAATACTCTCCGAATAACGATATAAGTTGGTTTGATGATCATGAATGTGTCTGCGATTTGGATGAACTTAAAAAGCTTTTTGTACGGCATGAAAATCTGGTAATAACCGGAGTCGTAACTGGCACTGAGGCTCTGGATTTTTTCGATAAAGTCATATTGCTTCAATCTAGCCAAGAAACGATTCGGCAACGTATGGAGACAAGAAATAGAATATTCGGCAAGAAAAAAGAGGAGCAGGATAATGTTATTGCATGGCGCGAAGAGTTTGATCCGATGATTCTTTCGCATGGAGCTATTCCGATCAGTACGGAAGGAGCGTTAGAAGAGGTAGTTGAGAAGATAATCGTAGAGATATCAACGGTGGTATAGTAAGGCGATATGGCGATAGAGACAATTCGCGCAGAACGGCTGGCGAAGATAGAGAAGCTCAAGGAGGCGGGCATGGAGGCGTACCCCGCGAGTACGCGCCGTACGCACACGGGGGAACAATTTTTAAAGAACCACGCAATCTTACTGAAGAATAGTGAGGAGATAGTACTGGCGGGACGCGTGATGTCGATACGCGAGCATGGCGGGTCGTTTTTCGTGGATATTTTTGACGGCACGGTGAAGGTGCAGGCCTATTTCCAAAAAGAGAATCTCGGAGACCTGTTCGAATCGTTTACGCTCCTCGTGGACACAGGCGACATCGTCGAGGTCGGCGGCGTCGCCTTCACGACGAAGCGGGACATGCCCTCCTTGCTCGGCAATACGTGGCGTATGCTCGCCAAGTCGCTCGTACCC
>Ga0209541_10016041_pt1 | contig 11115 bp, 15 predicted proteins | sample RifCSPlowO2_01_FD_184027 | JGI IMG/M metagenome (GOLD analysis project Ga0209541, IMG submission 184027) | Groundwater microbial communities from Rifle, Colorado - Rifle CSP2_plank lowO2_0.1 (SPAdes) (version 2) | ecosystem: Environmental > Aquatic > Deep subsurface > Groundwater | place...
GATTTTAATTTATTATTAATTAAGATTTTCTATTTTATCTGGTAAAATTTTATTAACTGGACGTACCCCGAGCCCCGGATTCGAGCCCCGAGGATCAACATAGCAATTGAGGTCGACCCCAACAGAATACGCCCTGAACCTCGCGACAGAATTATTATTAGATCTAGGATAATAAAAATAAATTTCTTGAGATTTTGATTTTTTAGTTGGTAAACCTTGTTTGTTTGCACTAGATAAATCAACATAAACATCTTCCATTAAGCATGCTTCAAGAGGTTCTGATTTCTGGGGAGTTAATTTTCCATTTATATATTTATGATTATAATTGATGTGTAAATTATTATTAATTACTTTAAAGTCTGCATCTAACCATTCTGCTCTGTAAGGGTCTCTTTGAGTTAAAATATCCTCTAAAATTGAATTATATTGTTCAGCTGGAATTTTATTTTTATTTTCATCATATACATTCTCAGATTTTAATAAATTTAGAAAATCAATAAACTGTCTTATTGTTAACATTAAAGAATTTTCTTTGGCTAGTTCTTCATGTGCTTGGTGCCAATTTAATCCTAAATATTTTCTTTCTTTAGAAATTAATAAATCTCCATGGTATTCATTTTCAGGAAGAAAAATATAACTTCCACTAGTTGATGTGGGTTCTATTTTAGGATATTTTATGCTCGGTCCTAATTGTGCTAATGCATCGTCGATTGGCATTCTTAAATCAAAATAAAAAGAAATTTAAAGCTAACTTAATTATTCTAGCCCTTTTAAAATGTCTTCTGGATTTGTTTCTTCAATTGAATTTGCCATTAATTCAACACGCTGGAACATTTCGTTTTTGTTTACTTTGCCTTTTACTGTTAGACTTTTACCTAATACATTTTTTTGTACTATTTGAAAATCTTGGTTTTTTCCTATTAATTTTTCTGCAATATCCCTAAATAAAACTATTCTTACATTGTCAGTACTATCGTCAAGAATTATATTTACAATTGGGACTTTATTTGGAGTTATAATGTTGTGTTCCATACAGGAAAAATGCCCATTTTGTTCTAGGGTTTTTTTGTTACATACTGGACAAGCGTTATAATATCTCGGTTCAAAAATTTGAACTAAATGTCCGCAGATTTCTACAAATTCATTTTCTTTAATATCTTTAATAAATTTCTTTTTTGATGTTGCAGTTATTTTTATTTCTCCAACAGATTCATTTTCCGGATTTATTTTTAATTGAGATTTATTTCCTAAATGGAGCTCTATATTTCCATTATTTTCTCTTGCTTGAGCATTTAACACTTTTAGAATATCACCTTCTTTTAATTTTGGAACTTCGTTAATTAAATTTTCATCCCATATTACAACTTTGGTTGTTCCAGTTTCATCGCCTACAAGGATGTTTGCTACTCTTCTTTCTTGATTATTTTTTGAGAAATTTCTTATTTCGTAAATATTTAATATTCTTACTGTAACATTTACAGAATTTAATCCTGACTGCAAATTATTTACTTTTAGGTTTTTTGAAGTTGCATCGAACAACTTAACATTTAAAGAGTTTGCGACAATGTGTGCTGCGCCTTCTTTTGATATTAAACCTTGTAATTCTTTTAGTTTCTGTTCTACTTTTTCTTCTATTTCTTTACGTGGTAAACCTGTATCTTGGATCACCTTGGCGATTATTGTTTCGTAGCCTAAAATCATATTTTATTTAAATTTATATTTTTTAAAAAGATATCGGTTATCAAATAGATATTTTACTAAACTGCTCTGAAGGAAAGCTTATTTGGAAAGCCTTTAGTTATATCTAAGGCGGCTTTTAATTGATAATTCCCTTTTGGAATTATTATTTTTAAGAGATTGTTCTCTTTTTGAATATTAACATTTGAATAGAATATTTTTAATTTTGCTTCACATTCTTCAATGGAATCTTTGCAATTTTCTGATATTATTCTGTGGAAATTTTCTAAAAACAATATGTTGTTTTCTACTTTAATTTTTGGTGTTAAAGTGTATGTTGATTCTATCTCACCTATTCCTGAAGGATTTTCTATTAATAACTCTACTGGCCTGAAATTAATTATAAACTCGTTTCCTTGATTTTCTAGATTTTCAATCTTCAATTTGGCATTTTTTTCCGCTACAAATTTAAATAATTCAGCATTTTTGGAAGTTTCAACTTCCGGCAACAAACCTACAGCTGTAAACAATCTTGAGCCGAAAACTTTTTTATTTTCAATTTCTTTATATGTACTTAAATAATTATACTGCTCTAGTTCTTTATTTAATGATTCTTGGAAATATTTTTGTGGATTAAATTCTCCGCACTTTTGAGAGAATATTATAAATTCACCTATTTTTTCACATGAATTTTCTGATGAATAGCCTGCATTTGAATATAAATCTGATATAGTTTTCTTCTCTGTATATTTTACAGACTGTTCAAAGAATAAATTAATTTTTTCACCTTCATCATATGATTTCAATATTGCTAAGGCATTTTGGCCTATTTCTTTATCCTGCCTTTCATTTTTTTCATAAGTTATTGATGCAAATAATAATCCAAGTATAAAAAGGGTAGATATTACAAATAATGGTAGAAATATTCCTTTTTTGTTCATGCTACTTCAAATACCTCTTCTTCATTACAATTACATTTTAAAGATAATTTAATTAAAACTATTTTTTTATTACTCAATGGAAAATATAAACCTTGAACTATTTTTTCTGCTTGAAATATGTTACTTTTGTCAAAAACTACGTCTTTTCCAATTTCTAATTTGTAATTTGAGTCCTCATTCGGCTTTGGCAATGAATTCAAAGTATTACTAATTAAATTTTTAAATTCTTGTTCGGATAATTGTGAATTGTAAAACAAATTAATTGAATCTGCAATTGTCATTTTATTTCCATTTACTTCTGTTGGCGTCCTAAGGAAATTTATTAAAGTTGTTGAATCTTGATAATCTTTGGCTGAAATTACTGGCGCATCTGGTTCAGCTACTTTAAAACCAAAAAATATTATCCCGTAAATTACTAAAATAACTGTAAGAAGCCCGACATATGTTACAAATTCCAATGGGTATGCCCATGAACCTTTTTTATGCAACTGTTATCACCTCGGCTTTTAATATTCCTTTTTTTAATTCCTTATTTTCGTAATATAAAATATACTTATTCTTAATACTACATTTGTATTCTGGTAGTGATTTGCATATTGGAATATAATCGTTTAACTTGGAATTTGAGGATGAAGAATATACTGGCTTATTTTCAGCATTATATAAATTTATTTTGTACCCTATATTTGGATTTGAATAACATTGAGTTAATAGTTCATTTGAAAATTTAGATGTATCTATTATTCCTGATTTTGTATTTAAGCCATCATTATAAGCTAAACAATTTTCAGATGAAATTAATGTTTTTAATAATAAATTCGCCTGAAAATCATGCAGATCATATTTTGTATTTAAAAAAGATATAGTTACTACTACAATAAATATTGCTACAACTACCACTATGCCAAAATTTAATATTAATTTTGTAAAATCTAAAATTGTTTCTTGACCTTTTTTATTCATTTTTTAATGTTATTTTATTATCCCCATATATTAGCTGTAATTTACTATCTTTTCTTGAACAATAATATCTTTCATTCAGTAAATCTTTTTCTTTTAATTTGCCAGTTATTTCACAATTTCTTTCTTCCAAAAACATTTCTTTTTCTTTATTATAAACAAAATTAATTTTTGGAGATATGGATGCTGCATCGTGAGCAAATGCATAATCTCTGATTTGATACTTTAATATGTAAAAATCATCGTTTTGAATTTTTGCATTTACACCTACAAAGATAAGAATTATTATACTTAAAAAGAAAAGATCGAACAACCAACCTCCTTGTAATTCTATTGAGCCTTTTTTCATTTTATGCTATTAAACTGCAATCATAACCTTCTTGCACTAATGATTTTGATTCGCATAATTCTACCGGGAACTTTTTGTTAATCCCTATTAATGACCAATCAAAATTTGGGGATGGATCCCATTTATCTGAATTTCCAGATAATTCGTAGTGGCCTTGTATATGTTCTGCATCATAAGGTATATTATATTTTCTTGTCAATTCGGATAATAAAACTCTCAAAGAGGCATATTGTGCATTTTCATAAGGGTCGTTTCTTTTTCCTGTATTTACAATTTCTATTCCGATGCTATTAGCATTGTGACCACCTTTTGCATGGTAAGCAATATAATCATCTGGAACTAACTGCTGTAGTTTTCCATTTTCGTCAAGAACATAATGTACTGAAAGTTCTCGCTCTTCCAAAGTTTCAATTGCACTTTCTGCAGTATGTCCTCCAGTATGGTGTAATACTATTAGATTTATATTTGAAATATCCCTTTTACCGCCCGTGTTAAATTGCAAATTTTTTTCATCTACGGACTGTTCTAATTGTAATTTTTGTTTATCTTGCAATACTCCTGAAATTTTTAGAGTTTTACCTTCTTTTCTAAGTTTAATTAAAGCGTAAGGGCTTTTATCATAAGTTGAGAATTGTTTTCCTTCGAATGAAACATCTTCAAAATCTGAAAATTTGTAACATTTGGAAGGGTTACATACATTTTCTTCTATTTTACATAAACAAACTCTTGGATCATTTCCAGGATTAAAACTTGGCTTAATTAAGTTGTCTTGTAAATTTATTTTTGGTGAGAAACTTACTATGTTACAATTTTCATTGTAAAAAAATATAGTTTCTTCTATTGAATTGCTTTCTAAATTTTCAAATGCTGTATTAAATTTTTCCCATTCCATATAATTTTGACATTTTTTATCATCTGTTGCAAAAGCACCGTACAATGCTTTACCTACAATAATAGCAATTATGATAAAAAATGATGCTGCAAGTATAGAGATTAATATAGAATTCGGCATGCCTACTCCTCTCTTTTTCATAAATAATTAAACGATTTGGTAGGTATTTATTTGTTATGGTTTTGGTATTATTGTTTCTGAAGCTAGAGCTGTTGTAGAATTAGTTATTCCGAATAAACTATTGAATAAGGTTTTATTCTGAGTAAACAAAAAAATTAAAATTAATGTTAAAGCAACTAAAATTATAATAAAAACTACAATAACTTCTATTGATAGACTAATTCCTTTTTTAGAAATTTTCATTAGGGTCTTGCTAAGCAAACGACTTCGGGACAAGTAACTCCTACATCAGGATCACTACAAGGATATCTTTTTAAACTACCGTCCTCATTAGTATCTGCTTTACCATCGTTGTTTAAATCCAAAGTAAAGCTTTTTTGGCAATAACTTGAAGATTGTTTTAAGTTATCTGAATCATAACTTCTTGCAGTATCACAATAACTTTGACAAAATGCAACTACTGTAGCTCTGTCATCAACACTAGAACCAAATAATGCTTTTATTCTTTGTCCGATTGATCCTGTGCCACCTACAAAGAAAGCAATTAGAACAACTAAAACAACTAGAACTATAATTGCAATAATAATTACATTCTGTGGTAATTCTACACCTTTTTTATTCATATTTGTTTACACTTATTTTTGTATTTAAAGGTTTTGGTACTGAAGATTATTTCTTATTTCCTATGGAAAAAATTTTATGAGACGTACCCCGAGGACACCATTCGAGTCAGACGGAGCCCCGTTGCAATCCAAGCCCAACTCGGAGTACCAGTTACGGACGACGGCTGTTGGATTTTTTTCTGGATAATATTGCTTGAATTTACCATTCTCTTTTAGACCTATTGGCAATCCGCTTAATATATCAACATCTGCATAATCAAACATTTTATCCAGTGGAATCAAAATTTTACTATAATCTCTTCCATTATTCAAATCTTTATCTGAATGAACAATATATCTTGCTATGGCATCTGTTGCACCTTCTTTAGTAACTGCATCTAACCATTCTGCATTTTTCTTCAAATCTTCAGCAAATTCTGAATTATTATCTTCTGCCCATTTTAATACTTGGAAATATAAAGCTGGAGTTAACATTCTTGATTGCAAGCCTTCTTCAACTAATTGTTTTGCTTCAACCCAATTAATTTTTCCTAAAAAATCATAATTGCTTGTCCTATTTTGTAAATTTATATTTAATCTTTTTCCAACTTCAATAATTTCAGGTGTTTTCTGTAATTTCTTTTTAGAAACATATAATCCATTTTGTAAATTTAAACTTAATTCGGGTAATTTATAATGTTCTATTAATTCATCTGGAAATACCGAACTTGGAACTTTTATAAATTCTGCATCTAGATGCAAATGTAAGATTGATTTGTCTGGTTCGTACTTTATGCTTGGTCCTAATTGTGCTAATGCATCATCGATTGGCATAACAAAAAAGTATAAGAAAAACATTTAAAGCTAACTTATGACTATTGTGCTGCGCAAATTTTTAATCCTGGTTGTGATCTTGTTAGTGCAATTACATCTTTATTCAATTTGTAAAATATGCCTTTTGAGAATTCTATTTCATTATTTCCTGAAACATCTTTTGTTGAACAGATTTTAGATTTTGAAAAGAAAAGTCTATCTGCTTTTGTAAAGTCTGAGGAATCTAGCATTCCATTTTCTATACTCGGTACACCATATGAATCTTCGAAATAAATTTGTTTATTATTTATAATTTCTTTTTTCAATAGTTTTCCTGTTGGTTGTGTGCATGGATCTTCTTCAGAAGAAGCATATAGCCATATTGATAATTTAGTTTCTGTATTTGTTATTTCTATAGTTTGACCTGCTAGGTAGGTATTTGTTATAGGGCAATAACAATTTTCAGATTTTGAGTTTAAACATTTTTTAAAATCTTCTAAAAATAAATCATAATATCTTGTATTGTTTGCTTCATCTACTGAGATTTCGTTTTCTTGTTTTTCATCATCACCAAAAAAATTAAAGAGTGTTGATGTTAGTGTTCTGAATTGTGGAGAAAAGCCTAAAAATAAGATTACAAATGCAGCAAGGCATATAAGTGCGAATATAATAAAATTTACAGGTAATTGAAAACCCTTTTTATTCATATTCCAAACCTCAATAAATTCTTCATTTTATCAACTATATCGAGAGATTTTCCTTTCATGGTGGTTAGAAATACAATTATTAGGATTAAAATTAGAATTGCAATTAACCATTTGATAATATTTTCAAAAGCCATATCTCCTTTTTTCATTTTAATTATTGTCAACTTTTCCTGCTCCTTCAACTACTTTTGTTAAAGCTTCATTTTTTGCTTTTTCTTGTTCGGCTTTTTGTTCTGCAATATCTTCCTCATTGCATAATGTTAATACTTTTTCTGCATCTGCTATCATTACTGTTGCTACAAATGGATCATCACCTAAAAATATTTGGTATGCTGCATATCCCGAAGCTGCAAGTTCTGTTACTGTTAATGCCCACCCTATTCCTGGAACTAAATGGGCTCCAAATTTAGATAAACCTTTTCCCAATAATTTCGTAACCCCTTTCTTGCCTGCTTTTTCTGTACCTTCTTCTGCAAATTCCAAAGCTATTTTTGCACTTCCTTTTTCTCCTATTTGTAAAGTTGCTTTACCAACTGCTTTACCTGCTTTTATATTTTGTGCATAAACTTCTGCTTTTTTCAAATTTTCCAATCTTGCAGTTGCTTCTGTTAATTTTGATCTTAATATTGCTCGTTCTGCTTGTGTTTGCTTTGCTGCTGCTGATGAGTAAGGATCTAAATTTAATGCTTTTTCTAAATTTTTAATTTCTGTTTCCTTCAAAGGAATTTCTTTTAAAATATCGTCTGCTGTTCCTAAATTTAATAATTCGTTTCCGTTTGCAACAGTTATCCCAGTTTCTTTCGATAATGCGTTACTTAATGCATCTGCTGCCTCATTTGGCGAAGGCAGACTTCTTCTTGCCAAGGCTGATGCACCTACTATTCCCAATGCTGCTCCTGTTTCTACATAATCTGTATCTTTTTCTATTGTCTGAACTGGAGCACGTATTCCATCATCTATTTGTACTTCAGTATCTGCTGTTAAAATACTAAAAACAATATCTGCCCAAGCTCTTCCTGAAGCTGCGAAGACATGCCTCTTCATCTAAATAGAAGTTATCATCGTTGGCTAAATATTGCATATAGGTTGGATTATTTTTTCCAATAATTGGCTTATTGGTATTTAAGAAATCATTTAATCCTGTAATTTTAAATTTATTTTGTTTTACTTCATCTGAGAATTTAATAATTCCACATGGATAACAGAAAACTTCTTTAGCTGTTGATTGAATAAAATCAGATTTTCCCCGATCAAAAGCGCCCCAGCAATTGTGCATTGAATCTGCAATTTCCTTATAAGATTCTGGAGGTGCACCTTGAGAATACTGCAAATCTGAAAGTTCAAATTCTAATGGGTCTTGCAAATACGGAATTGGTGGCCTTGAAGTGTCTGCCAAACCTGCAGTTACTTCTTGTTTCAAAGAATTTGTTCTTACCCAAGTTTGAATAGCTTGTTTATTTGCTGTACTTTCGCCTATGTCTTTATACACTGTGATTATGAAAAATAAGATAACAATTACAATTATAGCGATTATTAATTCTATTATAGTTTGTCTTTCTATGCCTTTTTTATTCATTAGCCAAAGACTCCATAAATTTTTTTAGCAAAAATAAATCCTGTTACAAATAATATTACTAATAGAATCAATATAACTATTAAAGTAAGTGGAATTTCACCTTTTTTCATAATAATATAAGATTAAGTTTTCTATTTAAGGTTTACTTCATTTCTATTCTGACAAAAGTTTCTGCTATTCTTTTGATCAACATTACTATTAAACCCCATGCAAATGGCAACCATATTGGTATTCCAAAAATTGTTGGATTTGTATACTGCCATGCACCAAAGTAAATTGCTATTATCTCTCCAATTGGTCCAATAATTGCACCTATAATGTAAAAAAATATGTCGTGTTTTTTGTGCCAGAATATTAATCCTACAACCCAAGTTAAGATTAAAAACAAAGTTAATAATAAGTTATAATTATAAAAGAATGATATAGCTACTATACCTATACTAAATAAAATAAATTCTAAAATTAGCTCTTTTTCTATTTTACTTGTAAATTTCACAATTAAATTTTATTTGAACTAATATTTAAAATTTCACAATTCTGAGCTTCCAAGAACTACCATTGCTAATGAACTAAATAAAATTGTAACTATTAAAGCGATTGTAGCATAAATTATAAAACTTTTTCTAATATTTTTTCCTAGTAAATATTGTTCGTTTAATTTATCTGGGCCGTTTTCAATTCCATTTTGCAAGATTGTTAAAATAAAAGCTAATTGAATTACATATAATCCTACAACCAATTGGAAATAATATCCAGGGATAATTCCATCAATTCCGAATAAATCGGTTAATGCTGAAATTCCTCCAGATCCAAAACCTGCATCATCACCTGCAGAAGCTGTCAGGCTTGCTATTCTCGTATTTAATGCTACAATTATATTTACAATCATTGTGGATATACCAACAACTATTCCTGCAATGGCCGGCGTTAGGAAAGAAATTTGTGCTTTCATTGAAGAAATTACTTCTGCTAATAAATCTTTTAATCTTTCAGATACTTTGTGTATTTTATCTACATATAAAGAAATTGATGTTAATGATTGTGAAACTATTTTTGGACCTTTTGTTGAACTTTCCAGTAAAACTTCCATTGAACTTTCTATTAGTGGTGAAGGATAAGCTAATATTGCACCGTTTTTTTCGTTGAATATTGCTTGTTTTAATCCCATTCCTAACTGTCGGATATTGGTATCAACTATTCTGAAGAAATCTCCTGATGGCGTTCCTTCTAAAGTTTGTGAAACTTTTGAAAAGGCTAATTCTGTTGGAATTCCATCTCCAATCCTATTTCCTAATTGGAATAATGCAGATGAGAATTCAGATTCTAAAGATTTAGTTTCATTTCTTAATTCAATTAGTTTTTTAGACTTTGAATTATAATAATATGATAATGATAATGCTGCTCCGGCAGGTATGAAGAAACTTAGAATTAAGGCACCTATCCCAAAAGGTCCAAATTGGATATTATTAAATTCTATATAATTCATGAAACAACCTAATGGTCCTAAATCAATATCTCCCAATGGGCATGATTCTAAACTTGTACTTGGAGAAATTAAAAGTTTAGCAAATATAGGGAGTAAACCGATTATTAAAAATAATATAAATATAAACAAGGATAAATATAACGGATTAAATTGTTGCTTGTATAAATCTTCTGTTGTTTTTGAAGATCCGTAGCCTGTTGGTCTTTTTGATAAAACTGTTGTTCCTAACATATAGACTATTCCTGGTAACATTAAATTGTAAATAAATGCTAAATGATACCACTTTACTAAACCTTGTAAGAAGGATCCAATCAATGGAAAAACAACTAATCCTAAAATTGGTAAAATAATTCCTAACATGTATAGCGTTGTGATTGGTCCTTTAATATCTTGGGCATAATGTAACATTTTTTCATATGAACCTTCTAAAATTACATTCAATGATTTATCTAATAATTCTGATCTTCTGGATTGTGTTGGTTCGTATAATGAGGATTCTATTAAATGAAATGCTGTAACAAATTCTAAATTATCGTGTCTCCAAGTTTCTAAATATGAATCTAAAGATTCTTTTATTGTTGAATATTTTCCTGTTTCTACATCCCAGAAAACTTTTCTTAAATCTAAAGATAACGGCGGTTCAATATGCTCTGCTGCAAACTTAATTGCATGCTCTAAGTTAGAGGTGTGGCGCATGTATATTACTATATATAATATGCATAGAACCATCTGATTTGAGGCTTTTAATCTCCACCTTGCTGCTATAATCAATGGTATTTTTGTTAATTGAAATAAAGCTATCAGCCCTAATATTAAGAAAATAAATAATAAAAATAATAGAATTTGATTTGTCAATAAGAAAACTATTAATGAAATTGAAATTCCTAAAAGTATTATTAAGAAGCCTATAATTGCTGCAAATGATGCTGCACCTGCAGGTGTTATGTTTAAATGTGCAGTTTCTATTGCTTTTTCCAGATCTGGCTTTAATT
>Ga0209541_10016042_pt1 | contig 11115 bp, 11 predicted proteins | sample RifCSPlowO2_01_FD_184027 | JGI IMG/M metagenome (GOLD analysis project Ga0209541, IMG submission 184027) | Groundwater microbial communities from Rifle, Colorado - Rifle CSP2_plank lowO2_0.1 (SPAdes) (version 2) | ecosystem: Environmental > Aquatic > Deep subsurface > Groundwater | place...
GCCTGCCCGGGAGAATTATACCAGCGGGCGGATGACGATGCCGATAAAGTAAGAATCAGAATTCAGGAATATAGAGGACTTTGAATAACCCCCTCAATTAAATAAATAGTGGGGTTTTCCAAAGTCATCTGCCAGAGTTTTGAACTAAAAAGATAGGTTATTCAAAACTCTCTATATGACTAAGACGGCGCCGTTGTTACAATTCTATCAGCAGCAGGGATTACGGAGGGAGATTGATGGTACTCGACATCCCAACGAAGTTTTTGATGCGATTAAAAGAACACTCGCAAGGTGATTTATCCCCACACCCATCCTAACATCTGATCCACAGAATAACTTCCTGAACCGAGCAGGAACAAGGCAACCAATCCGCCGAGTATAATAAAATCCCATTCCCAGCCGGCATCATTGCCTTTGGCAAAGGGAATCTTCCACTTGAAGATTTTTAAAAGCGTGGCTACAATCATGCTTATAATCAGCAATCCGGCCGCAATTCTTGATGCAAATCCAGCTAAAAGTGCCAGCCCCCCTCCAAATTCGGTTATTCCCAATACCAACGCCCAGAATATTCCCGGCTTAAATCCGGTGCTGGCCAGAAATTCGGCGGTGCCTTTCAGATTTTTTAATTTCGGAAAGCCGTGCACCACGAATTCGATGCCAAGAACTGCACGTAAAGCTAAGGAGGCAATTTCGGGGTTGAAGATGGCCATGTCACTTATGAAACCATAATCCTATTTAAACTTTTCTCTGACTTTTCTGTCGCACTTTCCGGCGCAAGAGATATAAGCATAGTTCCCTTCTGAGAGAAGGCAGTGATTCCACTGTCGCAATAGCAAAATATACCAAAAGACAGAACTTACTCAACATGAACGCAGCATACTCCTCCGTACAAGCATTATTAGCCCAAGGCTCGGAATACTTGCCGGATGCTCACGCTCTTCGTGAACTCTATTTCGTGAGCAAAGCACAGGCGATAAGCATGCCTACAATATCGAGCCCATCTATTGGATATCAGTCGCGAGTTCATTTGCTTCCTTCGATGGAACTAAGGGGGTATGGAAGATCTGGTCTTGATACTGGATTACAGAGTAGATTAAGTGATGATATTCTGGAGATAAAGAAAAGAAATGAAAGAGTTAATTATGTCTTTAACTATGGGTATCTGGCTGCGCCGAGGGAAGTGGAAAGGTTAAATGCATACCGGCACTAGACCTTGGCGTGCCCATACACTCCTATTCTTTCCTCCTTTTGTGCCCGTAACCCTGCCCCTTCCTCTCGCAAACTATTTAAATTTAATCATAATCTGCCGGCTATGGCGGAAATCCCTTCCCTCTTATTTGGCACTGCCGGCATTCCCCTCTCCACCCCGCAGCGGAATATGCTTAACGGCCTGCGGCAGGTTCGTGCCCTCGGACTGGATGCCCTGGAGATAGAATTTGTCCGGGCAATCCACATCTCGCCGGAAAAAGCCCCCCTGGTGAAAGAAGAGGCCAAGAAACAGAATGTAACCCTGACCTGCCATGGCCAATACTGGGTAAACCTGAACGCCCGGGACCAGACTACTTTGCAGCAAAGCGTGCAGCGTATCCTGGAAGCCAGCCGGCGGGCGGCTCAGGCCGGAGCCGGGAGCATCTGCTACCATCTGGCCTATTACCTGAAAGAAGATAAAGATAAGGTTTATCTCAAATTAAAGGACAGGGTAAAATCTATTGTCAAGCGGCTGCAGGATGAAGGCAACCGGATCTGGCTTCGGCCGGAAACCGGAGGGAAGATCCACCAGTTCGGGGGCATTGATGAACTAATCCGGCTCAGCCAGGACGTGGAGCAGGTATTGCCCTGCATCGACTGGGCGCATCATTATGCCCGCAGCCGGGGAGAGGTAAATACCTACAGCCAATTTGCGGAGATTCTGCAGAAGATGGAGAGTTCCCTAGGCCGGGAAGCCCTGGACAATATGCATATGCACCTGGAAGGGATAGAATTCACCCAGGTAGGAGAGCGCAATCATGTGAATGTTGCTGAATGTCCTTTTCGCTACCAGGAGGTATTACGCGCACTCAAAGAATTTAAAGTCAAAGGGGTGCTTATCTGCGAAAGCCCCAATATTGAAGAGGATGCCTTAAAATTTAAGGAGGAATACCAGAAAATCTGATGGCCATCTGCCCCAAATGCGGATCGCATGTCGTCATTTCATTAGAACACGAAGGCGTAACCTATTTACAATGCCGTATCTGCCATTATGATGAGCTGGAAGAAGACCTGGCAGACCAGGGGCGTTCGAGCCAGCGGGAGAAAGGGAAATATACGCCGTATAAGATAGGGGGGAAAGGGAGAGTTAGAAAATAGACAGTCAGAAAATAGACAGTAAAGTATTTATATCATCTTAGTTTTGAGTTTCTATGGTAAAGAAAAAGATAAAACCAGCCTATCTCAAAAAGTTAAACCATATTGATTCCGGATATTTTCTTACCGAAGAACAATTCGAGAAACAAATGAACCAACCTCACTAATGGTCCGCGACATCACCGGCAAGCATCCCCAGTACTATGAAGCCATCTTACAGTTGCGAGATATTGCTCAGGAGGTGGTTGATTATGTGGAAACTGAATTTATGCGAGCGAAAATTCCTATTACCAAGGCACTGGAAGTTAAGAACGGATTGGATTTCTACGTTGCGGACAGCCAGTTCACCAAATCGTTAGGGCAGCGGCTGCAAGAGAAATTTGGCGGGGAGTTAGTGCTTACTGCCAGTTTGTATGGCGTCAAAAAGGATCGGGAAGTGTATCGGGTTACGGTGCTGTTCCGGGAAGCGCCGTTTCGGAAAGGGGATATGGTCGAATACAAAGGAGAACCCTGTTTAGTGATTGTTCTGGGAAAGGAGATCATCTTACAGCAGAAAAACGGAAAAAAGATGCATGTGAAGTATAGGGAGATAGGGAAGATAAAGAAGATTGAAAGCTAAATCTTTTTCAGAATTTGTGCAAATATGGCTTGCAGTTTAACAATGGACGCCGTCCCACAATTCTTTTCTAAACCCTGAAATCCGCAAATAAAATTCTCACTTCTCCTCTTTCTCCTCATCCGTCAATGGATGCTCTTCCGCTTTCTCCTCCACCACCGGAGATGCTGCCGCCGGCTTCTCGTTAACTTCCCCCTTCTTCCCGAACCATTTCTTCTGGGCCATCTCTTTGCCAAACTTCCCGGCCTGCTCTGCCGCTTTCGCTGCCTGATGCTTTATTTTCACCAGCACCCCCCCCATGGCGCCGAGGGCAGCAATAATGGCCGCAATAGCGACGGCATTCTCCTTCAGCCACAGCAGCGGGGTCACTTTAGGCCTAGTCGCATTCTGTAAATCATTCGATAAGTCCGCCAGGGCCGATTTGCTGATATGCAATCCGATACTGGCGTCCGCTAACTTCCCGGTCAATATTTGCTGCTCAGTCTCCAGCACCTGCTCTTTGAGGTCTTTGATCTGGTCGGCCATTTCGCTGATGAGATACCCCTCGGCTTTCTTGCCATAATATACTTTCTCCTGCTGGTCTAATTCCTGTTTAAGTTCGGCTAATTGCAATTCCAAAGCCTCTTTATCATATTCCACCTGCTGGGTTACGTTGAGGATGATAGGAAAATTCTTGTCCAGCACTTTAGCGGTTGCACTCAGCGTTCCCGATTTCAGGATATTTACTTTTACAGTAATGGTATCTTTATCCCCCGGGTTCAGCCTAGCCAGGGTGGTGGAAGTGAGATATTCCACACCATTGCCTACTATTCTGGCAGCGACATTGCTCACCGGCTCGGTGCCGGTATTGGCCACAATGAAGGTGATTTGTGCGGCCCCCTGGTTGAATTCCAGAGGAAAATAAGAATCCAGGCTTAGCTGGGAATCGTAGGCGGTAACCAGCAGGGGGATTTCTTCCCGGGCCCTTCCGCCAGCGGCATCCACCGCCAAAACTGAGGCGGTGTAATTGCCCGCAGCATTATAGGTGTACGAGGGGTTCTGGGAAGTGCTGTCGACAATTCCATCATTGTTGAAATCCCAGGAATAAGAAACCGGAGTCAGCCCGGTGGCCACGGCAGTGAATTGCACCTGGAACGGCGCCACACCCCCTGTAGGATTAGCTACTGCGGAAAGGCTGATCGAAGAGGCCGCCGCTGATGGCGCCGAATCTGCCGATGAATTTTCCTGCTGCTCTCCGGAAGAGTTTGAGGAAAGGGCTGATGATGACAGCATACTTTCTTCCTGCTCCGGAGCAGTCTCATTTGACTGCTGCTGCACCGTGGCATTATCCTCTTCTGAGGCGGCTATGCGCCGTTCTGAGGCCGCGGCTGCATCGGTGCCGGCATCTTCCCGGCTCTCACCGGCGAGAGCATCAGCAGCAGCAACAGCAGCGGTGAGCAGCAAGAACAAAACCAAACCGCCAATTATTTTATACTCCAGAACCTTCGACCACAAAATAACCATATTCCCCTTTCCGGGATGCACCCTGCTTTTAAACATTTCGTAATTGCAGGCTCTGTAGAAAGTCCCGCTCGCGTGCTCGAATTGCAGCTTAAACGGCATCGAGCACCGGGTACGGTTCGCCTCAGCTGGAACTCCGGCAGCACACTATACTGGGCTCGCTCGCTGGCCCTTTGGCGACTTTCTACATAGCCGTAATTGCAGTACTCATAATTGCAGTGCTATTGCCGGAATAATCATGACCTTTTTTTCCTATACACCAGCATAAACCACCACTACACACCACCACACACTACCTTTCTATAATGATTCCCAGCGGCCTCACCGCCTCCACGAAGAGGATCTTTACCCAGCCCAAATAAGGGATGCGGATGATTCCCTGCCCCAGCACCCGCTCTTCACCTATCTTGTTTTCATCCAGCGGCCCACCGCCATTGGTATTGCTGTTATGGTCGCCTTTGGTCTGATAAAAGACCGCGCCTTCTTCCTCTCGGATCTCCACTATCCGGTGGATGATGGGCTGGGGACGGTGCCCCTGGAAGATGAGAATGTCACCTATATCCAGGTTCTTCCGGCCGGCGCGCCATAGTACAATCACATCTCCTTTCCTAAACCCATCGGAGAAAGGAAAATCCAAAAATTGTTCTTTGGTTATCCCCTGCTGCTCATACCAGGAGCCACAGGCCTGCCAATAATTATCAAACGATTCCCGGTATTCCTTAAACGGCTGGCCGCAGAGCATACTTTTATGCAGACCGTGCTCCATGCTTTCGCTGACCACCGCCACTATCGGAAATCCAGTCCCCAGGATGATGCCCAGCAAGGGGTAGACGATAAAGCGGATCACCAAGAAGGCCACAATTACATTGGCAAGCCAGCTCCAGACGCTGTCTTCATGCCAGAAGAATTTCCAGGCATGTTTGCTGTGGCGCTTCAGGACGCCGAGTTTGTCTACCATATCTTGCTTATTCTTCGATGGTTTAAAAAGGTAACGAAAAGTGGCTTTCTTTCCGCAGTGTGGAGGGTGGGAATATACGCTAAAAGGGAATTATTGACGAAGAGGGGCGTGAATTATAAAACTACTGCTGATAATACAACATCTCAAATTTTGCTGAATCTCTTTTGACGGTGAGAATTCCAGCCATTCCATTGTAGACAGTGCCATCTATATGCTTCCACTGTTCCAGGCCACCGAAATTAGCACTAAACTGCTTTGACCATTCGCCTGGCTTTACTGCTTTTCCATCGTATGTTGCTGCTAAACCCCCTGCTTCGTGAATATGGCCACACACCGCAAAAGGAATATTATTTTGCTTCATCATTTCCATCGTAGCTTCATCACCGACGTCTCCGCCATTATAGATAGTTGCTGGACCAGGAGTTCCATTGGTTTTCCCACAGCCATGCGTAATTAATACTACAGCATCATTCAATCCTCTTTGCGACACACTTGAGGCTTGAATAAATTCTGGTTTTGCCCAGTAACCATTCTCTGGAATAAATTGCCTTCCTGGAATTCTAAAAGTTTGATAACCTGGCAAGCTCACAAAATCAACATCATCTCCATCAAAAACTCTAAATTTTGTCATATCAATAACATTTTCATACTTAGCAATTACTTCTGCAAGTGCAGCATGATAATCTGGTTTTTGTTCATGGTTTCCAGGAATAACAAATACGGGCAACCCTGTTTGAGCCACAGCTTCTAATACTTCTTTTATCTCGGTCTTGTCATTCTTTGAATCTCTTTGTCTATACCGTAATTCTTCGTTACTTGGTAAATCTCCGGTGAGGATGATTCCATCAGCCCCTCGCTTTTTGAACTCTTCAGCAAAGAATTTTGCCTTCCCAACTTCACCGTGTGCATCGGAGATAACTCCATAGCTTGCTTGGTTATCTTCATCTGGTGTTAATTCCGTAACTTTATTTCCGGCGAACTGATATTGATGTCTATTGATTGTTCTGGTGAATGATGCCGTCAGTTCAACTGTAGATTCCAAATCAGAATCTTTTTTACAGCTGATTACTCCCGTAGCCAATACACCGACTAGACCCAAGGCAAGTAAACGTTTTAAGCTTATCATTACATGCTAAAATAGCCCTTTCTTTATAAAACTTTTGTCCTTACGTAGTAAGTAATAATTTATTACTTATTTTATATATAATAAGAAAATTATAGCAAAATTTATAAACTATTTATATTTTAAGTAACACATGATTATCTACAACCCCCATAATGAAACACTCTTGAATGAACGCCTGAAAGAAGCCGCAGAGCTTTTAGCCCATCTTCCCGCCAAATACTGTTTTATTAGCGGCTCCTTCTTCTCCACAGAGAAATATAGAGATATTGATGTTTTCATAATAACCAGATCAAAGAAAGAGTTTAAAATAAAAGATAAACGAGTTGCCATAACCACCCTGGACTTTAATGATTTATACTCCCTCTTTTATCACTCTATCTCTAAAAGTTGTATTGCTAAGAATCTTCTTCCCCAGAAGCCGCTCAAAGCCACTCTTGCTGATTACTGGCAGGTTATTAATGAAGCCATCCCAACCTTACTCAACCAAAAAGATAAATTCCATAAAAACGTTCGTTTTCTTGTTCTCTATACAGAGTATTTCAAAACAGATGAAATACTGGATACTTTTCAACTCAATCAAAAGATTAATTCTTTTAAAGATTACAAAGAAGTAATGGAATATATTAAACGAGAATTTCCCGGTATAGTTAATAAATACGCCAGACCATCCTATATCAAACGCTTTTTCTATACCCGAGCTGGTTATTATAAAAAATTACGGGAATACGCAGCCCAAAGCTTTTTATACAACTTGACCCATGAAGTGACCAGAGGCATAGCCCGTGGTTAACTCTGAAGAATTCAAAAAGAAGGTTGAACAGATTATTTCTCAGGAATATAAAGTAGAATTTTTAGGCAATGATTTTGAGAAAACAGTACAAATGCTGACGGAAGTCAAAGCAGAAAAAATTTATCAATGGATCAATGAGGTTGTAGGAAAAAAGGTCCAGCCGATTTTCATTGGATCCCCAAAATCGTACAAAGAATGGCATGTTAATGAGCTGCTGACCTTTCGGCATCAATTCAGCATTGAAAATACAGAGTATAGGGTTCTGTTGGTAAAAGTGAAAAATTCAATATATATTGAATTCCATTTAGGAGATCATAAGTATTATGATAAGATCAGAAAAGACTTTGATTTAAAAAAGAGCAACTATTAACACCACTTCTGAGAATCTTACTATCTAGATTATTAGTTAGCTTTTTATACTCTGAAAAATTACTTTTAATTATGCTCATCGGTAATAAAGCCATCAAAGAAAGCACCATCCGTACCCTCATCGCCGCTATCCGCAGCAAAAAAGAATTGCAGCACCTGAATGAAGAATTCATCCATGAGCATATCCAGCAGTATCTGACGCAGCATCCGAAAGCGGCAGCACTTCTGGCAAAAGGAGCTGCACCTGGATTCAGTACCCGCTCGGCGCACTATAAAAAAATCATCAAAGATGTTCGTGCTTCCCTGCGGAAAGTGTATGGCTTATTCCGCACCCGGGAGCAGGAATTGAAAAGGAAAGAATTGCTGGAAGAATTGTCGGTTTCTCCGGCTCACCTGCGAAGCATCTGCCAAGCGATCCTTGATACCCACCCCCCTACCCGGGAGCGGCTACCTTTCTATGAGAACTTTTACCGGAAACTGTTCCGGATTACCGGGGAACCTTCCTCTATCTTAGACCTAGGCTGCGGGCTTAATCCTTTTTCCCTTGTTTTCATGAAAGCTAAGACAGTTACGTACTATGCCTATGATATTGACGAGGAAGAGATATCCCTGCTGAATAAGTTCTTCGCCCAACTGCATAAGCATAACCCGGCATGGAAAGGCAGAGCCGACATCTTGGACCTCCTGCACTGGGCCCGGCTTTCTCATCTGAAGAAAATGGACCTTTGCTTTCTGCTTAAGATGACTGACGTTCTGGATCGGGGGAAGGGGCACAAAGCTACGGAAGCAGTGATCCGGATGGTGCCGGCAGGTTATGTGGTGGTAAGTTTCCCTACCCTGACTATGAGCGGCAGGAAAATGAATGTGCCGCAGCGAAGATGGATAGAATGGATGTGCCGGAGACTGGGGTATGGCTATGCTGTCCTGGAGTTTGAAACTGAGATATTTTATGTCCTGAACAAGGAAAAGAAGGGACTCAAGAAGGAACCGCCCACTAACAACCAGGGATTTCAGGAACGGTAGCTACATAGATGCCATCCTCATCCGGTTCAATTAAAACGGTAAACTTTTTTGCTTCCATTTTTAATGTAAAATTTTTAATGTAGAAAGAAAATGACTATATAAAGTCTGGGGGATTTTTCTTTTCTTTTTAGGAGGTATCTTCAGATTTTGGATGGAAGATACTCTGTAATATCAGAAGAACAGCCTGAAGAAAAAACAATAATACCTGAACTTACTTTTGCAAAACGTACTGTTCACTAGGATTAATTACACATCCAAATTCACCACTTCCATCGCATGCTGCTCAATGAATTCCCTTCTCGGCTCGACTTCTTCGCCCATCAGAATAGTGAACATCTGGTCGGCGGCCACGGCATCTTCAATGGTGATCTTCTTCAATTTTCGCACTGCCGGATCCATCGTAGTTTCCCATAACTGCTTGGGATTCATCTCTCCCAGCCCTTTGTAGCGCTGGAGGCCCACTCCTTCTGCACCCCACTCCCGAAGAATTTTCTCTTTTTCTTTGTCGTCGTAGGCATAGTGCACTTGTTTTCCTTTCTGCAGGCGATACAAAGGAGGCATAGCGATATAGACGTGACCTTGTTCGATCAAGGGAGTCATGTACCGATAAAAGAAAGTAAGCAGGAGGGTCATGATATGCGATCCATCCACGTCAGCGTCACAGGTGATGATGATTTTATCATACCGTAATTTTGGCAGATTGAACTCTTCTCCTATGCCGGTGCCTAAAGCCATAATCAGATTAATGATTTCTTTGTTCTCCATCATTTTGTGGAGACGCGCTTTTTCGACATTGAGAATTTTTCCTTTCAAGGGGAGAATGGCCTGGAATTCCCGATTCCTTCCCTGCTTGCTGCTTCCGCCGGCAGAATCACCCTCGACAATGAAAATTTCACATTTCTTCGGCTCGCGGTTGCTGCAGTCCGCTAATTTTCCTGGCAGCCCGGCGCCGTCTAAAGCCCCTTTTCTTCTGGCTAGATCACGTGCTTTATGCGCTGCTTCTCTCGCTCGAGCGGCATCCAAACATTTGCCGACGATCATCTTGGCCACTTGCGGGCGCTCTCCCAGATAAGTGCTTAAGCTGTCATGCACAATCGAAGAAACTATGCCGAAAACTTCACTATTCCCTAATTTGGTTTTGGTCTGCCCTTCAAACAAAGGCTCCGGCACTTTGACGGAAATGACGGCAGTCAATCCTTCTTTGACATCGTCCCCACTCAATTTGATATCGTCCTTTCCGCCGTTGATTGATTTAACAGCGGTATTCAATACCCGGGTAAGAGCGGTCTTGAATCCGGAAAGATGGGTTCCGCCTTCGATCGTATTGATATTATTCACGAATGAAAAGGTATTTTCCTGGTATCCGGAATTGTAGCGTAAGGCAATGTCGACGATAACATTCTCCTTTTCTTTCTCAAATCCAATGACCTCATGCAGGGGAGTTTTATTGTGGTCAACGAACTGCACGAATTCTTTGATGCCGCCCTGGTATTTGAACGCTTCTTTTTTGTTTTCCTCACGCTCGTCGAACAGTTCTATCTCGATGCCCTTATTGAGAAAGGCCAATTCGCGCAGGCGCTTGGCCAGGATGTCATAATGGAATACGGTTTCCTGGAAGATGGAAGGATCCGGTCTAAAAGTAATACTAGTTCCCCCTTCGGCGGTGTCTCCAACCATCTGCAGCCGATCCACCGGCTTTCCTAAAGAATAATGCTGCTGGTGAATCCTGCCGTCCCGCTTAACTTCCACCGTAAGGCTTATCGATAAGGCGTTGACGACACTTAATCCCACCCCATGCAATCCGCCGGACACCTTATAAGACTCCTTATCGAATTTACCGCCGGCATGCAGCTTGGTCAAAGCGACTTCCACTGCGGGGAGGCCTAATTTGGGATGTAGGTCAACGGGAATGCCCCGCCCATTATCGATGACCGTGACGGAATTATCCGGATGGACGATCACGATGATCCTGGTGCAATGCCCGGCTAAGGCTTCGTCGATGGAATTATCCACGATCTCCCAGACTAAGTGATGCAGGCCGTAGAGGTCAACCGTACCTATGTACATCGCCGGGCGCTTCCTAACCGCTTCCAGCCCTTCTAATACCGTAATCTGTGCGGCACCATAGCTGGAACTGCCGGGTTTAGGCTCATTTTTAGGCTCAGTTTTGGGCTGGTTTTGCGGGTTATAGGGGGGAGTGTTTTCGGGCATGGTTGAGGGAATAAATAAGCTTTTTTTATTTGGCTTTATCGTCGGTAAATCGCCTATTTTTGAAGGATTTTAGGGTTTATAAAGGTGCTGGTCGCGGGGGCTGTGGGACAGTAAAACTATGCTCCTACCCAAAACAGGTTATGCCATAATGTGGTGAGCCCATAAGCAGTATCTATGCG
>Ga0209541_10016043_pt1 | contig 11114 bp, 15 predicted proteins | sample RifCSPlowO2_01_FD_184027 | JGI IMG/M metagenome (GOLD analysis project Ga0209541, IMG submission 184027) | Groundwater microbial communities from Rifle, Colorado - Rifle CSP2_plank lowO2_0.1 (SPAdes) (version 2) | ecosystem: Environmental > Aquatic > Deep subsurface > Groundwater | place...
GCCACAATTCCAAATATCAAAATCAAAACCTGTGCAATTGCCTCAAACTTTTTTTTATTTTTGTTTTGTGTTTTCATTTTTTATAGGCATTTTTTCTATGCCTGATTGAATAAATGGATAATTTATTTTGTTGTGAATCATAATCTACAAATAACCTATAATCTCCTATTCTTAATTTTTTTGCATTAATACTAATAAGGGATTCTAAATAGTGTTTTGGATTTTTAAGAACTTCATTAATTTTCTTAACAATTCTTTCAGATTCAGCAGGATCAAGTTTTCTCAAAAAATCCAATGCTTTTTTAAACCAAAACACTTCTGTCATTTACAAAATTCTTTTAAAACATCTTTATGGGAAACAAAATCTTTTCTTCCTGCTTTTCTTCCGGCTTCAATTTCCCGAATAATGTCTTCTGCAACTTCCAAATGCTCTTCATTTTCTGCCATTGATAAAACTAATCTTTTAATCAAGGCAACATCTTCTATTAAATTCCTTAAACTCTCTTTATCTATTTGTGCTGAGTCCATCCTTCTTGAAGCCATTAAAGATATTTAAACTTTTCCTCCTTTTAATTTTATATTTTGAATATGCATTAGTGCAATGGTTTTATTTTTTTTAGTTGGTTTCATTTGATATTTAATTTTTGATTTTTGTTATTAATATTTTTGAAACTCTTTGTTATCAAATTATTCCTTATTAAGATTAGGCTTTTTAGTTTTAACATTTTATTTTTATCCCTGACACTTTGCATTTTGGGACGAAGTTTTTCATTTTATTATGCATTCCTCCTTCCCAATAATTTTGTATCAATATCTGCACCAGTGTAAATTGTTTCCGCAACTGTGTTGTTTTTGCCCTGTTTGGGCTCTCCTTTTTGATTTAATTTCTGGAAAATTGCTGTAATTAATTCTGAGCCTCCCTGTCCTTTTTCACCAATTAAATTTTCTTTGTATCCGCAATCTCCCAATAATCTTGCTCTTGCTGTAAGAGAATTCAACCAATCATTATGCGTGTCAAATAATGGGTCTCTTATTTCTGAAGCTTTTTCACTTGCAACAAGAGAACCGCAATTTATATTTCCTGCTTCTGCACCTGATTCTTTTCCTGTTTTCCAATTTGCAGGGTCAAAAGGATCTTTGTCTGGATTTTTCAGGCAGTAATATCCTTCTCTTTTTGAAACAACTCCATTTTCTCCATAGGTTGGAATAGCATAGCATCTGTCTATGCATCTTTTTGCTCTTTCTTCAACAGGGTCACCTTCAAATTCATCTCTTTGTTTTCCCCACCATGTTTCATATAAAGCATTTTCACTAACAGATGCTCTTGTGCAAATTGCATTTCCGTCGCTGTTTGCTTCCCAGAAATTAAATCCAGGAGAATACAAAGGAACACAAGAACCTTGGTTAGAGGAATTAATTTGATTTTCTTCATTTAAAAGTATTTGTCCGTCAAACCTGTAACCATAAACCCATTGACAGTCATGCTCTCCGTCTTCGCACTCTTCTTTAGAAGTTGAAGTAAAACATCCTCTCCAATCATTTACAATGCACTCTGCAATTTTGTAGTCATTTATTTCATCTTGTTTGCAAACCTCGTTTCTAAAATCCCTGCAAGGAGTTTCAATCACCTCTCCTTCCCAGCACTGAAGCTTGTAATATCTGCTTCCAGGCAAATTATATGCCTCATACTTTTTTGCTTTTACCCTTGTGTTTTCATCTTCTTCCACAGGCATTTGCTGAATTATTGCATCTGAATTTGCACACCAGGATTCACCATGCTCGTATTTTATTTTTCCGCCTCCTTTTTTATTTGAGCCCTCATTGTCATAATAGCAACTTAATTCTGCACAAACTTTTTCTCCGAATTTTGGCTGAGCAGGCATATTCATTTCTCCTTTTTTATAATCTTTGCAAAGAGTTCCCAATCTGTAACTGCAATCCCCGCAAGTTCCGTCTGCACCTGTAACAGCGCACTTTGGCTCCTGAATATAAGTCCAGTAATCTTCCATTTCTTTTGTCCAGGAATTTTCATTTTTAGTGAACATATCTTCATCAAAAACATTTGCAATATTTTTGCAGGTGTCTAAAAAATAAACTTTTTCCCTGTAACATGTTGTTTCTCCGCTTTTTGCACAATTTGACAAGCCAGATGCAGTGCATAACATTCCCTCGCTAAATTCAGCATCGGGATTTGCAATGCATTCTTCTTTTGTCAGCATCACGCACTCTTTTGAATAATCTTTTTCATTGACACACGCGCCTCTTTTTTTCGGAGAAGACAATTTAAAGCACTCTCCTTCATCACTTATGTCTGCCCTGAACTGAACATTCAAGCCATAATCAGAAGCCAGTTGCTTGCATTCTGTATTTGTAACAAATGCAACTTTGTCCTCTAAAATGCAGCATCCATTTCCGCACATTGGTATTTCATCTTTTGGTTTTGCATCCCAAATCCCTCCTTCTGTTTCACAACGAACTTTTGGAGTGTTTCCTGTGCACGAGCCCTTGTCAACATCAATGCAGGTTCCTAACTGGCAGTAAATAGTTGAACTGCAGGAAGTCGGAGCAGCTCTCAGCGACGAAGCACAATCTTTTTGGTCAGCCACATCCTGGCACCAAGCACCTTTTGTTGTTTTTTCACAGCAAACAGCATTTACAAAAATACCTGCTCCTATAACTGAAAAAAATATTGCAAAAATCAAAACTAATATTTTTTTGTTCATTTTACCGACGACGGGAATGCCCCGGCTTTCAGGTTTGATAAGGAGTTGCCATTCTCCTCAAAATTTAATTTTTTTAGCTGGTGATTTTTGAATTCGGAATTGTTATTACTCATTTTGTTTAATCTGTTTGATATTGCTTCCTGTCCTCTGATATTTGAACTTATAAATTTTTTTGTTAAATTAATTGATTTTAACATTTTTATTCTTGTGGCTGTTCATATTAACAAATTTTTTGCTGAATTTAACATTTTGTTTTTATGTTCATTTTAATATTAAAAATATCCTGCTTTTCAAGTTCATTGCTTATCTTAGCAGTTATTAATTTATTATCCTCGTAGCTATTTATATTAACAAACTTTTTTAGTGAATTTTTTGTTTTTATCATTTTTATATTGATATCTTGCTAAAGTTATTTTATTTTAGCTTCATGTTTTGTTTTTATTATTGGTGCCTCGCTGAAATCATTTTATTTTATTTCCACATTTTGTTTTTATCTTTGATGTCTCGCCTTTTATGAAGGAATTTATTTTATATTTTCACCCCCATATCCCGGAGGCAAAGGCAAACTCCTCGACGCAAACTGAAACTTGTCTCCTGTTGTTTTATCTGTTATAATATAAATTTTTGTTTCATCTGTCTGCTTTTTTTTCTCAACTTTTAGTTCGTGATAAATTGACATGTAGTTTGCCGGCTCTGCTTCTCCGTATGCAATTTCCCAGTCCATTATATTTTGGGCAATTGCAACAAGTTCATAAAGATTATTGTTCAGCACCACCCTGAATGATTTTTGCGTTTTTGTGCTGTCTCCCTGCCTGAATGTGAATTCATTGTTGATTGTAGTTGAAATTCTTTTTGGAAGAAGCTCAACAATTATTTCCCCTTCTTTTAGAGTGCTGTCTTTGTGATTTTCTTTTAAAGAGCCAAAGCAAAAATCAACATCACTTTCTATATTTGATTTAATTTCATCTTCAATATGCTTCCTTAAAAACGGAATTTGTGCAGTGCAAAGTTCATAATATTGATTAGTGTAGCAAAGGTATTGCAGTTTATTATTGTCATACATGTAAAAAAATTCCGGCTCAATACTTCCGCCCTGCAAAGAAATAAGTTCTGCACTTTCTTTTATTTTGTCTTCAAGGCAGGTCTGAATAAATGCTTCTGGATTTTCAGCAACCCCCAAATTTTTTCTTAAATTCGGAGAAACCAAAAAAATTACCAATGCTATTGCAACAATCAGAACTGCAACAATTATAAATATTGTAATTTGCGAGCGTTTACACGAGAGTAAATGATTAAAATTATTTATTGCATTATTGCGAGTGTGGGCGCGAGCAGAGCGTTTTGACTTTGGCAAAAATTTATTAATGTGATTATCCATATTCAAAATTGGGGGGCGGGTTGCTTTCCCGCTTTTCTGAAAAGAATTACAAAAAGATGAAACTTCTTTTGCCTCTTTTTTTATCATATTTATTTTACGATAGTTTGATTTAAAAACATTTCTTAAATAAAGATTATTCGGTTTCTTTGCGGGATGCAATTTAATTTTAATAAAACTGCAAAAACCCGTCGGGTTTTTGAGAGCGATAAATCTATAACCTTAAAAATCAAATTTTAACATGATAGTCATAAATTTTTCACATTAATATCATGTAAAAACCACTTTCATCTTAACATTTCATAAGAGTTTTTATTAACAAATTAAATTAATATCATGAATGAAATGAGTGGATTTTCAAATAAGAGATTTAAGCCCTGAAAATATATTAGAAGATAATTTAATATGAATTTTTCAATAATAAAATTCAGTACCCGAAAACAATCAACAGCAATAATTCAACCAAGCAAATTTTCTTTAAGGTAATAATTTAAATCAACATGCAAGTGAAACAAGCCGATTTTATTTATTAAAGTTGCAAAAACCCGTAGGGTTTTTGAGATTGATGGAGTTATTATTCTTTAAAACAAATTATTATTAAAATTAACAAATTAAATTAATGTTACAAGTGCAAACGGGGGTGATTTAGCAAATTCTAATAAATTCACTAACTCTGAAATAAATTATCAGAAGCATTAATAAATCAAAAAATACCGCGAATGAAATGAGTGCAGTTTTAAACGGCGGATTAAATTTTGAAAACATATAGAATAAAATAAATCCGTTATTCTAAAAATGAATTGCGTGCAGAATTAATATTGCAAGTGAAACGAGCACAAATAATATTAATCAATTAGAAAAACTATTTAAATAAAAAATTCGTCAGGAAATTAGAGTAAAAGGTAAAAAAATATCCCTTTCATCAATAGTGGGGTATCAAGAATAAAAAATGCCAAAACTAAAAAACAAAATTAATGGAGAGATTTTCAGAAAAATTGCAAAAACCCAAAGAGTTTTTGAGAATAATAAAATTAAGTTATTGAATCTTCACAAGAAATTAAATTTTAAACACAAGAATTTGTCGTTGGAAAAGAAATGAAAAACAAAATACAAACTGGGTTTTTCACCACAGGCAAAAATCCTTTCAGGATTTTAGTTGTTTCGCTAAAATTAAAGAAAACAGGAATTTTATCAAAACAATGAAAAAAAAAGCTCAAGGCATAAAATCAAAGATTTTGCCAGTTTCGCCTTTTCAGGAAAAAAAAGCTCAAGGCATAAAATCAAAGATTTTGCCAGTTTCGCTTTTTCAGGAAAAAAAAGCTCAAGGCATAAAATCAAAGATTTTGCCAGTTTCGCCTTTTCAGGAAAAAAAAGCTCAAATGCAATTGTCTTTTGGGATGATATTTGCAATAATTCTTATAATAATTTTTATTTCATTTGCAATTTATGGCATTGGAAAATTCCTAAAAATGCAGAAAGAGATTCAGATAAGAAGTTTTGTAAAAGAGATAAAAGACGATGTTGATACTGTTTGGAAATCCCCTGAAACTTCCCAAAAATTTTCTTATACTCTTCCAAAAAAAATAATTCAGGTTTGTTTTGAAGACAAAGGAAAAGACAGAGACAATATGAGATTAATTTTAAAAGAAGGATTTGGTCAAAGTGAAAAAATAGAACATCTTGATATTTCTTCAAAAACATGCATGGATAATAAAGACGGCAAAGTTGAAATAAGATTATCAAAAGATTTTGGAGAGAGTTTGGTTCGTGTTGGAAAATAGATTAAAAGTTTAGATTCTGTTAATTTCAACGAGCGATGTAGTAATGAATTTGTAATTTTATCATCTACAAACAACAGATAATTGAGGTCTCAGTAATTGTCCTTTTTAACTAGACAATAATATGCAAATGTCATCAGTTAATTATCAATAATTGTTTATTAATTTAGATTTTGTATCTTCTGCAATATATTAAATATTAAAGAAATGTTTTTAATGTTTGCTTGGAGAAATTTTAATCTTGCTGATGAATTAAACTAAAGAAAGTATTTACAATCACAATACAGAATAATAAAAACTGCTGGAAATATTGAGATAATAAAATACTTAATCTTTTTATACTATGAATTGTTCTTTAAATTATGAAAAAAGGTGACAAAAATGCCGAGATGGATATTTCATTTGGCTGGCTTTTTGCAATTATCGTCGGAGCAACAATTCTTGCTCTTGTTATTTTTGGAGTTGCAAAAGCAATAAAAACCTCTTCCTATGCACAGCAAACTGCAGGAGCAAAAGAACTTGGTGTTTTATTAAATCCTCTTGAAACAGGATTTGAATCATTGAGTTCAACACCACTGACAACAAATGTTGAAACAAGAATTTACAACAAATGCGATAATTTTGGAGATTTTGGAAAGCAAAAAATTTCAATTTCAGAATATAGTTTTAAAAATTGGCCTCCTCCGGGAATTGCAGTTAGTTTTGAAAATAAATATATTTTTTCAGATGAAATTGTTGAAGGAAAAAACTTTTATGTTTTTTCAAAGCCATTTGAATACCCATTTAAAATTACAGATTTAATTATTCTGACTTCTGCAGATAAAAAATATTGTTTTAATAAAGCGCCTGAAAAAATAAAAGAGGAAATAATGCAAATAGGACAGGCAAACCTGGCTTCAAACTGCACATCTCCGGATTATAAAGATTATATTAAAATTTGCTTTGAAGGAGGAAGTGGTTGCAAAATTAAAGTAAATGCAGACAGGGGCGAAGTGGAAAAAAATGGAGACACTCTTTATTTTGCGACCCTTGAAAATAATTTTGATGAAAAAGATTATTCTTTAATATATGCTGCGATATTCTCTGATAAAGATATTTATGAATGCCAAATCAAAAGATTGACAAAAAGAGCAAGCAGTTTAGCTGAAATATACAAAGAAAAAGCATTTTTAATGTCGCAAAGAGGTTGCACTAGCGGAGCAGAAACAGACTTAGAAATATTCATTAGTCAATTGGAAAGTGTTCAGGATTCTTCTGGTTTTAGCACCCAGGGAATAAAATATTTAATTGAAGACATTAAACAACAAAATGAAAATTCAATGTGCAGATTATGGTAGCAAAAAATAATTTAGTAAAAAAATTTATAAAATTAAACAGCAAGTGGTATGAATTAATTTTAAACAAATTTGTTCGAAGTAATAATTCCAAAAATTATCAATTAAATTTATTGGAGCGTGTGAATTCCCAAAAAAACTTAAAAGTTTTGATGCCCCATTATTAAAATGATAAAAACCAAACTCTCTCAAGGCATAAAATCAAAGATTTTGCCAGTTTCGCTTTTTCAGGAAAAAAAAGCTCAAATGAAAATTCAGCAAATGGCATTTATGATAATAGCAGTCATGGTTTTTTTTGGGTTGGTCGGGCTTGTTATTATTGCAGTTGTTTTTTCAGGATACAAAGACAAAGCAACAAATTTGGCTCAGGAAAATGCAATGCTCTTAGTTTCAAAAATATCAAATTCCCCTGAATTCTCCTGCGGTTATGCATTTGGAGAAAGCAAAGGAAGTTGCATTGATTCAGACAAAGCAATAGTGTTAAAAGACAACATAGAAAAATACAAAAAATTTTGGGGGGTGTCGAGCATAAAAATCAGAAAAATATATCCTAAAAAAGATGGGAAAGATGTTGAATGTGAATTAGGAACAACTTATCCTGATTGCAATTTAATTGAAGTTCTTTCTGGAACAGGAATTGCAACCCAGAATTTTGTTTCTTTGTGCAGAAAAGAATTTGACGGCTCGCGAACATACAACAAATGCGAATTAGCTAAAATACTTATAAGCTACGAGGAGGTTGAATGAAATGGGTAAAATGAAAAACAAAATTAATAAAAACATTGTTAAGAAAAATAAATTTATTATTAAAAAAAGCAGTGCTAAGTATAATAAAATCAAATGCTTAAAACCAACCAGAACTAATAATTTAATAAATTTTTCCGGGATTAACAAATCAGCTCAACCTTATATGCAAAGCATAAACAATTTTCATAAAAAATTAAATTTTAGAACAGGAATTTGCACTAAATTTTAAAAGATTGGGAAAATGGCAAAAAAAAGCATGCCAAAAAAAGCACAGGAAGAAATGATTGGGTTTGCAATAATAATTGTTTTAGTATCCGTAATTCTTCTTGCTTTTTTAGGATTTTCTCTTTCAAAATCAAGGCCAAATGCAATAGAAAGTTATGAAGTTAATAATTTTGTCCAGGCATTTTTGCAATACACCACAGATTGTTCAGAAACCGATTATTCAGAATATTTTTCAATACAGGACTTGATTTTTGAGTGCGATAAAAAAGAAAAATGCTCAAATGGCGACGATACTTGCGTGGTTTTAGAAAAAACATTAGAAGGATTAATTGACGAGGCATGGCAAGTTGGAGAGGATTCTCCCTATAAAGGTTATAAATTAATGATTAATTCTGAAGACAATAATAAGGTTATCACGAATATTTTTAATATAACAAAAGGAAACATCACAATGGATTACAAGGGCTCAAGCCAGCAATTTTCAAAAAGAAAAAAAGATTTTATTATAAGTTTTAATGCTTATTCCTGAAGTTAGATGTGTAAGAAAAAGTTGTTTAGTTATTAAAATTAATCAATATTAAAAAAATTTCAAGAATTTAGTAACCTCGCAATAAACCAAGAATTAATCTGGGGTCAGATAAATTTAATAAAATTAAGAAGCACAACACAAAAAAATCATATTTAAGGATAATACTAATAAATTTTTTCATATTAATAAATAAAATAAACCAGCAATCCACAAATTCTTTAATCGTTAGGGATATACGAAGTTTTTCTGGAGCGTAGCGGAAGAAAAATTTTGGTGGAGCACGAGCCAAGTGCCGAATCGTAAAATGCCTGTTAGTTGCCCTGAGCCGAAGGCGAGAGCGCAGCATGGTCGAGGAGCGTTAGCGACGAAGAAGTTTGAAATTAGAAAGTATGTTTTTGGATTACGTTAATTTTGCAGGATACGAAATTACTTTTTCTGCTATTCCAACAAATAGCAAACCAGTAAGGTATATTAAATATAATTCTTTTTCAGGTATCGTAGAACAGCCATTACCAGGACATATTACTAAAGTACCTAAAACTATAACTGTTAGGTATTTGGTGGGAGAAATAGTTGAACAACACAATGTAATTGATGTAACTGAAAGAGTACCCAGATGCATAACACTTTTGGGTGCTAGAAAAAGACCAGTATGTGAACTTCCAGCAGCTATACTTGGAATAGATTATGGGGGGCTAGGATAGAAGGTAGTGATTGGATGTCTATTGCAGAATATCTAAGAGACATATTTCCACTCAAAGGAGTAAAACAACTAGTACAAGGAAAAAAAGATTGGCATGAGAGAATAGGGGTAAAATATTTAAGTCCTCATTTAGGCGTTATCGAAGAGAAAATCGGTGAAAGATATTGTATTGAAAGTATAGATGTCGGAATTAAGCCAACAGTGAAAGAAGTTTATGAAAAGAATAACAAACTTACCAAAAAACTAAGAGAAAAACTAATAAAAGCATATCAAGAAAAATCTGAATCAATAGCAATTATTTAGACGCCAACTACTTTTTATTATTTCTTCAAAATCGAAGATTTTGACTATTGTTTAGCCCGAACCTCAAATTGCAACTAACGTATGCGATTTAAAGAAGTCCAAGCGATAGCGAGGATTTGGGCGTAGCGAATCGCAGGTGAGCAGAGTTTAAATCAGTATTCAACTCTTGCAAACAAATTAAAGCAACACTGAAGGTGTTGAGGGCGGGCTGGTTAAAATAAAAAACAAATGGGGGAATTTGAGAGAAAAATTCCAAAGAGTTTTTGCGAGCAGGAGCGAGCTTTAATTCAAAGGGTACTTAATAATTAAGCGAGCAAAAATTGAATTTAAAAATTATTAAATGCACTAACAAATTAAATAATATTGCGAGTGAAACGGACTAATTTAGTGTTGTAGAATTGCAAAAAGCTAAAAGGTTGTTGAGAGCAATAAATTTGTTAGTTAAAAAATGAATTATTCAAACTTCTCTTTAATAAACCCTAATACCCTCTCAACCTACACACTGCTTATCCAAATTTTCTTAAATATTCACACTAATGACTATCTTATCAACCACCACTTCTGGCTTGTGCCTTGTTCTTTTTTTGGTCTTTTCTTTAATTAATTCAATAAACCCAAATCTTTCAAGCAATTTTATATCCTCTACTACTGATTTAAAGCTCCTGTTCAGTTTTTTAGCCAAATCATACATAGAAGTTGGTTTTTGATTTTTAATAACATGAATCATTCGTGCTCTCTCATTGCTTAATAATTGCCTTAAAGCTTTTAATCCTGAAAAATTGTAGTCTTTTTTGGAAATATTAGAATCTTTTAAAATATGGAATGTTCCTTTTGATTCTTTTATTGTTATTTCTCTTGTTTTAGTCCGCGCCATTTTGCGATTTTAATTTTTACTTTGTTTTTTATATTATTTTTTAATATTTACATATATATGGCATTTTTAAGTATATATATCTTTTGGCCTTCTGGGCATAATATTATTTTGCTATATATGTTATAAAAAGACATATGCCTGTGAAAATCAAATAATCCTGGATAATCTTAATGGCATTTTATATTTCAGTAGTTACAAAAGATTTATAAACTAATCCATAAAAAAAGGTGTTTTTTATTACATATACCAAAAAAACCATAACAAGCTTTTTAAAGGAAAACAGATTTTTACAATTACACTTTCACAAGTGTAAAACTATCTACAGGGGATAGATATGAATATCTCTTTTCTGTGGATAATTCAACAAAACAGATTCCCTGTTCTGTGTGTTGAAATTGTTGTCTTAGACAACTACACTATAGAGTTGAAAGGAGGTTAAAAAAACAAAAATGAAATTTAATTTTAGAAAAATTTCAGCGATTGCTGCAAGCTTGCTTATGACTGGAATGTCTGCTGGTATTGC
>Ga0209541_10016045_pt1 | contig 11113 bp, 13 predicted proteins | sample RifCSPlowO2_01_FD_184027 | JGI IMG/M metagenome (GOLD analysis project Ga0209541, IMG submission 184027) | Groundwater microbial communities from Rifle, Colorado - Rifle CSP2_plank lowO2_0.1 (SPAdes) (version 2) | ecosystem: Environmental > Aquatic > Deep subsurface > Groundwater | place...
GTAAGGGACTATGTCAAATCGCATGTTTCTTGCGATGCATTGATTTTGGATGACAAATCAGCGTCTGACACAGTCCCTTACATGGAAGTGAATGAAAAAAATGTCAACATTGAGCATGAGGCAACTGTCGGCAAAGTGGGAGAAGAGCAGTTGTTTTACTTGATGAGCAGGGGCTTAAGCCAGGATCAAGCAATGACAATGATAGTATCTGGATTTATGGAGCCATTCACAAAAGAACTTCCTCTTGAATACGCTATTGAGTTGAACAGATTGATAGCAATGAACATGGAAGGTTCTGTAGGGTAAAAATTTGGTGGTTCTGTTATGAAACAACAAAATCTTGTTACAAAAAACGCTATGGAAATATTAAGTCAAGTTCAAAGCAGTTTTGCAGCTGGAAAAAAGAAAGAAGCTTTGGATAAATTCAAGGCTATGCCTATGCCTAAGGAAAGGGATGAAGATTGGAGGTATACGGAAATTGAAAAATTAAAGCTTGAAAATTTTGACTTAACAAATTCAAATGCAAAAATTTCCATAAACCCATTAAGCGAAGATTTGATTGATAAAGGAGTTATTCTAACTGATATAAATATTGCGCTTGACAAATACCCAACTGCGCAAAAATATTTTTTCAAAAACACCAAGATTGACAAGGACAAGTTTGTCGCTTTAAGCGCTGCTCACTTCAATAATGGAATTTTTCTATATGTTCCAAAAAACATAGAGCTTGATGAGCCGATAAAAGTCAATTTTAATTTTGAAAACAAAGCAAGCATACTCCACAACATAATAGTCATTGAGTCTAATTCAAAAATTCATTTTATTGAAGAATACTCAAACAAAGAAGCAAGCGAAGAGCAGCTTAATTCCTGTGTTACAGAAGTTTTTGCAAATGAAAATTCAAAAATAAATTTTTATCATCTAAACAACTGGACAAAAAATGTTGACAATTTCACAAACATAGTCGGAACAGCAGAGAGATACGCTGAAATAAACTGGGTTTCAGGCTGTTTTGGCGGCAGATTAAACAAGCTGAGAATAGACACAAACTTTAATGGCAAAGGCTCGCAATGCAGCAACATCGGGGTTTTTATGGGCAGGGGAAAGGAGCACATTGATTTCACAACAAACGTTTACCATAATGTTGAGAATACAACAAACAATATTTTGGTTGACGGCATTTTAAAAGACGAGTCAAGCTCTGTTTACAGGGGACTGATAAGAATAGAAAAAGAAGCGCAGAAGACATTTTCGTACCTTGAAAACCACATTTTAAAATTAGGAGATAAAACACTTGCAAACAGCATTCCAAGCCTGAAGATAGATGCAAATGATGTAAAGGCATCGCATGGCGCAACAGTCGGGCAGATTGACGAGGAGCATATATTTTATTTGATGGCAAGAGGGCTTTCAAGGGCAGAAGCTGAAAAATTAATTATTGAGGGATTTTTTGAGCCAGTAATACAAAAAATTCCAAGTGAAGAGTTGAGGGAAAGGATAAGAGGGTTAATTAGGAAATAAACATTTTATAATAAAAAATAAAACTATTAATGAAAAGATGCTACACACAAAATCAATCCTGGACATTGAAAGCATAAGAAAAGATTTCCCTATTCTGCAGAGGAAAGTTCATAACAAGCCATTAGTATACCTTGACAACGCCGCAACATCCCAAAAGCCAAAGCAAGTAATTGACGCGATTGACTTTTACTACAAAAATTACAATGCGAATGTGCACAGAAGCATCCATCAGCTTGGAGAAGAGGCAACTGCAAAGTTCGAGGAGGCGCATCAAAAGATTGCTGATTTCATTAATGCAGATTCGTACCAAAACATTGTGCTTACAAAAAACACAACAGAATCCTTAAACCTTGCTGCCTACTCGTTGACTGCCGGCTTGAAAAAAGATGACGAAATTGTAATTTCTCAAATGGAGCATCACAGCAATTTTGTCCCATGGCAGCAGTTGGCAAAACAACGCAATTTAAAATTGAAATTTATTAAAATCGATGAAGAAGGCAATCTTGATGAAGATAGCATCAAAGAAAATATAACAAAAAAAACTAAAATAGTTTCATTAACCCATGTTTCAAATGTGCTTGGCACAATAAATCCCATAGAAGATATTGCAAAAATAGCGCATGAGAATGGCGCTTTGATGGTTGTTGACGGCGCACAATCAGTTCCCCACATGCCTGTTGATGTCAAAAAGATTGACGCTGACTTTTACGCATTTTCCGGGCATAAAATGCTTGGACCAACTGGAGTCGGAGTTTTATACGGCAAAAAAGAACTGCTTGAAAGAATGCAGCCATTTTTATATGGAGGCGAGATGATAAGGGAGGTAATGTTTGATGACACCAAATTTAATGAACTGCCGTGGAAATTTGAGGCTGGAACTCCGAATATTGTTGAAGGCATAGGCTTAGGCGTTGCAGTTGATTATTTAAAAAAAATTGGGATGGAGCAAATACATGAAAGGGACAAAGAGCTTGTTGGTTATGCAATGGAAAAGCTGAAAGATATTAATGGAATAACAATTTACGGGCCAAAAGAAAGAGGCGCTGTTGTTGCATTCAATGTCCATAATGTCCATGCACATGATGTTTCACAAATCCTAGACAGCGAAGGTGTTGCGATAAGAGCAGGCCATCACTGCTGCATGCCTTTGATGTCTGTTTTGGGAGTTGCAGCGACTGCAAGAGCAAGCTTTTACCTTTACAACACAGAGCAGGAGATTGACACTTTCATTAATGCAATTCATAAAGTGAAAAAGATATTTGGGGTTTAATGCAAAATGGGTATTGTAGAAACTGAAGAAATAAAAAGGAATGTCATTCTATACCTTTGGGAAGAAATACGGGGATTATTAAAAGGTATTCCAGTATCTTCACCAGAGGATGTTGTTAGTTTAATAGAAAAAGGTGGAGAACTGGGTAAACGTGTAAGAAGTTCTTTAAGTGAGGATTTTGTAGAGGATTCTACATCATTTTTCCGCGACCCAGAGGCTTTTGCTGCTTATGTGAACATTGGTTTGCCATATTTAGAATCAATTAAAAGGGAAGGAAAAATTTTAAGTGTTGGTTGTTCTACAGGTGAAGAAGCTTATTCAGTTGCAATTGCGAATCTGCAAAAAGGTTATGGCAATTTTCGCGTTGATGGTATAGACGTATCGGAAAGACGTATCGGCAAAGCACAAAAAGGGGAGTATGGTATTTTAGAATCTGGATTGGGATTAGATGGTAAATTAACCCAAGGTTTTTTTAATCCAAAATTTTTATTGGAAGTTGAAGTAAAACCAGAAGTCAGGAGACATGTTAATTTTTTTGCTCATGATATTCTAAATGCTCCAACTGAAGAACAATATGATGTTGTATTTTGCCTTCATTTGTTTGACCATTTGTCTGAAAAAGGAAGAACTGTTGCTCTGGAAAATATTTTAGGCTCCATGGCTGGCGAAAGTTATTTAATTTTCCATACGCTTGTTCCTGGATTTACAGTTCCTTCCCAAATGTTTCAATTGGAACAAAAGCGCTATTTTGATGGTTTAAAGGTCAAAGGACTAGAAAGGCTTGCTACGCCAAATAAGGCAGTTGCATTTAAGTACCATAAATAAATTAATCTATAACAAAAATGGACACAGCAGAAATGATGTACCAAGAAAACATCCTTGACCATTACAAAAGCCCAAGGAACTTTGGCAAAATAGAAAATGCTACTGTGCATCATCATGAATACAATCCTCTTTGTGGAGACGAATTGGACATGTTTTTGGTTATAGATGAAAACAAAAAAATTGTTGACGTTAAAATTAATCCTCATGGCTGCGCAATATCTGTTGCAAGCGCCTCTATGCTCACTGAAGAGATTAAGGGAAAAACAATTGAAGAATTAAAAAAATTATCAAAAGAAAACATTTTGGAAATGCTTGGCATCCCAATAAGCCCTGTAAGACTGAAGTGCGCATTGTTATCATTAGATACACTTAAAAACAGCATATTGATATTTGAGAAATACTTAAATAAATAAGATAAAAATGTCAAAGGAAAAAATTTTGGAGATGGTTCGGAGTGTCGACGGAACCTATGTAATTGGACCTGAACCTCCTGATACCGAGAATCCAAGAACGCTTTCACAAAGATTTATTAGCAAAAATGCAATTATTGCAAGTGGGGTCGCAGTCTTAGGAATTGATATGATTTTAGGGCCAATGGTGAATAATGGTAAACCTCTTCACGAATCGCTAGGGATCAACGGCAAACTGGATATTATTCCCTACGCTTCCCTTATTGCAGCTGGTGCAGAATTATATTTCAATCTTCGCGAAATGAAACAAAAATATTTAGGATAATGATGGCAATAAAATGACAGATGAACTAATAATAAAAGATTTGCATGTAAGTGTTGAAGGACAGACGATTTTGAATGGTGTAGATTTAGTTGTACGAAAAGGAGAAGTATGCGCATTAATGGGACCAAATGGCTCTGGCAAGTCAACTTTGGCTTACACTTTGATGGGCCATCCGAAATACACAGTTGACAAGGGGGAAGCATGGTACAAAGGAAAGAATATTTTGGAGTTAAAGCCGGATGAAAGGGCAAAGCTTGGATTGTTTTTGTCATTCCAGTATCCTCAGGAGATTCCAGGTGTCTCTGTTTCAAATTTCCTAAGAACAGCTTGCAACTCTGTAAAGCCAAATCAGATAAGCGTTCCTGATTTTGTCAAATTGCTGAAAGAAAAAATGAAATTGCTGAAAATAGACGATTCATTCAGCAGAAGGTACTTGAATGAGGGCTTTTCCGGAGGAGAGAAAAAAAGAGCGGAAATTTTGCAATTGGCAGTTCTGCAGCCGGAAATGGCAATACTTGATGAAACAGACTCAGGATTGGACATTGACTCATTAAAAGTTGTCGCGCAAGGCGTTAATACTTTGATTGGCCCGAACATAGGGGTTTTGATAATAACACACTATCAAAGGATTTTAAACTATATCACACCTGACAGAGTCCACATAATGGTCAAAGGCAAAATAGTTAAAAGCGGCGGCAAAGAGCTTGCGCATGAGCTTGAGGCAAAAGGGTACGATTCATTTATAAAAGAAGCTGAAATTGAAGTATAGCACTCAAAATTAAATTCAAAATATTTAAATAAAGCCAGTTGTTCCTTAATTTTTGGGGTTTAAATTTGTCAAAAAAGACGCTGGTTAATTTATCAATTATAGTTTTATTGTTTTTATTGCTCTCTTCTAATGCAATCGCTGACATAAACCAGGAAGTGCAGGAAATACAATCAACCTTGCAGTCTGAATTTTATGACATTCTTGCTGCTCCGAATTCTCAGGATAAGATGATTGTTGTGATAGGCAGCCAGATAAACGGTGTCGAGGCAGTTGCAATTGAAATAATAAAGTCAAAGATTCAAAAGCCCCAATTGATTCCGCTCATCACAAGGAAAGAGTCCGAAGGCACACTGAATGAGGTACTCACAACTTCAAAAACAGTGTTTCTGGTTGGAGGCCCATCACAGAATCTTGTAACAAGGAAATTTGTTAATGAAGGGCTTGTAAAAATCTCTGAAGCAGAAAAAGGCAAGTCGCTCATTCTTTCAAGGGGAAAAAACAGGAACAACGCGAAAATTATTGTCTTGTCTGATTCAAGGGGCTTCAATAATGTGGCAAGAGACAGCGCAAGGCTTTCTCCGCTGGCAAAATTCATGCCTTTGCCTCTTGTGCCGGTGGCAGCTTCAATTATAGGAATCCTTCTGAGCTACATTCTTAGATTTTGGCCTTATTTATTAAAATTCCTGAAAACATATGCTGGAAAATACATAAGCAGCAAAGGAAAAAAAACAGCTAAGGTCAAGGAGCATTACATTGGATTCAAGGTTGCCCATCATCATGTCAAGCTTAGAGAATGCATATCCATTTTGATTGCATCGTCGGCTTATGCGGTTGCAATTGCATTAAGTTACACCGGGCTGCAGAGTGAAATTGTGAAAACGCTCAAGATTACCTTGATAGCGGCATTTGTAATATTCGGTATAAAGGAGATTATAAGGATATTAATGTCATTCATAGCAAAAATACACGCTGAATTTGTCTTCTGGCTGCCTGGCGCAATTGTTGCATGCATCAGCGGCTGGCTCGGCAACACAATGAATACCGTTTCATTTATTCTGGAATTTCCGGACAAGCACTTTTCGCATGAGAAAATGACAAAAATAAAATATGCAGTTACAATAATGGCGTTCCTTGCAGGAGCGGTTTTCTTTGTGATAAATTTAGTCCATCCTGCAAAATTGTATCAGATGATAATGGCAACTGCAACAACATCCTCAATGGCAGAAATGATTCCTGTAAAGCCATTGGCAGGAAAAGATTTCAAGGAATGGAAGAAATGGCTGTGGATTACAACAACGCTTGTAATGGCCGTGCTTTATGTTCTTATGAACTTTGTAATTTGAAGGATAAAAGAAATAAAATCAAACTTTTATTGGCTTTGCTATTGCTGGTCCTGGAGCATTTGCAGGCTGCAGCAGATATTCAAGAGCCCTAACAACTTTTGGATCGTATCTTGCGCCTTCATCTTCTTTTATATGGGACAATACAATATTTGTCAATTCGTACGGGTCTTTTAATTCTTCTGCAAACTTTGGCCTTAGTTTATTAGCCCTGTCCGAAAAGTACTCCACAACAGACCGGGCTACCTTAGCGATTCTGATTACAAATGGTATATCATCACCTTTTAATGTTTCCTTAAAAAGTGGGTCTAAGTTAGTGGCAAATCCTGCCCTATGCCTGTAAGAGGTAGATGTTTCGCCAGTCCCATCATAACGAGCGTGTTGAAACCGCACAAAAGAATCAATATGGTAATGCTCCATCAAAGGGTCGCAGTACGCCGCATCGACAGCATCGTGCCTTGCTTTCCTCAGTTTAGTGCGGTCATTTTGATCTGCTGATAAAAGCCTTGGAGAATCCATGAACTTTCCAAAAACTCTTTCACTGCTTTGCCACAATCCTAAATCCAACAGTAAAGCTGTAAATCCCAAATGGTCAAGATATGTATCATACAACTCTTTGCTCAATGTTCCCTGCTGTACCATTGCATCTGCCAGCGCATAGCAAAGATTAGTCAATAAAAGCGAATTATCAGCATAATAAATATTGCTTCTTTCGTAAATATCACTATCTAATATCAAGTTCATTTCATCGTATTCGTAATGCTTCCCGGCTATAGTTGCCTCGCCTTGTTGGTAATGCTCCAAAAGTCTTAACGTATCCCTGGTCAGGTTTCTAAAATGACCAAGTCGGCTGTGCCAGTTAGAGCCAACAGGAGACAGGCCAGCTAGGTCAGGAGTATCATATCTTTTAATTCCAGTAATTGCAAACAAAGGCCCTTCAAACTCCTTAAGTTTCACATAATCGTGCGTTTTTTCGAAATAAACAAAGGATTTAATCCTATTCAGGACATCTTCCGGCACTATGGTCTGTCCCGGCGCAGCATACGAGTAAACCCTATGCACTTTGTTGATGGCTTCTCTATCAACATCCCTTTCAGTTCCTTCGCCGGTTTTAGGTGTGGCTCTTCCGCTTGCAATGCCTATCCTGATCTGGAATTTGCCCCCTATCATTCCTTGCATAATTTTATATTCTTTGTAGACGTCAATCCATTGAAGCTTTTCCCTATCACTTTCCCATTCACGCTTTCGTGTTGTTAAGTATTTGTAAACCAGTTCATTCGGGATTTCAAGTTTTCTGCTTATACCATCAGCAATAAAATCAAAAGTTTCATGCTCTATAACTTTATGCAAATCAACCGCGCATCTGGCGGCAAGCTCTTCCTGTCTTGCTTTACTTTTCTCAGATAGTCCAAATGCCACAATGACTTCGTCTCCAACATATTTCACCCTCATGCCATGATAGTACTCATAAACCTTTTTCCATCTTTCTTTAAGTGCTCCAAGAAGCTTATCATAACTATACCCTTGGTGATCAAGAATATCTTCAAGCTTTGCAGATTTGGTTACGTCAAATGAAAGTATTGTAAGTTGAGTTGGTACTCCGTTAAAGTGTATTTCGTTCTCGATGGCAATTGTTGCCAATCTTTCTAATTTTTCCGGACCCAATCTTAGTGCCAATTCTGCCAATCTTTCCAGATTTAGTCCATTAACACCCGGATTCATAATTAATAAAAACGAATATCAATTTATAAACTTATCTACTACTTAGCTACTCAGCAGTAGTTTATATTAAATCCCAATAATCCTTTCCAGGCTGGCTATGACGTCGCAAACAGAATTATAAACAAATTAAAAATTTTTATCTCCAAAACAATAAACTATTTAAACCAAGAACACTGCCTAAAAGGCATGCAGCAAACAAAAACCGAAAACCCGATAAAATTGACTGAAAAAGCGGCAGCAAAAGCAAGGCATTTTCTCGAAAAGGAAGACAAGAAAGATTACGGATTGAGGATAGGCATAGTTGTAGGAGGCTGCTCAAGCTATATGTACGAAATCGGGTTTGAAAAAAACCCGAAGAAAGATGACCTGGTTTTTGAGCAGGATGGAATAAGGATTTTCATCAACGATAAAAGCATGGAATTCATGAAAGGCTCAACAGTTGATTATATCGATTCGCTGACTAACGCTGGATTTAAAATAAACAATCCTAATGTTAAGACATCATGCGGCTGCGGGCATTCTGTCGGGTAAGAATTCTTTTTTGGTAATATTTATTAATTGATGTTTATTTCTATAAAACTAAATGGAAAAAATACAAGTGAGTGTTTTCATAGACAGAGAAAACAAAAACTCAACATTGGAATTAGACACTAATTCAATAGTTGCAGATGTGTTAAAAAAACTAAACATAAACCCAGTCACAGTCATTGTGTCAAGAAACAATGAATTGATTTTGGAAGACGAGAAATTGAGCGATAATGACAAAATAAAGGTTTTGTCGGTTATTTCGGGAGGTTAGGCAGGCACCATGGGAATTGAGTCCGGACTATTCAACGAAAAAACAAGAACGAAGACAATATACGACACTACCAGATTATTTGATGATTTGGGGCTTATAATAAGAATGGCTGAGCTTGGTCATTACTTTAAAAATTGTCCAGATTTGGCAGATGATGCTTACAGATGGGCTTCAAGAATAACTGTTCATTATTCAGAGGTGGCAGGAACAACTCGAGAAAACGTTCGTATGATAGATGTTGCACATAAATTACTGCCGGAGTTTCTTGAAGTGCTCCATTTTGCACTTGATCATATTGATAAAAATGCCATAAAAAGATTAGAGGACATCAGCTATGGACTGCAAGTGTTGCCAACAATAGGATAAAATGCTAATAAAAAATCTAGACTGCTGCAGCGAAAAGTCAGTCATTGTATTGCCTTCAGGAGAAAAGTTATGCAAACAGCATTTTACAGATTATTTTGAGAATAAGGTATTCAAGACAATAAGACAGTTTGACTTGATTGATAAAGAGGAAAATCTGGATGTGGCATTATCTGGCGGAAAGGATTCATTGACTGTTTTGCATATTCTGAACAAATTATCCAAGCAAAATCCAAAAATAAAGATAAATGCAATTGCCATAGACGAAGGAATACAGAATTACAGGGACAAAACATTGCAGAAAGCAATTGATTTTTGCCAAAAAAATAATGTAAATTTGCACATCTTCTCATATAAAGAAGAATTTGGCTTGACTCTTGATGAGATGCTAAAAATTCTTGATGTAAAGCCTTGTACAATTTGTGGTATTTTTCGAAGGTATTTATTGAATAAAAAATCAAGAGAATTAAAAATAACTAAATTGGCGACTGGGCACAATTTAGATGATGAATGCCAGTCGATTTTAATGAATCAGTTGAAGAATAATATTGAGGCATCTGCAAGGCTTGGTCCAAAAGTCGGGATTATGCAGGATTCTAAATTTGTCCAGAGGATTAAGCCTTTGTACTTATGCACAGAAAAAGAGGTAACAACTTATGCCTTCATAAACGGTTTGCTTGACGATTTTGCAGAATGCCCCAATGCGCCGCAATCGTTCAGAGCGCAAGTTAGGGACATGTTGAATGATTTAGAGCAAAAATTCCCTGGAACTAAATATTCAATTGTAAATTCATTCTTGCAGATTCTGCCGTTATTAAAACAGCAATTTAAATATGAATCAATAAAAATATGTGAAAAGTGCAGTGAGCCAAGTGCAAATGAAATATGCAATGCCTGCAAATATTTGGAAAAGTTGAAGAACAGCATAGTGGAGGTTGGTTAAAATAGACGCAGATTTATACCAGATGTTAACTCCTCCTGCAATTGTTGAACCGTACAGACAACACAATGGCATAGAAAGTCGTCTGGCTGCTTTGAATAGCTTACAAGAAAATAGTAGGCGATGTGATATTTCCTACAAAAAAGGTATTTTAAATGAATTGGCAAGACCGCTTGAAATTAGTCATTTCTTTGATGGGAAGATGTACTATGAATTCATGGCAGAGCCAAAAAATGGCCCTCTTGTTGCAGTTCAGGTTTATGTTGCAAAGGACAACAAACCCACTCAGCTGCAAAAGGTAGTTTATTTTAGAAGAGATGGCACTCTGGTGGTTTATTATTATGACAAAGGCAGCATATTTCCAAGCAAGGGTAATATTGATTGGACTAAAATTCAAATAGTTAGGTGTATTGAGAAAGATGACGGAAGTCATGAAACCCAAGTTAAAGACGCCTACAACTCATATATTAGGACGCAAAAAATAAAAGAGCTACAACAAAAACTTAAAAAACTTAAAAGAGTTCCAGTTGCATGATTAGTTGTGATAGAAAATAATAATCAAAAACTATTTATACCATTTGAACATACCAAACAATTCGTGGGATTGTTAAATCCCACTTAATTAAAGTGTCAACTGATTTTTCAGTTGTTGGAGGTGGTTTTAATGCATACTTTGCCAAAATTGCCATACAGCTATGATGCCCTTGAGCCGTATATAGATGAGCAAACTATGAGAATCCATCACGGAAAGCATCATCAAGCTTATGTTGACAAAATCAACAGCTTTGTCAATGGCACAAAGTTTGAGGATATGCCGATAGAAGAGGTT
>Ga0209541_10016046_pt1 | contig 11113 bp, 18 predicted proteins | sample RifCSPlowO2_01_FD_184027 | JGI IMG/M metagenome (GOLD analysis project Ga0209541, IMG submission 184027) | Groundwater microbial communities from Rifle, Colorado - Rifle CSP2_plank lowO2_0.1 (SPAdes) (version 2) | ecosystem: Environmental > Aquatic > Deep subsurface > Groundwater | place...
AGGAAAAGGAGGTGCTGGTAAAACATCTTGCACAATTAATTTAGCTTCGGCCTTTAACTATTTTAACAAAGATGTTATTTTACTTGATGCAAATATCCATAATCCAAATCTTTCTCTAAATCTAGGTTTATTAAACACAAAAAGAAATTTACAAGATGTACTTCTAGGAAAGTATCATATTTTAGAAGCATTATACAACCATCCTTCTGGTTTTAGAATTGCTCCGCTATCTATTGAAACTAATTACATAAACAAAGTTAATTTATCTAATTTTAAAAGCGCCTTATTTGGTTTAGATGGATTAACAGATTTCGTATTAGTTGATAGTCCTTCTGGTAATAATATTGACACAATTAATTTAATAAACGCAGTAGATGAAATAATTTTAGTAGTAAATCCGGAAATTGCTTCGATAACAGATGCTATGAAAACTATAAGAATTGCTAATTACTATAAAAAACCAGTCAGAGGAATTCTGCTAAATAAAACCACTGAAAATGATTTTTATAATCAAAATGATATTAAGACCATATTAAAAAGAGATGTCATTGGGACTATTGAAGAGGATAATAATATAAAGACAGCTAATTATTACAAAGATAGTGTAGTTAACATATTTCCACTTAGTAAAAGTAGTCTATCATTTAAGAAAGCTGCTTCAAGTTTATTAAATGAATTTTACGAATTTCAAGTAAAAAAAGGGTTTTTTTCAAGAGTTTTTAATAAATAATTTACTCAAACTTCTCTTTTAATTTTTGGATTAGTAGTTTTAAATCAGGAGACAACTGATACTTCTCCAAATCTCCTATAGGTAAGTAATCAAATCTCGAGAAAATTCTTGGTTCATTTACTCTTGGCTCACCGCTAATAATTCTAGTTAAGAATTTATTTGCAATTCCATGTCTTCCATCAGGGATGTCAAACTCTACTTTATCAAAGAATACTAACTTTTCAACTCTTATATCATTTCCTAATTCTTCATAAAGTTCTCTTTCAGCTGCCAAAGCTAATTCATCTAAGGTAGGGTTTGTAAAATCAATACACTCTTCTAACTTTACCTTCCCTCCAGGAGTTTCATAATGAGCATGTTCCTTTCTATAAAGAAGCAATACTTCATTTCTTTGATTAACTATTAAGCAACCTGCAAGTACTAAAGAATTATTTGCACTTTTGTAATTCATAATACTAAATATCTAAACGATTTTATAAAACTAATCATTTTCAAATGAAATTCCTAAGAACAATAAGATAGATTTAAATACTAATAGAACACAATTATTTATGAGTAAAATGAAAACAATATTCAACGAGGACAAAGGCACAAAAAGTGCTGGTTGTATTCATATATAATTCTAATTTAAATAATTCTAACTTTATTAAAATAAAACTAATTTCTAATTATTTTGCTACTTTAAAACAAATAATTTATAAACAATTTACTTTAATAAATAAATATGGCGGTAGTGGTCTAATGGTATGATAGAGGCCTGTGGAGCCTTTGGAGCGTGTTCGATTCACGCCTACCGCACTTAAAATAAAAATGGAATTTCAACCACCAAAAGGAACAAGGGACTTATATGGAAAAGAAGCTAAATTAAGGGAAGACCTAAAAGACACTCTAAAATTAATATTTCAAAAATATGGGTTTTTACCTTTAGAAAGTCCAATACTAGAAAATTCAGCAGTCTTAACTAAAAAATCAGCAGGTGGCGCAGAAATAAATAAAGAAATATTTAAATTAAAAGATCAAGGTAAAAGAGACTTAGGATTAAGATTTGATTTAACAGTTCCATTATGTAGATATGTTTGTGGTAATCCGCAAATTAAAATTCCATTCAAAAGATATAATATTGGAGAAGTATTCAGAGATGGTCCAATTAAATTAGGAAGATATAGGCAATTTACCCAAGCAGATGTAGATGTCATAGGAGTTAATTCTTTAATCGCTGATGCAGAATTATTGAAATTGGCAACAGATGTTTTTGAGAAATTACAAATTGATTATGAAATAATTTTCAATAGTAGACTTCTAGTAAATGAAGTTTTAGAATATTCTGGAATTAAAGAAGACAAGCATGAAGCTGCTTTGTTGTCTTTAGACAAATTAAAAAAAATTGGCAAAAATGAAGTAATTAATGAACTTAAAGAAAAGAGAATTAGCGACAGCTCAATTACAAAACTTTTCGATATATTAGAAAATAAAAACTCTCTTGATAACTTAAGTATAATAGCTCCAAAAGGAGTTAGTAGCTTAAAGGAATTTATGTCATTTTTAGAGTTATTTAAGGTAAAAAATTTCAAGTTTAATCTTACACTAGCCCGTGGTCTTAATTATTACACAGGAACAGTCTTTGAGATCTACAGTCCATCTTCAAAAGTGAAAAGCTCATTAGCTGCGGGTGGTCGTTATGATAATCTAATTCCAAGTTTTACTGATAATAAGCTAAATTACGGAGCGGTTGGCATTTCATTTGGAATAGACCCAATTCTAGAAACTTTAAGAGATAAAAAAGAATCAACAATAATTACTAAAGTTTACATAATTTCAATAAATCAATTAAATAAAAGCATTGAAGTATTAAACGAATTAAGAAAAAATAATATTAATTCAGATATAGATTTGCTTCAAAGAGGAGTTAGTAAATGTTTGGATTATGCAAGTAAGTTAGAAATTCCTTACGTAATTTTCATTGGAGAAAAAGAAGTAAAAATTAATAAATTAAAATTAAGATCAATGAAAACAGGTGAGGAAGAACTTTTAAGTTTAAATGAACTTATAAAAAAATTAAAATAATTAATAAATTCTTAATACAGGAAACAACAATGCGAATACAAGAAATAAGGATACCATTGCCAGAACTGAAATAATTAATATCCAAAGTGATGACAAACTATTTTTTCTTTTCTTTTTAAATAGGAATAAAATAGTTAAGAGAACTAAACCTAGGAGAATAGCAACAATTGCGTGAAGAAATAAATCTTGTATCATGCTACCAAATATTGTATAATAAGCTTCTCTTGGACCAAAACACCCAGGATTGTTACCACAGCCTTGATTATACTCTATAATTCCCATATTAAAATCTCAAACATATTGATATAAAAAGATTATGTTAACTTCTAATGTAGTAAAAATTATTGTTCTTCTAATTTAGGTTCTTGATACATAGTTATAGAAATTTCACCAAAATGATCTTGCTGGTCTATTGATATTTTGCTTTGATTTGCCAAATGAAGCAAAGGTACAAAGGTTAATATCTTGTCTTCTTTCTTATTGCTTGAAACCAATTCTGTAAACGTAATCTCTTTTCCTTTTTTGACTTCAAAGAATCCAATTATTTTATCATAAACATCCTTAATTAATTTACTTATATCGATCTTTTTTTCAGGAACTCTCAAATTTTCCGGAATTCTTTCTATCTCAATTCTTCTTAAAGTTCTCCTCTTATCTACTTCTAACGCTTTTTCTAATGCAACAACTAGATCTTGGAGTGATACTCTTTTTTTCCTTGCCAAAGGTGTCTTTATAGTTAACCTTGGACTTCCATGAATCAATTTTAATTCATTTACCCTATCATTAAAATCGTCAACTTCTTCTAACTCTTCACTTGGAAACATCCTAGAATCAAATCCTGCAATATTCTCTGATAATAATTTTTCAGATTTAATTTTAAGAAGAATTGCACTTGCCAAAATAACTTTTCCTGAAATAAAGAAGTTAGTTTCTTGTAATTTTCTAACAGTTTCTAAGTACTTATGAGCTAAAATAGATATGTCAATATCCCATGGATCTATTTGTTCTGTTTTAATTAAATCATATAATATGGTTTGCCAAGTAATCTCATCTTTCTTCAAAAGCATCTCAAGAATTTGATCGTGCATATGATAAAAATGCAATTTTCACTTTATAAAGCTTTGTTCAAGTTTTGTAACCACTGGATAATGAAGGCATACCGAAAAGTTTATATATAAGTTAGACTTTCGTAAGAATATCACCTCTTTTTTCCCCAGAAGAATCTCTTCGGAGGTTCTTCTAGGGTTTTAATCATCTAGATTTTAATATAGCTTTTTATTGATAAAAATGACAAATATACCAAAATTAGAAGTAATTATAGACTTAGATAAGCCTAAGTCTCCAGAAGACCAATTGAAAGCTTTAAACTTACTTAAAAACGCTCAAGAAGAATCCATTAGAGCATATACACATTTTCTTCAAATTACTCAAATTAATGGCCAAAAAGTATCACCTATAAGTTTAAGAGTGCATTTAGGCACTAAAGTAAGCAGAGAAATGTATAGTATTATGTATACAACTTTAGATGATACAATAGCCGGTAAAGGTTTTTCAAAAGAAGAATTTTACAATTTAAGATAATTAATCATATTTATATAGATAATTTTGATCCAAATTCTATGAAATATGTAGTCTTAATTTCATTACTTATTCTAATTAGCTCTTGCTCGGTAAACCAAGATATACAAGGCAACGTAATCAAAAACACAACTAAAAGTACAATAACTGACTCCACAAATGAAACAGCTTTTGTTTTAGAAGTTACTGATGGAGACACATTTAAGCTTCAAAATAACCAAAAAGTAAGGTTAATCGGAGTAAATACCCCAGAAAAAGGAGAAAAATACTATAAAGAAGCAACAGATTACCTTAAGTCACTAATTTTAAACAAAGAAGTTATTCTAGAAAGAGATATTAGTGAAACAGATAGATTTGGCAGATTATTAAGATATGTTTATCTAACAAATAGAACTTTTGTAAACCTAGAAATGGTAAAAAACGGACATGCAATGGCTAAATCTTTTAAACCAGATGTAAAATATGATAATATTTTGAGAGAAGCTTCTAATCCAATAAATGAATGTATTTCTATAGGTTGTGACGAAAATACTAAAGCTGTTGGAAATAAAAAATCTTTAGTATATCATTTTTGTTATTGTACTTATGCTTCAAGAATTTCAAAAGAAAATTTAGTTTGCTTTAATTCAATAGAAGAAGCTCAAAATTTAGGATATAAAGAAACCAAGATCTGTTAACTACCTAATTCCCTCTCTTCTATCACCCTCATGTTTTATTGTAAACTCCGCAGCAGCCCAATTTCCAATTTCTGCAAACTTAGGATTTCTACCAACATTTCTCCTCAAATCTCCAACTTCCGCAAAATGCGCAATTATAGCGTCCTCTAGTTTACCACTTAAAATTATTCTAGAGCTCACTTGATGAATTCTATTTATTACTTCAGTGGCATAATTAGTATTCCCATTTTCAGAGATTAAGTAAGTGGTTACTCTCCCAAAAGTTTCACCGTTTTCAACATAACAATCTCTAATCTCTGTTGTTAACCTAAATCCATTTTTTCTCTCACCATAAGTAGTTTCTGAATATGTATGCATAAAATTTGTAAAAATAACAAGTATATTAGCTTTTCCCTCTATGAAACTTTAATTTTTTTATCTTATTTCCTTCAATTTCTAGAAAAGTATTAACATAACTTCCAAATCCAGAATTTATACATACTGTTTTTCCCAATTTAATGCTTTTAAAATGCTCATGCATATGACCCCCAATACAAACTAATGGTTGATACTTTAAAGTAAGCTCTTTTGCAACTAAACTTCCATAATGATATCCGTATCGGGGGGATTTTCTGTCAGTTATTTTATCAATTGGCGTATTAAATGGAACATTATGACTAACAAAAATAATTGGTTTTTTAGTTTTTCCAGCAAACTGAAATAATGTTCCTAAATTCTTCATTACTAGATTGTAATTCTTTTTTAAATCTTTCAATTCAGTTTTTGTATATCTCTTTAAATCTTCTTTATATTGTGGATATTCAGGTCCGCTAGAAATTCCATGACCTAAAAAGCAAACTTTATCGTCTATAAGTAATGAATGATAAACATCATTTAAATTCTTAAGACCATTTATTAATTTACTATAATGATCTTTTCTTAAATAACTCCAGGAACTATCCCCGTCTTCTGTCCAGTCCCAATTTCCAGGAACTAAAATTATAGGTTTATTAAATGAATTTAGAAATTCTAATATTTTTCTTCCATCTTTTAATGATTTATCAACCATTTTCTTTGCTCTTTTCTTTCCGACTAAATCATACCAATTAACTTTTGATTTAGAGTCATTTAATTTCTGCTGCAATGCTTGAAACATATATTTTCTTAAAGCATCAGAACAAAAATCTCCAGGAGCAATTATATAATCAAAATCTTTAAAATAAATTTTTGGCATATTCCCATGTAAATCGCCTATTATTAAGAATTTTGAAGACATAACATCATGAAAATATTGCTATATTTAAAATTAACTCAAATTTGAGCTGTAAGGTAAACGTCACCTAAAATCTAAAAACGCAATTATTATAAAGTTGTTTTGGAATATTTTATTCATGAGCTTTCGTTATAATCCAATTCAACGAGGGTTAAAGACTCTGTACAGGAAGTTTAATCCTGTTCCTGGTTCTCCTTGGACTAAGGGACATGTTGATGATATCTGCAAAATTAATCTAGTTCCTCCAGAAACTCTAAAGACTTTTTTTGAAAATTGTGTAAAAACTCTTCAAAAAACCAAAGGAGATGATATTGGAGATTATCTTGAGTTTGGTGTTTTTAATGGTTCTTCAATGGGGAGTATGTATCTAACTGTAAAGAAGATGGGTCTCAAAAAAATGAGATTTTTTGGATTTGATTCTTTCAAAGGCTTGCCTTCTGGAACAGATGAAGAGCATGATGTATTGCAAAAAGGTTTTTATGGATGCTCTTTTGAAAAAATGAAAGAATGTCTAAAAAGAAGAAAAGTTAATCCAAAGGAAATTAAATGGATAAAGGGTTGGTATAACGATACTCTTAATGATAAAACAATAAAAAAACATGATTTGGGAAGAATTGGAATAGTTTTTATTGATTGTGATACATACAGTTCATCAAAAGCAGTTCTAGATTTTATTGCTCCTTTGATTATAGAGCCAGCAATCATCTGTCTTGACGATTGGAAACTATACGATATGGATTTAAAAGGTACTGGAGAGTATAAATCATTCAACGAATTTCTAGAAAGAAATACACACATCAAAGCTAAAGAAATAAAATCCTATAATAGAAAATCAAAATCATTTTTATTAAAACCAAGAGTTACTAAAGAAATTAAAAGAGAATGAAAAAAATAAACGTAGAAAAACCATTGTCAAAATTAACAAAGCGACTACTAGAAAAACTAATTAAAGAAGAAGTCAAGTGGGCGCTTTATAGTAAATAAAGCCATTTGAAATAGAGCTCAAATGCGAATCTTAATTGAAATTAATGAATTTTGAAGGCGTAAAAATAAGCCTTTAAGTTTGTATTTAAAATAATAGAAACCTAAAATTTAATAAATATTAATGGATCATATATTATAATTAAAAATGTATACTCAAAATAAAATAAATTTTGGAGACGCGTATGGACCTTCTGGAAAATCACTTAGTGGGGATTATCCAAGCTTTGCATCAACTCAAATTCCTTTAAGTATTAAAAGTTATTTTGATATTATGGCAAGAAGTTATAGCTTGGGATACAGTTTAACTAGGAGTTACAGACTTTTAAATTATTAAATAAAAGCCTCAATATCACAAATATGTAAATTCTTGAGACTTAATAACCCATTTGGACATTTCAAATTGCAATTGCAACACTACTTCGCCGTCAACACTCTTAAATGAACATCAGAAATTGGTAATGGATAAACTTGCTGTCCCTGCCATATTTGGCTTCTAGAAAATTGAGAAACAGGCACGTCTGCTTTTCCAGCAGATTGGGGATAATAAATAGGTTCTCCCTTTCCGCAGAATCCAGTATTATAACTCCAATCATCTAATAAAACAATATTAGCCAAAGCTTGATTTATCCCACCAGTAACTTTTAATGGAATGACTCTTCTAGGTTCCCCATCTTTAACAACATAACACTCTTTTGCACTCACATTATATGTCTTATCGCTTGGCTGTGTATGCCCTTCATGTGACACAAGTAATATCTTACCTTCTAAGTCAACTTTTTCAGTCTTTCCATCTAACACAGTACAACTCATTCTTGGTTGTGGGAAAAATCCATCTGTATATTGAGAGGCATTTCCAACAAACCAACTTTTAGCTAAATTCAAATATTGCTTTAATTTTTCTGGATCAGCATATTCACTCCCTAAAAATTCAATACACTTCCCATCTTGAATATGGATCCTTGCTTCTCTTTTTCTACCATATGCATCCACAAATGTAAACCCTTGAACCCTAAATCCTTCAATTTGTTGATTAGGGTCATCGCTCAAGACAATACCTTTATTTCCAATATCCTGGCCAAATTTAAAAGTAGCTGACTCACCAAAATCTAAATATCTAATTGGTTCTTCAAAATGATGGCCAAATACCTCATGAGCAGGTACTCCAGTTAATACAACTACATCATATAAACCAGCAAGGGGTATTCCTGCTTCCTCCAAGCTCCCATAACGTAACCCCGAAACTTTATGTAATTCATGAAATGCTTCTGTAAAAGATTTTGCATTCTTTATTTTTTTCTCGATAGTAGGATCTGCCATAAATTTAATTAATTTTGGAAAACGTCTTACATCTTCTTCACTAGTACATACTGCAGTAATGTGTCTAGAAGTAGGAATTGGCTCATAACCATGAGAAAATGAAATATTAAAAAAAGGTATAGATTGAACTACCATACCTCCTTGAGAATTTACAATAACCTTCTGTTCAACAATTAACCTCCTTTCCGTCCTTGTATTAGGATGATCTCTTGTAAACTGTTGAAGTTCCTTATCATACATATCAGTTCCAGAAGGGACATCCTCATGGAATATTTCCTGAGTTTTGGGTAATTCAATTCCCTTAGGACAAAATTGAAACCTATGATCTTGTAAGTCCCTTGCTACTGTAACTTCTCCAAAATTATGGGGAAATAAATCATCTATAGTGGTAGTTGAGTAAATACCTCTATTAATTAACTCTCTGTTTACATTAGCGTCGCTGTGATTATATATTTGTATTCTCCCATTAACAAAACTGGCTATATCATATATAACTCTAGTGTAACGAGCAATAGCATTCTCCCCAAATCCTTGAATATTTTTAGATAAAGCTTCTGCTACTTCCACTAATTCCTTTTCACTTTTTACCAAATCTTGTGCACCCATATTAAATCAATCCTTGGGGCCATTTATAAAGCTTTCTATTTGTTACTACTAATAAGAGATATCAAAACAAAAGCTTTAAATATAAGTAATTCATAGTAAAATAGTGATAAAAATGTGCAGCTATGATGATATAAAGGATCATGGGTATTCACCTTTAAGCGAAGGTGGAAGTTTTGTAGATAGATATACTTCTGCTTCTCAAGATAAATATACACCAATTTCTTATAGAAGTTTATAATAATTAACGTTTTCTTTTTCTTTCTGATTCAACTTTTTGAGCCAATTTACTAAGTCTCATTTTAATTTGTTCTTGCATATCTCTTCTAAGTATTTCTTCAAGACTAGTAGGTATGATTTCCACAGCAACATCCCTATTATCTCGTTTCACTAATTTAAACCTAACTTTTTCTCCTTCATTTAGATTATACCCTCTAGATCGCAAACTGGTAATATCAAAGCCAACATTTAATTCTTGTCTTTCTCCCCTTTCATCACTTCTAATAAAAGCAATAGTACCTTCACCATTATAACGGTCATAATAACCTATAACACCGTAGAAAACACCATATCTTGGGCTTTGATACTTCCTTTTTTTAAAGTTATCTTGATGACTCATCTCAATAATGTTATTCGAATTTATATTTAATTTTATTTAAAACACAATTTTAAGCAATTGTAGAGTTAACACTTAATAAAGTTTAGCCAGTTTTAGTTCTTTCTTCTAAATCACCTTTTTTATCATGTTCAACAATCACAACATCTTCAGCTTGTGGCCCTCTTTCTGCTTGAATAACTCTAAGACTTACAGTTTGACCTCGTTCAAGTTTTTTAAATCCTTCAAATTTTATAGAGCTAAAATGTACAAAAGCTTCGTATTCCATACTGCCCTGAGGATAATTTATAAAACCATAACCTTTACGAGCATTAAACCACTTTACAGTTCCATATCCTTGATAAACTACTTGCTCTATACCAGAAGTTTCTTCCATTTTATTGCATAAATCTTAATGATTAAATTAAATATTTGTATTTTTCAACATATATATTTTAAGAAAATAGTTCTCATTTACTCTTCATCTCAACATACTTACACTTTCCGCAATACAATCTATTAGAATGTTGAGCTAAAAACATACCAGGTCCACACTTTGGACATGTATTCTTTCTTTCTAGTTTATTCTCTTTAATTACATACTTTTCCCAAACTTTACTTGGTCTTTTGTTTTTTGGTTTTGGCTTCTTTGGCATCTTTCTTTACCTTTGGTTTTTTCTTAAATACTTCTATATCATTATAAGTTTTTTCATCGTTATATTGATAAACTACGACCTTAGAATTAGTACTCCCAAAATTAGACTTTATATACTTTATTCCTATTAATTTTTCATCAACTTTTAAGTTATCCGCAACTAATTTCTTAACTTCATCTTTTTTTGGAGTTGCTTTATTAGCATGTTCAACTTCATAAGTCAATCTTTTTCTATTTAATAGTCTATCATTAATTTCTTGAATTAATTTCATACTTTAATTGCATATTCTCCCTTGTGTTTAATACTTAATTTTTTTGCAATTTCAGAATTCTCAGCATCAATTATTGTAATTCTTCCTTTAAAACTATCTGCAAATTCAGTTCCTTTACAAATAGGGCAAGCATCAGTAGTTACAAATAATTTACAATTTTTACATATTTTTCTCATTTTTCTTTCTCCACTTTAACCTTTTTTTCTTTCTTAAGGTCTTGCTCTATCCAGTTTACATTCCCCAAGAAACTTTGTCTCATGGTTAATCCAATTTTAGGGTTTGTTACTTCTTTATAACTTATTGCAATAATTCTTGCTCTACAAATATCATTAACTCTTAATACTTTTTTACTATCTCTTCCAGTTAGAACATTAGATTTTGAAAAG
>Ga0209541_10016047_pt1 | contig 11113 bp, 9 predicted proteins | sample RifCSPlowO2_01_FD_184027 | JGI IMG/M metagenome (GOLD analysis project Ga0209541, IMG submission 184027) | Groundwater microbial communities from Rifle, Colorado - Rifle CSP2_plank lowO2_0.1 (SPAdes) (version 2) | ecosystem: Environmental > Aquatic > Deep subsurface > Groundwater | place: Rifle...
AGGATTAGGAGAGAAAGGAAGAAATTCATTGAGCAAAAAAAGAGAGAAAGGAAGAAGCGGGCATTCGAGTTCTTTCATAAGCTTGGATTGGTCAAGACTGAATCTGAAAAGGAGAAAGGGAAAGTTGGTAAAGTAAAGCAAGAACAACCAGAAAAAGAATCGAAGGAGGATATCAAGAAGAAGTATGGTGATTTAATAGCATTTATTAAAAAATGGAGAGCCAACCGGAAAAGAGCCAGAGATATAAGGCATAAAAAGAGGCTAGAGCTTGAGAAACAAAAATTAAAGCTTAGAGAGCGAGAAGATAGGATAATAGAAAAAAAGCGTGAGAGAAAGGAAGAAAGAAAAGGCTCAATAGGAAAACTCAAGAGGGTTATTGACAAGGGCTACATTGCTTTAGATAAAAACAACATAAAGAAAGCAGAGAAGCTATATGATGAGCTAATGCGCAATTATATGCGCCTCTCAAATGAGAGGAAGGCTGAGATTTTCAAAGATATTGACTCTTTTTACAAGAGCCTGCTTCTGAAGAAAAATCGGATGGTGCAGGATTTAGAGAATAAAAAAAGAGCTATAGAGGACTTCAAGAAGCAAAGGTACCTGGAGGAAAAAAATAGAGAAGAGGAGAAGAAAAGGAATAGAGAAAGGCTAATCAAGCTAAGGGAGCAAAAGAGGAGAGAAAGGAAAAAGAGGATTTTTGAGGCGTTTCATTCTCTTGGTCTCGTAAAAACTGAAAAAGAAAAGAAAGAAATAGAGGGGAGGAAGCACAAAGATATAGAGTTAAGGGAAAAGGAAGAAAGACAAAAAGAGATTGAAAGGAAAAAAGCTGAAGAAGAAAAGAGAAAGCAGAAGGATCTGGAATTCGAAAGGAAGGAACTAGAAAGGGAAAAGGAAGAAAGACAAAAAGAGATTGAAAGGAAAAAAGCTGAAGAAGAAAAGAGAAAGCAGAAGGATCTGGAATTCGAAAGGAAGGAACTAGAAAGGGAAAAGGAAGAAAAAGAAAAAATCTTACAGGAAGAGTTAAGGGAAAAGGAAGAAAGACAAAAAGAGATTGAAAGGAAAAAAGCTGAGCAGGAAAGGTTATGCCTAAAGGAAAAAAAAGTAAAGCAAAAAGAAGAGGAATGGAGAAGAAGGGAAGAAGAGAGAAGGAAGGCTCAGGAAGAGGAGAAGAAGCGGAAGGAACTTGAGCTTAGAAGAAAAGAGCTAGAAAGAAAGGAGGAGGAGGAGGAAAAGCGCAAAGAGCAGGAAAAAAGGCAAAGAGCACTTAATGAGATAAAGAATATTAAAGGTGTTATAAGCGAGAAGGACACCAAGATAGATGAGATAAAAAGCAAAATCAAGGGAATTAATTCTAAGAATACTGCATTTAACAAGGAGATAAGCGCATTGCAGATATCTATAGATAGTATGAACAGCCAGAGAGAAATGATTCTTAGTGAGTATAAAGAAAAAGAACAAAAAAGAAACGCTGGGAAAAGTGCCCATAAGAGCAAGCTGGCAGAATGGAAAGCGAGATATGATGAAAAATCCAGGGAAAAAGAGGATTTAAGCAAAGATACCGATAAAAAGTATAAGGATGAGATAAACAAACTTGAAGAGGAGTTACAGAATTTAAATATAAATGAAAGGAAAGAGCATGAAAAATGGAAGAAGCTTGAGATAAAGGCAAGGCTAAAGCTTGAGGAAAAAGACAGGAAAAATGAATTGGAACAGGATTTAAAAAAGTTAATTAAAGAAAAGCAGCAGATAAAAGGCGAATATAAACAAGGCATTGAATCTTTTGGAAATGCTGCTTTGGGCAAAGACGAGGAGCAAGAAAGCAAGGAATTGAATGCACAGATAAAGAAAGCAGAGAAGGCAATTGGAGAATCGAAGCTGAAGATTGCAGATAATGAAAAGTCAGCAAAGAGGCTCGAAGGAGAAATAATAAGAACAGAGGGAGAGAGTAAGAAATTGCAGGAAGAGCTTTCTAAGAGAAAAAAAGATATTGGCGGGATGAGCTATATATCATCTTTATTCAGGGATATAGGAAAAAAATCAAGCAAGTTCGAAGAAAGATTGCCGGAAAAGGAAGAGAAAGCTGAAGAAGCTAAGGTAAAAGATTTTGAAAGGGAATTAAAGAAAAAAGTAGAGGAGAAGCCTGAAGAAAAGCCAAGAGAAAATAAAGAAGGCTTATTTTCAAGATTATTCAATAAAAAGGATATCAAGGAAGAAAAAGCAGAGGAAAAGCTTGTTGAAGAAGAGGTTAAAAAAGAACAAAAAGAACTGGAAAAAGAGTTTCAATTTTCGAAACAAGAAAGAACCAAAGAAGTACCGCATGAAGAGCTCGAAAAGCATTTGATAAGGCTTGGGGAGGTATTTGATAATAAAGAAAAAGAAAAGCCAAAATCAATTAAAAGCCTGATTCTGGGAAAATTGGCAGAAAACAAGCCAAAGGAGATAGTAAATGAGGAAAAAGCAGCAATAAAGAAGAGAATAGAAGGCGAAACCGGAAATTTTTCCAGATGCCACGTGGCGCTTGCCAAGGCTGGAGAGGCTTTAAATCGGGGTGATAAGGCAAGAGCAAAGAAGTTCTATTTAAAATCCAGAGAGTTGTATACGAAGCTGGAATACAATGAAAAGAAAGAGATTTACAGCCAGCTTATGGAAATGTACAATAAGCTGTCAAGATAAGATGTGACTGCCAAGGGTCTAAAGATAATCAAGATTAATAAAAGAGCAATGATTTCTCAGGTATTTTAAGTATAATGGATTTATTTTTATACTGGCATTGGATTTAATCAAAAAAATGGAAAATAAAGATGAGCTAAAAGAAAGAAGAGACAGCACAAGCGAGAAAATCAAGGAGTTAGAGGATTTAATATCCAATACAAAGTATAACAAGCGAACACAGCATGCTGTTGGCCTGTATAAAGCCCAGTTAGCCAAGCTTAAAGAAAAGCAAGCTGCAAGGAGCAAGGGCAAAAAAGGGGAAGGCTATGCTGTAAGGAAGGCAGGAGACGGCACGGTTGTATTGCTTGGGTTCCCTTCTGTTGGGAAATCTACTTTGCTTAATGCAATGACAAACTCAGAATCCAAAGTAGGAGCTTATGCATTTACCACATTAACTGTAATTCCCGGTACTATGGAGTATAAGCATGCAAAGATACAGATTTTAGATGTCCCTGGAGTTGTTTATGGGGCTGCTTCAGGCACTGGAAGGGGCAGGGAAGTCTTATCCATAATAAGGAATTCTGACTTGATATTAGTAATGGTTGATTTTTTCCATACAGAACATTACAATGCTCTTCTCAAAGAAGTTTATGATGCAAATATAAGGATAAACCAAGAAAAGCCGAATATGAAAATTGAGAATACTACGAGGGGCGGAATTAATGTTGGCACTACTGTAAAGCTCACAAAAGTAGACATTAAAACAATTCAAGACATATTCAAAGAGTTTAAGATTAACAATGCAAATGTTACAATAAGAGAAGATATTGATGTGGACAGATTAATAGATATAATAGAGGGGAACAAGGTCTATTTGCCATGCATATCTGTGATAAACAAGATTGATATGGCATCGAAAGAAGAGCTGGAAAAAGCAAAGGAAAAAATAAAGCCTAACTTGTGCATTTCGGCCGATAAAAAGATCAATATAAGCCAATTAAAAGATATGATATTCAATAGGTTAAACCTTATCAGGATCTATTTGAAAGAGTATAATAAAAAAGCTGATATGGATGAGCCAATGATAATGCGACATGGCGCGACTTTAAGGGACTTATGCCTCAAACTCCACAAGGATTTTTTAAGCAAGTTCAAGTTTGCGAAGATATGGGGGAAATCTGTCAGATTTGAAGGCATGAAGGTAACAAAATTAGACCATAGGCTAGAAGATTCTGATATAGTGGAATTGCGCATTAAATAGACGGGCATCAAATGCCATAATAAAGATATGTTTGCTTAAGTTTATTTTTGCTCTTGTTGGTATCGTTTCAAAACTATGAAAGTTTAGTTAGAAGTTGCCTTAAATATGCTTTTTTTGTATCGAAGCCGTGCTTTTTTGCCAATTTATCCATACCTTTTACGAAATTACTGCCATATTGCGCTGCTTTTTTCTTTCTCCAGGCAAACTCGGTTTCCAGTCCAAAATCTTCGGCTATTTCCCTTAAGATTATCTTTTTGTTTTCCTTATCCAGTTTGTGCATCGGATGTATTGACATTGCTGCCTTTATTACTTTCTCGTCCATATATGGAGTCCTTATTTCCACGCCCAATTCTGACGCAATCTTAAAATCCCGAAGCAAATCGCGATTCCACATATTCCTCAAGCCATTCCAGCATTCCTTGTGCAAAGACTCAAAATTATTTCTCTGAAATGCCTCTTCGTGGCGCTGGTAGCCTGCAAAAATCTCTTCTGTTCCCAATCCCGAAAAAAGTATTTTTTCTTGGTTTTCCAACGCCAGTGTTAACACTGCATAAACAACGGACCCTACAGAAGCCCATACTATTTCATCATTCTGCAATATTTTTAGAGTAGCTTTTAATGATTCTTCTACTTCTTCCAAAGCTATTAATTTCGATTTTAGGTTGAGTTTGTACTTTTTTGCTATTGCCCCAGCATACTGCAAATCCTGGGAATTTTCAATTCCTATTGAATAACAAGTAAAGTTAAGGTTGTGGTTTTTGCATACCAGGGCCAATAAGGTGCTGTCAACTCCTCCAGAAAAAAGAATCCCAAAATGCCGTAAACCTTCTGCCCTTTCCAATATTGCGTTTTCTATTGCTCTGCTAAGCTGCTTTTTAGCTTTTTTCTTATTTGACTCTAAATTGCCGAAAGAGGTCTCCATAGAAGCCATTATATTTTCCCAGTCTTCTTTCTTGACTAGATTTCCATCTTTAATGTAGATTTCCATTTTTTTTGCGAAAAGCTATGAGGTTTTAAAAATGTTTAGTTGCTGGCATAAGTAATCATCAATAATAAACTGCAACTGGATATAAACGAAATACCCCATAAAACAAAATTTATGCGTCTCTAATTTTCAGGTAAATTTATTTAGGTAAATTTAAATAGTCTTTATTAAACTAAGGTGCTATGGCAAAAAAACAGGAAACAAGCAATGAAGAGCAGATTGGCTTCCATAAAGGATCTTTAACCACTTTGGCAAAGGAGAGAGAAGAAATGCTGAGGATTTTGCAGATAGTTGAACAATTGATGCAGATGCACATAAAAGGCTTGAAAGACCTTGGCGTTGACCTGCAGCAGCAGGCAGAATCCCAAAAAGCTGCATCGAAGAAGTCGGCGAATAAGCCGATAGAGGATATTTTAAAATAGCTTTTAGTATACAGGGCCGGCAATAATTCTTAAAAAGTATAGTTGCAGTATAATGAATGTAGATAAGATTTTTTGGATAAGCTAAGCTGATATTAGATTTAATATAAAGCAAATGTTTTATAAATGGTTTAAGGTAATTGAGAACTAAAATGCAATATTCTTTTAGCTGTATTGGGCATGAAAATATAACTGCCAAGCATAAGACAACTTTAGAGTTTTCTAAAGATAAAAAAGTCAGCTTGAATGGAGATTGTATCCTAGGAGTTGAAGCTGATTTTGATCTGCCTTTAGTAAAAGAATTTATTAAATCACTAAAAGGCAATAAAATAGAGATAATTATTAGGATAAATAGTATTGAAGAAAAGATAAATGCTGAGATTAATCCGCAATTTAACAGCAATAATGAGCTTGTTATCAGAAAAACGGATTTTGTTTCGGAAAGAACATTTGCAATTAAGGCTGACAAATCTGCTGCGGACTTAAGCAGGCGATTTGTTAAGTTTATTAATGCCTGCAAGAATAGAATTGATGTTGTCTTTCTGTGCAGGTGAATAGCCCACTATTTCAAAAAAAAAGTTTAAAAAATGATGCGGCTCTATCTGCGAATAATGATAATCCGGATGCACTTTTAATCCAGCTAAAGAATAAATTTTAGCTATTCTTGTTGAACAGACGCTTTTGTCTGTCTTACCATTGGATATATCTTTTGTCCTGTTTAAACTCAATATATGAGCTAACCCAAATCTTAAAAGTAAGCGTATATTGTATTCTATTCCTATATGCTCATGCAAATCTTTCAATTTTTCTCTATGATATGTTTCAATTTCTTTGTGCTTTAGGATCAGATGGCTTTTATATTTGCTTTGCCTTAAATCATCTATGTCTTGGCCATACCTGTTTATAGAAAAAACCTGGAAGTCGTCAATCCTCAACCCGCAATGGTTAAATTTATGCTTTGTAAACGATTTTATCAAGCGACTCTCTAATGATGGTGATTCATATAGGACAATATCACCAAAATAATCACTCGTATTGCTTCACCTCCTGCATTTTAGTTTTGGAATGTTTTCCAGCGATTAAATCCTGATTAAGGGTATTTTGGCTTTACAATATTTCTTGGGATATAATCTGAACCATCATGAATGCAAAAGTAACATATGCCATTAGCATCTGCAAAAACACCATCATTAACAAGAACATTAGTTTTTTCCATTACATCCTTCAATGGATCTGTTATTTTTGGCTGAGGTTTTAAGCCCACTTCCACAAGCTGTTGTAAAGTATACCTTATTCCTGGCTTAATTTGGTCATCTATCATTGGATAAATGCTTAAATTAAATAGATGCTTAATTTTTGTTGTTTAAATATTTTGCTATACAAACGGCTCAAGCCTAGAAAGCATTTACTCTTCTTTCCTTCCCTATATAGTTCAAAACAGTCCCGTTTTTATACCTGCCGCTTCCCAGGAAATCATTTTTATGCTTCAAGATGACAAAACCGGAATAACTTACATTGATTTCCAGATTTTCCCCCTTAAACCATTTTTTTTCTTGCTCTTTGTTTATTTCTATGGTATTTTTTGTTGCTTGCGGACCGACAGTTTGGGAGCCTTCAATGCTTAGCCTAATACCAGAATCGGCAATTTCGCAAAAATACATTCCAATGGAATTGATTTTGAGCTTGTCTAAGCTAAGTTCAGAAATGCTGTTGCTTATGAAAAAAACCTTGTTTTTTTGATTCTTTAAGAAAGCATAGTCTAATTTTAAAATGGCGCCCCATTGCTCAAAGATTTTGGACTGTATCTCCTTGACTTCTTTTTTGTTTAGGATTTTCAGCTGCTGCATATTTAAATCCCCCAAACCGGATTTTTTTCCCTCATTATAGCTGCAATTTCCTTTAGCAGCTCTTTTTCCTCTTCTGTAAGGTGCTTTTTCAGCTCCTTTAATTTCCTGAAGTCTTGGTCTGAAACCGCAGAATACAAAACATCACCTTCATTAATCTGCCTTCCAACAGTCACTTTAGGCAAGGAGATTGCAACTTGTTTTCCTTTTTCTGCCTTTTCAATGTTTTCCTGTTCATGCTGTATGCTTTTGACTTCAGCTATTTTGTTGCCATCTTTTTTCATTAATGGAGTATTAACTTTTAAATTTCCAAAGAGGATGTCAACACCTACAACCGCAGGATTATTCTGCCTAAAAACATAACCTTTCATTATCTGCAGCTTGCAAGGCCTGATCAGGAGATCTATTTCACTGCTTTCCTGCTTTTTTCTTTCTTCTTCCTGCCACTTCTCAAAATCTTCTATCAGCTTGTATATCACATTGTTCGTCAGAACTTTGACGTTTTTTGGGACACTCACTTCTTGGCTTATGGAGATATTAAACCCTAGAATTGCGCTTTTCAAGTTGTCTTGCTCATGGCTTATCTGAGCATCTGAGATGTCTTTTTTAGATATATTCCCAATGCTGGCCTTCTTTACATCAATATTCTTCTCTTTTAACAATTTTAACAGCGCTTCCAGGCTTCCCAGAGAGTCTGCTTTTATCACAATACCCTGCTTGTCTGTTTCTACAATGACCTCTTCAATCTCTCTTTTTATCTCATCTTTTATTTTTGCTACTTCATTCAGCTGGCAAGACCTCAATGGCATTCCTGCAGCAACTTCCTCAACATTTGGCGCCGAAATCTTGACACCAGATGCTGCCGATAATTCTTTTATCTGGCTGAATTTATTTTTTTTATCTTGCGTATCCCTTGAAGATAATGGTTTAAACAAAGCCTTGGCTTTGGTCACTACGGGCTCTGCCAAAGTCCCTATCACCAGAATATCATTCTGTTTTAAATTGCCGTCGTAGATTATAACATCCAAAGTTATGCCAATGCCTTTTTCTTCTTTTACTTCCAAAACTGTACCTTTTGCATTTCCTTCAACATTTGTTCTTAGATTTTGCTCCAGATATTTCTGTGCTAAGCCAGCCAAAACCATCAAAAGCTCCGGGATTCCTTCACCTGTCTTTGCTGATGTCGGAACAATAGAAATTTGCTTTGTATAGTCTTCTATCCTATCAAACCTTTCAGCATTAAAATTGAGCTCGGATAATTTTCCCACTATGCCATAAAGCCTGGTTTCCAGAATTTTTTGGACTGATTCTGATTGCAGATTGATATTTTGAATTAGAAATAAGTTATTGCTTTGCCATCCGGGTATTAAGTCTATTTTGTTTAAGGCAATTATGAAGGGTGTTTTGTACTGCTTTAAAATTTCTATGCATTCTGCAGTTTGAGGCATTATCCCTTCATTTATATCTATGACCAATATGGCAATATCAGCTAAATTTCCACCTCTTTTTCTCAAGTTTGTGAAGGCTGCATGCCCTGGAGTGTCTATAAACAGCAATCCTGGGATTGTAAATTTTAATTTTAATGCATCAAGCAATTTTCCGCATATATTTTTGACTGTCTCAAGCGGAATATCTGAAGAGCCTATATGCTGCGTTATTTTTCCTGCTTCGGTTTTTGCAATAGAGGTCTTCCTGATAAAATCCTGCAAGCTGGTTTTGCCATGATCAATATGGCCTACAAATGTTACTATCGGCTGGCGAATTTTCATGAGAAGAAGTACTTGAACAGAGTTTATAAATGTTTTAGTGAAAAATAACAAAAAAATAGTGTAAATACATTACAATGAATTATAAGAAATAGCGAGTTTTTCGGGCCATGAAAATCTCTTGTTTTCGGGATACAAGAGCAAAGCTCTGTACCGAACTTCGTTCGTGCACCGAAAATCCTAAGGTATCTTTGCGTAGATTGAAGATTGACTGGATAAAGCCAAATGCATTGAACCGAATAAATTCCAGTAAAGAAAGATTGCTCTAAAAGTTTTAACTTATTTTAGCTATTTTTTAGTCTTACCGTGAACTTTATCTGCATGCGGATCATTATCTGAGCCAAAACCGGCGCTGGTTCTCAGCGCTTCTGTAAATTCCGGACCGAATTTTTTTGCCAATTCCATCTTGCGGTCTACCATCCCCCACATCTTCTGAAAGCTTTTTGTTGGATGATTTGATTTGTCCTGTTCTTGATTCCACTGCCCTTTTTCCGCATTTTTCTCGTAATCTTCTAGTGTGTCGTACATTGCTTTTCCTGCCGCATGCAAACAGACCATTGTTGTAAATATGTACTTGTATCCCATTTCACCCAGCATATTCCATGTTATTTTTGGGTCTGCTGAATGCCATTCCTTGTTTGAAGAATAATTAAAGCCCATGAGTGATCCAGGGCGTGCTTCCCCTATCTTTTCCGCAAAAAGTTTTATTGGATCAATTTCCGGGCCAGGAAACTCTGGCCACACCATATCTGCCCCGGCATCTAAATATGCTATGCTTGCTTCAATTGCCTGGTCCAAGCTTCCACCAGAGGCTCCTACTCTGTCTGTCCGTGCAATAATAAAAAAATCTGGGTCTCTTTTGTTTCTAGTGTATATAGCAGCCCCTATTTTATTTGCCGCTTCATCAATAGAAACACATCTTTTGCCGCCAATTTGACCGCAGCTTTTTGGAAGGATTTGATCTTCTAGATGGATTCCAGCTACTCCGGTATCAATGTAATCTTGTGTAGTTGCCATTACATTAAAAAAATCCCCATACCCATTGTCAGCATCTGCAATCACAGGAATGTTTCTAACACCAGGCCATCTTTTTAGAAAGCTTGTTATTTCTCTAGCTCTCTGAATATTTTGGCTGCCGCTAACTAAGCCTAGATCCGGAAAACCTAAAGAGGCTGCAACTGAATAGCCGCTCATATAAGCTCCATCGTGGCCTGTATTTGCGGCCATACCAGCGCCTATACAATCATAAATGCCTGGAAAATAAACGTAAGGCTTGATTTTAAGCAAATCCCTAAACACTCTTCCTTGGTTTGCATCCATTTTTGAAAGCACCTCAACTAGTTTTTATCAGCTGCTGGTAAGCGGGCAAAGTCAGGAAACTTTGGAATTTTTTGGCTAATGACATATCTTCAAAAATCCTGGCTGCTTTGTCATAATTGCCTGCAGAATACCTTAAAGGTCCTATCTCATTTATTATATCGTTTTTTACTCTTCCTAAGACATCAGAAAACGTGCCCTTAGTGACTTTTGTTCCATCATCCATAACTGCTTCATGCCTTATCCACTGCCATATTTGGCTCCTGGATATTTCTGCTGTCGCAGTATCTTCCATTAAGTTGTTTAATGGCACACATCCGTTTCCTGAAAGCCAAACTGCCAAGTATTCAATTCCTACCTTGATATTTGTGTACATTCCACCATGAGTTATTTTGCCTTCAACAGGCCTCAACAAGTCATCTCTAGTTATCTTGCCTTCTGGAATCTTGTCAAGCTGATGAGGCCTATCTTTCAATTTGCTGTGAAAGGCTGTATATGCTATCTCTCTCAATCCAGGATGCGCAATCCAAGTTCCATCGTGGCCAAGCTCTACTTCCCTAAGCTTGTCTCCTAAGACCTTAGCGACCCATGTATCAGGATATGTTTCAAAAACATGGTCATAAGCTCCTGCTTGGAATAGCTTATATGCCTGGTCTCCTCTCTTATCTCCTTTAACTGGTATTTGAGCAGCCATGCCACCTATAGCATAAGCTCCTCTTTTATGGCATGTCTGTATTAATTCTTTAGCGCAAGCGGCTAAAAATCCTTTATCCATAGTAATTTGGGATCTATCGGGAAGAACAAAATTCGGATTATTGCCAAGAGTTTTTATATAGCTAAAGATGTAATCCCACCTGCCGCAGTCAAGG
>Ga0209541_10016048_pt1 | contig 11113 bp, 10 predicted proteins | sample RifCSPlowO2_01_FD_184027 | JGI IMG/M metagenome (GOLD analysis project Ga0209541, IMG submission 184027) | Groundwater microbial communities from Rifle, Colorado - Rifle CSP2_plank lowO2_0.1 (SPAdes) (version 2) | ecosystem: Environmental > Aquatic > Deep subsurface > Groundwater | place...
AGTCATCACAAAGGTGAAATCAAAATTTTCATCAGCCTGCTGGCCGGAAGGCCGTACTGCGCTGTCTTGATGGATAAATGTGGTAATGGTGCGGGTTTCATCGGCGGCCTTTGCTTGTCCGGAAAAACTAAAGAGTAAACAAAAAAACAACCCACCAAAGATTAGGGCTAACAAAAAAGAACAATTAAGGCGTGTAATCATATGTCACAATAAGTTTCACATTCACCAGCGATGCTTTAGAAAATCCTCCGCCAAATTGAAAATGAACAGTATTCGTTGAGGCGGAAAGCGGCGAAATATTCAACTCTCCCGATGGAATATTGTGACGGACAGTAAACGCTTGTGGATTTTGAGATGATGTATCTGGAAAATCAATAGGCGTGGAGGGGGCGGTTTCATTATTAATCCATAATTTAAGCGTCGGTTTAGTCGTTGTAGCATCATCTATGATAACACCGCGCATTTCAAGTACCGCGCTCCTGATAGTAAAATCCGCGTCGCTTGATTCTTGAATGGCGGCTGATAAGGATGCACGATCTTGTTGCGTTGTGGCGGTGATCGGACTTGTTTCTTCCACCCAGTCAAATTCCAGAGTTTTCATCACACGCGGATTGCAGGTGCCGGTTGTAAAAGTCTGTTCTGAAGATGTGGTAAGAGTTTCTTGAACATCGGCTGATTTTACAATATAGTAATATGTCGTCCCGCAATTTAAGTTGGTTGAAATAGGAACGCTGTGACTAGTGTAATCCTTTGTTGTATCAGCAGGATTTGGAGCAATAAACGAATACGGACCTGTTGTTGTAGTTCCATAATTTATATTCGAAGTTGCCAATTCATCCGTATCCCATGTAATCGTCACATTAAACTCTCCCGGAGTTCCGGAGCTGATATTGGAAACTATGGGCCCGTTTGAATCAATCGTAAAATCATTGGTCGGTACTGCGCCTGTTTCAAACTCCACCCAAGCGCTTGGATAATCCCCTGTGCCCGCGCAAGAAGAAAGAATGTGCGTGCCGACATTATTCCAATGGCAAGTTCTGGCGCGCCATTTGAAAGTCCCTTGGCCCGGCGCTAGCCCAGAAACCGTCTCTGTTCCACCGGATGGGGCTGATACTCCGGTACTTTCCGCTGTCGCATTTGTAAATCCGGTTGCGCTGTCTCTTACTTCCACTTGCAAATAAAGCGTTCCGCCCGTAATACCGCCTGACACGGCGCCTTTTAGACAAACAGTTGACGATGTCGTGGTTGCTTCATCGGCAATGGCGGTGGAGCAATTGCTTTGGTATTGATTCAAACTTGACGGATTTGCCGGCGTGTTATCCAAGTATGTAAATGGTGTTCCGTTGCTTGAATAACTGCTGCTATACAAAGTAACCGTGTAGCCGCCGGGGGAAAGTGTTGGGACAGTGACCTCTACGGCCGTATTGCTTGGCGTTCCGGTCACGGTCGCGTTGGTTGTTCCAAATTTCACATCATCTCCGTCATCGGCCGCGGCGTTCCACGATGCCGCCGAAAGACAAGAGCCGGACTGGCAAAAATGATTTCCGTTCATCGTGCGCGAATCCGGATTTACTCCATCGGCGGACGGGGTGATGCTTGTGATGCGGGGCAAAACACGAAATCCGCTTGCGGTGTACTGATGTTGTTTATTATTTGTTCCGTTTCCCTGTTGAACAACGAAGCTTCCCGTATACGCATTGTCAGCAATCACGGTCGGAACTTGCGCGGTAATAGAAGTATTCCCCCAGGATGTGGTGGCGACTGACCCGGAAGGACTGGAACAAGTGGCGCTGTCGCATCCTAAAATCCTCATCCAACCGCCGGTGGAACTAGTGCCAAATCTCGTGCCGTTCACCGTAACTACGCCATCAGAGTCGCCGGCATCATACTCCCGCGCCGCATTGGAACCGACCGCCACAAGGGATGTCACTTGCGGTAATAAATAAAAATTCAAATTGGCCGGAACGGCTTGGCTTCCGACTGTCACTTTCAAAGCGCTCGCGCCTCCAAAATTAGTACCCCAATCAGAATCAGCATTGCCCGTAATGGCTGTGTCAGTCCGAATCGTGATGGAAGTGGCAGACCAAGCACTCACATTAGTATCCGCAGATCCGTCATCAGCCAGCATAGTTGTAGACGCTCCGACAACCTCTACCTTATTCGTTGAGGTATCGCGGCTGCCTAATCCAGGATCAGCGCCAAAACCATAGCCCGAAATTACTACTGTCTGACGATACAAAGCCCCGCCGCCGATTCTCGCTCCGCATTCCGTACAGCTTCCTGCATAATTTAATCCGGACTCTGTGCTATTGGTGTACCCGGTAATTTGCGGTTTTACCATTGTCGTCCCGGCCAGTTGTTTGGCCGCGGTGTCGGTATTTTGCCCGCTGGCGAGCGCCACATCGGTTGAAGGATTGGTAATCTCAACTTCTATTGTCTCTCCGCCGACGGCGTTTGTACCGTCAATATCAAATACATAATACAAACAAAGATAATTCGGCGATATAGGCACCGGCACGCTAGTAAAAGAAAAAGTTACTGTTTCCCCCGAAGGCGATGCGGTTACATTGCTTTCATTTCCATTATATGTGCAAGTTGAAGCGCTTTCGTAGTACATTTTTTGATTCGTAAGATCGGAAAGCGTTATACTGCCGCCTTGTTCGGTCAATTTCACTGTATTCACATTTACGGCTGAACCGCTCATACGAAGCTGAAACGCCGCGGTCGACGCATCTCCGATATGTTTAATTGAGTCGCCGCTATTTAAATTTGTCGCTTGCGATCCGGATGTGCTGACAGTTAAAGCGTTTGCCGGCGCGGAAGTCGTCCCCTGACCTTCGGCGCTTAGCGCTGTCTCATCAGTATCTTGATTCCTGGCTTTCACTTTCACTCCGTACAAAGTACTTGACTGCAATCCCTGCAAAACTAAAGCGTCAAGCTGCGCGTCAGTGAGCCAAACCGCCGAAGCCGAAGGATTGCCGGTTGCGTCCACCCATTGATTAAGCCATGTACCGTCGCTGGTGGTCACCACCTGAACGGCAAAATATGTTGTCGGATTAGCAGAAGGGTTGCTGTTTTCCGCGTTTGTTAAAGTTAAAGTGGTCTCGGTTGGACTGCCCAAAGTTGGTGTTCCCGGCGTATTGGCCGAAGTATAAGCGGAGGAAATGCCCGAAGCCGTGCCCGTATTGGATAAAGAATCGCGCGCTTGCACCGTATAGCCGTAGCATTTGTTTGACTGAAGACCGGCATTGCTGTAAGTCGTGTCCGCAGATTGCCACCCGCTTGATGCTCCTCCGGTTCCGACATTAGCTCCGCAAGCAGAATTATTATTTGTAAAAAGATAACTGATTGGCGTAGATCCTCCAGCGTCATTTGCCGTCGTAGCAGTCATATCAATCTGCGTCGCGCTCACATTGTTCGGCGCAGAAGACCAAGTCATCGGGTCAGGGGTTGGCGGGCTGACATCAACCGCTTTCTTGATAATAAACATTCGTCCGGCTCCGACTTGCGTCGTGCCGGTTGCAGTGACTGTTTTTGCCGTTACTGTTTTGTCTGATCCCGACGCGTTAAGCCCAGTTTGAACAATACCTCCAGCATCCGATCCAAGAGTCGTATTGAAAGTCGTTCTTACTGCCCATGTAAGAGAGTCTCCCGAAAGCACGGTTTGTCCCGTTACATTTTCAAACTTGCCACCGAATATCGCTGCCATATCGCCGTCAGTAACAGTTGCCGATGCCGGCGCGCTAATTGGACCGATATTTAATGATGTTACCCAATTACTGAGTGAAGCAGTATAGTCAATAATCGGATTTGTCGCATCGGTTCCTCTGTAAGTTTGAATAAATTCAACTATGGTTTCCCCCGAGGTGCTTGATGTATGATTGGTCACGGACGCTTGAAATGTGCTATCACCTGTCTGTTTAATTCTCCATCCAACTGCCACAAGACCACGGTTGGCGGTTACGGAATTAAAAACAGAAGTAAATCCAGTGGGCAAAGTAACTGTTTCATTGCCGCCGGTTGCGCGAGAATAGTGATAAAAAACAAGAAGGTCGCCGTTAATAGTAGATGCGTTTGGCGTAATGACGCCCGGCGTACCGCCATTGGTATAAATTATATTGGAATTGCCGATGTAAGCCGCGGCGGCATGCGCTTCTTTAATTTGAATTTTGTTTGCTAGATTGCGATAGGAAGTGAACTTATCCACCACATTGTCGTTTTGCGACAAATGCCACGCTTTATCCACCACATTGGCAGTCTTAATATATCCTTCAATCATTCCGGTTAAAGCATAAAAGGGAATATTGGAAAACGCTACGCCGAAAATCACCAAAAAGATGGCGAGATTGCGGAAAATTTTCAGTGTTTTTTTTAGCATAAATTATTCTGCATAGCTTTCTGTATAATTATACACCCTTTCCGAAATATCTTTCATTATTCCTTTTGCCTTTTGCTCGGCTTCGTTTTTTGTCATCACTGTAAGAATGTATGGCCGATTTTTCGCGTAAACAATGCCGGAATCAATAAATACCTTTTCACTGTCCGAAATTCCAATTTTGTGAGAAAAAATAATATTTTCAGGTAAAGCGCTTTCTATGAATTCATTATATGGCGATTGAGATAAATACAAGAGCAATTTTTGAGAATCATTTTCGGATAAATATGAAGAGTTGTACAAAGATCTGAAAATAACCGAATATCTTTTGGCCGAAAGCTTGCCCTCGGTATCTAAAAAATCTTTTATGCCCATATGTTCATAAACATCGTTAATTTCCTCCGTTTCCAAATTCCTCACCAATATAAAATGCGCCGTATTGTCGGAGTCGGATAAAGAGCGCCTGACCAGATCTTCTATGGTGTGTGTTGAATCGCTCGGCTCTTTGTAGAGCGTGCCGAATTTCTCGTCTTTGTCGGCTGACATCAATACTAATTCGTTCGTCCATTTCCACTCGCCTTTTTCTATCTTTTTCGCTACCGCCATCGCGACCGGCACTTTCAACAAGCTTGCCGGATAAAATTCGGCATCTTTGCTTATAGCGATGCTGGCGCCAGTCGGCAAGTATTCAAAATAAATGGAAATGTTCGGATCTGCTTCGTATTTTTGGTTCAGCTCGTCGCGGAGCGGCTGAAAGTTAACAATTAAGTCCTCCTGCTTGATAAACTTCCGCGCTGGATTCAATAAAGGAAATTGATTATTCGCATCGCTTGTTCCGCTCTGCCTGCTCGGAGCGTAAACCGTCAGCGTCCAAATGTTTGTCGCCAAAAGAATCGCGGAAAAAATCCCCAAACCGATTAACCGCCATTTCGCGCTCTTGGCATTTTGCCTTTGATCGTCTTTTTTATCTTTCATATAAAACCTGCCGCGCTTTGAGCGTGATAGTTCTATTGCGCGTTGAGAATATTCGGTTTTAAAGCCCGCGATTGATCTTCAAAAAATTTTATAATTTCTTCATCGGAAACGGATTTTATTTTTCTGATTGGAAACGACATATTTTTTACTTTGGCAAAATCGCTTCCGATTGACAAAAGATCAATGTGAAAACCGAATTTGCCCTTTACCCCGTCGATCAGCTCCTTGACTGAAAAATGTTCTTTAATGAGCCAGTAGAGGTCAAAAAAATCTTTTGGCTCGGTGCGATCGATCATCGCCATCATTTTATTAACCGCGATGTCTTTCAAAGAGTCAATAAATACGCCTTCTTTTTTTTGCGGCGGGTTGATTTGCGGAAACGGATAGGAGGTAAATTCTATTTTTAATTCTTCTTTTTGCTCCTTGAATTGAAAATAAAAAATTCTTCTGTCGTACAATCGTTTGTAGTCCGCGTCCGCTTTCAGCAGTGCGGCAATTTGATAAATAAACCCTTCCACTTCAATTTGAGGAAAATCCGCTTGATTAGTGAAAAAATCCAAATCATCCGAATAGCGATGCGTCAGATAAAATTCCGCGAGGGCGGTGCCTCCGGTGAGATAAAAAAAAGGCATCAACGAACTCTTCGCAAATTCTTTCAAAAAAAATTTCTGATCTTTTGTCAGTATGGTTTCTCCCATAAAATAAGCTCCAAAAACGCTTTGGTATTTGGGGTGATTTTGATTTGATGAAAATATTTTTTAAGCTCCCGGGCAGGCAATTTTTCTTTTCCCATTCCATGATTGATCATCCGCTCCAAATACCAAACCCACTCGGCATCAGTGCCGGGCTTCCAATCTTTTTGAATCTGATAATCCCAATTATGCATATGTCTTATTATTTATTGCATTTCTATTATACAATAAATAAAGAAAAAAATCCAACGCTTTGCCGGCAGCGATTGGCTGAAATTTATTATACCACGCTTATTGATTTTATTCTTGCTCTTTTTTTACAATCAGGCCATTTTCCATTCGCGCAAATCCTTGTTTCGCCAGAGTCTTTTCGTACCAATCCTTGTCTTTATGTTGATTTATCTGCGATTTTTTGAAACGGTCGGCTATGGAGAGAGTATGCTCCGCAGTCATTTTTTCTTCCAAAGATTTTTGAAGCTTTGAGAGGAGAAAATTGAGTTCTTTACAGCGAAGTTTGAGTCGGACAACCGGAGGCAAGGATGGATCAAGGGGATAAAAGGGAAGTTTTTCAATATCCGAAGGGGATGAAAGGGAGGAAGGGGATGAAAATGGGGTATGCGCTGAAAAAGATGAAAGGGTGGAAGGGGTGGAATGGTCCGAAGGGGATGGTATGAGTGAATTTGATGTGTGAGACGAAAGGACGGAATGGGCGGAAGGGGCTCCCCTTTCTCCCATTACCCCTTTTTCACTCACTGCTCCCATTACTCCCTTTATTCCCTTTAATTCAGGATAAATCCCTTTCCAAATATCCATACAATCCTCCTCCAACTCCGCGTTCGCGCCAATGGAAAATCCTAAAAACTCATAATACTCTTTGGTTGAATTTCTTTTCCATCCTTCCACGATATTTTGCTTGACCGACCGCGCCGACCTATTCATCTGATCCGCCAGCGCTATCAGCGTTTTTATTTTTGGGAAAACGCCGGTCAGCGCGGTACAGCTTAATTGCAATTCCTCCGCCTTTTTAAAAACCAGTAAATTTTTATAACCGTATGGACTTTGCGATTGTTTTATCATCGTGATTTTTATTTATTGCAAACTAAATTCAATCAGCGCTTTTTTTACTTTTGCGTCGCTTACCGCGAATCCTTTCATATAGACCACTTCTTCGGAATAATTGATGTCGTCAAAATAAGATAATTGCGTGCGAAATATTTTTTCATTGAAATCCACTCCAAAAATATGATCGGCGCATTTGGTGATTTTATCTATGCCGTGATAATGCTTGATGATAAAATAGAGATCGACATAATCCTTCCATTTGGCGCGCATACCCAAAGCATAGGCCTTCATCGCCGCCAAGGTCAAAAGATCAGGCATTCGCAAAAATTTGTCAAACCGTTCATTGCTTTCTATTTGAAAAGGGTAATGAAAAAAAGTCATTTGCACGCTGTTTATCATAATCGTATATTCTCCGCGCCTATTCACGATCGTCTTATTAAATTGCCCTATCTTAACAATGCGATTTTTGATGCTTAGATTATTGAATCCTTCCAATGAAAAAAGATCGAAATCTATTGACCGCCTATGGCCAATGTGAAACGCTATGGCGGTCCCGCCGACCAAATAAAATTTCTTGGAAAACTTTTTTATCAGAGGCAAAAGCTCAATTTGTTCTTTTGTCAAAATTTCTTTATGCATAAGCGGCGCGTTTTTTGAAATAAAGTTGAAAATAATTTTTCACCTCCGGCCGGTAATTGCATCTGCGATGCGCGGATTCTTTTTTAAAAATATAGGCTGTTTTTTTTAAACCTAAAATGCCGATAAGCTTTTGCACATCGTCCCAATCGCCGTAATTCAAGGTCGCCTCAACAATCGCTTCGGCCGTCAGGCCTTTGTAATTTTTCGTATACCAAATAAGGTACGGCCGTTTTTTAATAAAATGGTAAAGCGTCATAAATTCAATATTTCAAATCAGCGCGCCTTGAGCGTGATATTTCCTTTGTCCGTTGCCACAGACCAAAACCATTCGCCGGATTCGGTTTCTTGGAAAAGGCGGATTGAGGAGACTTTTACTTCTGACGCGCCAAGATCCCCCAGACCGGCTTTGATCGCGTCTCCGGAATCCACGGCAAAACCCGGATCGGTCAAAATTTTAGCGCTGGCTCCTTGTTTGGCCGCATCACTGACTGTTCCGTCTTTAAGTACCGCTTTCCATCCCTTGGTCAAATCGCTTTTGGAAATAAACCGCGCTTCCCATTTAGCACTCTTGCCGTCTAGGGCGACATCTGAATCCGAGGACAGAGAAACAAGAGTGGCATCATCTTTCCAAATCTTTGCCTCGGCCGATAATTTTTCATAAGCGCCCTTGGCCGTCACGGCAGTTTGGGCTTCGGCTATCTCCGGCACGCCTTTTACTTCCACTTCTTTGCCTGTGGAAGGAGCCACCACAATCGCGGCCGCATTTGAATTTTGCGACACATTTGCATTCTGCGGCTGTCCGGCAGTAATATCCGGTAAATCTTTTGAAGTTTGCCAATAAAAAATCCCTCCGGCGGCAAGAATGACCAGTATTAAAACAGCGAGAAGATAATAGGTAGTTTTTGATGATGTAATCGACATATTTTATAAATCCCAATGTCAAAATCCAAATGTCAATTCAATAAATCAATGACAAAACTTGGTATTTTGGATTTGCTTTGGCATTGGAGCTTGGAAATTTGGATTTTCATATTTAGCATCCGCTTCCGCTTTTTAGCTCTACAAAACCAGTACTGTCGTTAACATGAGTACTTGAACAAGTTGCTCCGGCGGCTTCAAATTTCGCTTTTGTGTCCCACAATTCCACCTCATTTTTCGCCCTAGTCAAATATTCTTCTACTATTATAGCAGAAATTCCGCTTGCCGTCACCGTGACCGTCGCTTTTATGGTTGATTTGTCAGCGCTGCCTGCGGCATTGATATTCCCTCCGCCATTGGGTAAGTCCCTCGGTATATCCATGTCAAAAACAATTTTTCTGTCATAATCAACTCCATCTACGGTAATGATTTCCGCGTTATTTTGAATAGTCCATTTTCCCGCCACTGTCGTATTGTCAACATGATATTCCGCTCCTTCGGTTTTTTCATAAATCTTATTCCACCCACGGCCGGTAGTTTCATTATTATCCCTAATCGCGCGCACGGCCTCTATCGCCTCTTGCGCCAGGGCGACGGCGACTGTCTTTTTGCCCGAAGCTTTATTGGACTGCGTGGACACATTGACGGCCATACCGATTATACCGGCCAAAACGCCCAAAAGGGCGATGGCGAGCACGGCTTCAACCAAAAGTTGGCCGCTTTGGGATCTGAACTCACCATAAAAATTCAAAGCACGAAATACGAAACACGAAACAAATTCAGAATTTCCAAATCCAAATTTCCAAAACGATTTTGGTTTTTGAATATTTGAATTTAAATATTGTTTCGGATTTCGGTATTCGGATTTCGAATTTTTCATAGTTGTTTACTCTATTTTCCCCAATGCCGAGACAGTGATTGTTTTTGTTACGCCGCCTTTGAGCTGGATCGTCACGCTACCATCATAACTTGATGTCGGCTTTCCTGTCGGACGATCAAATGTCGCATATTGCCTGCCTCCGAATGACGCTGAATTTATTTCTACGCTTGATGGAAGATATATTGTTTCTGCGTTTTGATTATTATTGTCGCATGTCGCCGGGCAGTCAGAATTCTGATAGCAAGATGCGGATGTTGGCGTTGAACAATTTCCTCTGAATAATTTATAATTATCTTTATTTGTCGTATCAAACCAAATTCCCCAACCTGTTCCTTCGCTTGACGCCTGCGAATTGGTCTGCGCTTTTCGCAAGGCCGCTATAATTTCATTGGCCGCGCTATCCAGCGAACTTTGCCTTAAAAAATTCGCGTAATTGCCAATACCCAATCCGGCGATAACGCCGAGAACGGCGATGACGAGCACGAGCTCCATTAGAGTAAATCCTTTCATAAACTAAAAAGTCAAAGCTCAAAGCTCAAAATTACAACTCAAAACTCAAAAATTTTAAAATTTAAATTGTGGTTTTGACATTTGCGTTTTGCGCTTTAAGTTTTTTCTATCCGATTGACCCCACCAACGAATATATCGGCGTAATAATGGCAATAGCCAGAAAGCCGATAGCGATGGCGATGAAAAAAAGCATTGCCGGCTCCAGAAAAACCACCAAATCTTTGAGGCTGGAATCCACCTCCACTTCGTAAAAATCCGCCGCTTTTTGCAAAATACTGTCCAGCTCGCCGCTCTTTTCTCCCACGCTGATCATAGACAGCAATAGATTGGGGAATAAATCCGGCTCTCTAGACAGATAAGCGCTCAAAGAAACGCCCTTCTCCAGGCTTTTTTTGGAGCCGCGGATTATTTGGCCGTAGCGGGAGCCTCCGGCCACATTGGCCGTCAAATCAATCGCTTCCAAAATGGAAATGCCCGATCCCAAAAGAGACGAGAGCGTTCTGGCAAATCTCGCCAAAGCCACTTGGCGCATAAGATTTTTTACCACCGGCAAACGAAAACCTATTTGCGATAAAATCTTTTTTCCCGCCCGGGAACGAATCAGCGTTACTAAAAAAATCGCCGAAAAGCCGGCCGTGATGAGAGTAAGCGGAATATTAAAAGACAAGACATTGCTTATGGCTAAAAGAATTTTAGTGGTGATGGGCAATTCCGCTTCGCTTTGGGCAAACACTTTTACCAAGCGCGGCATTATGAAAATAAACATCCCGAGCATTACGATTACCGTCAAAATAAAAAGAAACAGCGGATAAACCAAAGCGGATTTCACTTTTTTGCGCAAATCATAATCTTTTTTCAGTTGTGTGGCTAAATGATCCAATACTTTTTCCAAGGTGCCGGAAGATTCTCCGGCCTTTATCAAGCTGATGAAAATCGGGGAAAAATTTTTCGGATGTTTAGCGAGAAGCATCGAGAACGGCTGGCCTTTTTCCAGACCGAATTTGACCTGCAAAAGAATTTCTTTAAAAAGCGGATTGACCGTATCTTTATGCAAGACATCAA